>Ga0307297_10000131_pt1 | contig 17107 bp, 15 predicted proteins | sample ER_DNA_157_FD_194464 | JGI IMG/M metagenome (GOLD analysis project Ga0307297, IMG submission 194464) | Bulk soil microbial communities from the East River watershed near Crested Butte, Colorado, United States - ER_DNA_157 | ecosystem: Environmental > Terrestrial > Soil > Floodplain | place...
CAGCCCTCGGCGTCGCGGTCATGCTGTGTTTCGCGATCGGCTGGATTCTCGGCTACCCGGCGCTGCGCGTGCAGCATCACTACCTCGCCTTTGTGACGCTGGCGTTCTCCACGCTGGCATTCCTGGTGTTCCGAAACGAGGACTGGCTGACCAAGGGCATTTACGGCATCAGCAATATTCCCCGGCCGGTCATCTTCGGCTTCGCCACCAACCGGCCGCTGCCGTTCTACTACGTCTGCCTCGGCTCGCTCGGCATCGTCTCGGTCATGGTGTGGTGGCTGATCCGCTCGCCCTGGGGCCGCGCCTTCGTGGCGCTGCGCGAAAATCCGATCCGGGCGCTCTCGCTCGGCATCGATACCAGGCGCTACACGTTGATGGCCTTTGCGATCGGCTCGGCGCTCGGCGGTGTCGCCGGCACGCTCTATGCGCCGCTGACGCAATATATCGATCCGGTGCCGTTCAACCTGTCGCTCTCGCTCGATCTGTTGATGATGGTGATCGTCGGCGGCGCCGGATTTTTCCTCGGTCCGTTCCTCGGCGCGATGATCGCGGTGCTGCTGCCGGAATGGCTGCGGTTCACCGAGGGCTATTACCTGATGCTCTACGCCGTCGCGGTGATCCTGCTGCTGATCTATTCGCCGTCGGGCATTCTGGGCATTGCCGACCGCTATTTGACCGAACGCCGCACCAAGGCGGCCTCCGCGTTGCGCGCAGTCGCAAAGGCGAGACTGGAGGCAGCGCCATGACCGCGGTCCTCGAAGTCAGCAACATCAGGAAGAGCTTTGGCGGCATCACCGCGGTCGACGGCGTCAGTTTCGACGTCCAGGAAGGCGAGATCCTCGGCCTGATCGGCCCGAACGGCTGCGGCAAATCCACGCTGTTCAACTGCATCCTCGGCCAGCTGACGCCGAGCGGTGGCGAAGTGAAGGTCGACGGCAAGGTCGTCACCGGTTTGCGGCCCTCCGAACTGAACCGCCTCGGCGTCAGCCGCACCTTTCAGCTGCTGCAGGTGTTTCCAAAACTGTCGGTGCGCGAAAACCTGATCCTCGCCGGGCAGGAGCACCAGGGCAACATGATGTCCCGGCTGTTGGGTCCCTCCGATGCCGGCCTGACCGATGCCGCCGACCGGATGATCGGCTTCTTCAAGCTCGATCACCTCGCCAGCGAGCCGGCCGGCGGCCTGTCCTACGGCCAGCAGAAACTGCTGGATGCCGCGATGGCTTTCATGGGCGGACCTCGCCTGGTGCTGCTCGACGAACCCGCCGGCGGCGTGAACCTGACCATGCTCGCCGACCTCAGGGAGCGGCTGGCAGCGATCAACCGCGAGATGCGCGCGACCTTCGTGGTGATCGAACACAACATGGAATTCGTGATGTCGCTGTGCTCGCGGGTAATGGTGATGGCCGAGGGCAAGGTGCTGGCGAACGGCCGGCCCGACGAAGTGCGCTCCAATCCCGCCGTGATCGAAGCCTATCTCGGCCATTGAGGACGAAAGCATGAGTGACGCCATTCTGGATGTCCAAAACCTCGTCGGCGGCTACGGCAAGATGACGATCCTCAACGGCACCAGCTTCTCGGTGCCGGCGGGTTCGATCACCACCGTGATCGGACCCAACGGCGCCGGCAAATCCACCGTGTTCAAGGCCATCTTCGGCCTGCTGAAGCTGCGCGAGGGCAAGGTGGTGTTTGGAGGCCGTGACGTCACCGGCCTGAACCAGCGTGAATTGCTGGCTGCGGGGATCTCCTACGTGCCGCAGGGGCGCAACATCTTCCCCGAGCTGTCGGTACGCCACAACATCGAACTCGGTTCGGTAGCAGCCGGGCGCGACATCACCGATCTGCCTGACCGGATCGAGGCCGCGCTCGACAAGTTTCCGGTGTTGCGCAAGAAGGCGGCGCAGCAGGCATCGACCCTGTCGGGCGGCGAGCAGAAGCAACTCGAAATCGCCCGCAGCCTGCTGCTCGACCCAAAACTGATGCTGGTTGACGAGCCTTCGATCGGCCTTTCGCCGCTGATGGTGAAGCAGACTTTCGACATATTGAGGGAATTGCGCGACCGCGGCGTGTCGATCCTGATGATCGAGCAGAACGCGCGCTCGGCGCTGGAGATTTCCGACTACGGCATCGTGCTCGAACTCGGCCAGACGCGCCTGGTCGACAAGGCGGATCGGGTGTTGAACGACCCCCGGATCGGACAACTGTTCCTTGGCGGCGCGATGACGGAGACTGCCGCATGACCGCCCGTTCGATCGCCACCGTCTCGCTGTCAGGCTCGCTCGACGAAAAGCTGCGCGCCGTCGCCGCCGCCGGCTTTGACGCCGTCGAGATTTTCGAGAACGACCTCTTGACGTTCAACGGCAGTCCGCGCGACGTCGGCAAGCTCTGCCGCGACCTCGGGCTTTCGATCTGCGCGTTCCAGCCGTTTCGCGATTTCGAGGGCATGCCCGAGCCGCAACGCGCCAGGAATTTTGCCAGGGCCGAGCGCAAGTTCGACCTGATGCAGGAATTGCAGACCGATCTCATGCTGATCTGCAGCAATGTTTCGCCGGCCTCGCTCGGCGGCATCGACCGCGCCGCGGCGGATTTCCGCGAACTCGGCGAACGCGCCGCTTCGCGCGGCCTGCGCGTCGGCTTCGAGGCGCTGGCCTGGGGCCGCCACGTCAACGACTACCGCGACGCCTGGGAAATCGTGCGGCGCGCCGACCACAAGGCGATCGGAATCATTCTCGACAGTTTTCATGCACTAGCGCCGTCGCTTCCGGTCGCGGCGATACATTCGATCCCGGCCGACAAGATCTTCCTGGTCCAGCTCGCGGACGCGCCGAAGCTCGGTCTCGACGTCCTGTCCTGGAGCCGGCATTTCCGCTGCTTCCCCGGCCAGGGTGATCTGCCGGTGGCCGAGTTCATGGCCGCGGTGAAGACCACCGGCTATGCCGGCCCGCTGTCGCTGGAAATTTTCAACGACCAGTTTCGCGCCGGCTCCGCGGTCCGCACCGCCACCGACGGGCTGCGTTCCCTGATTCTGCTGGAGGACCAGTTGGCGGCAGGCCCGACCCATGCGGCGGCGGCGGCCGGGCTGCAGCCAAGGGCGCTGAGCCGCGGGGTCGGATTCATCGAGTTCGCCATCAGTGAAGCCAAGGCCCCGGATCTGGCAGCCCTGTTCGGTCAGCTCGGCTTTCGCAGGACCGGCGCGCATCGCAGCAAGGACGTCGAGCGCTGGTCGCAGGGCCATATCGAGCTCGTCATCAATTGCGAACCGGATGGCTTTGCCCACGCGCATTACCTTACGCATGGCCCGGGCGTCTGCGCCATCGCGGTCGACGTCGATGACGCCGGCAAGACCATGACGCGCGCGGAAGCGCTGAAGGCACGCACCTTCTATTCGCCGGTCGGGCCGGGCGAACTGGAAATCCCCGCGATCCGCGGCGTCGGCGGCAGCCTGCTCTATTTCCTCGAAACCGCCGGCAAGAACTGGGACACCGACTTCGAGGCGCTGCACAGCGATGCGGCCGCCGACCGTCTCGACGCGGTCGACCACATTTCGCAGTCGATGCCCTACGACGAGATGCTGTCCTGGCTGCTGTTCTACACCGGGATTCTCGATCTTCAGCGCCTGCCGCAGATGGAGATCGCCGATCCCGTCGGGCTGGTGCAGAGCCAGGCGCTGATCAACGGCGATCAAAGCCTGCGCGTGGTGCTGAATGGTTCGTCGGCGACGCGGACGCTGTCGGCCCGCTTCATCCACGAATTTTTCGGCTCCGGGGTCCAGCACGTCGCGTTTTCGTGTGCCGATATTTTCGCAGCCGTGGCCGACATGCGGGCGCGGGGCGCCGATTTCCTCAAAATTCCGGACAATTACTACGACGACATCGAAGCCAAATACGGTCTCGATGCGGCGACGATGGCGGCCCTGCGCGACAACCAGATCCTGTACGACCGCGAGGGCGACGGCGAATTCTTCCAGATCTACACCCACATTTTCGACGAACGGTTTTTCTTCGAGATCGTGCAGCGCCGCGACTACCACGGATTCGGCGCGGCCAATGCCGCGATCCGCCTCGCGGCGCAGACGCGGGAATCCCGCCTGCTGACGATACCGCGGGAGTGAGTGAAGACAGCCAATTTTAGCGCGATGCTGCGACCGGGGGAGGCAAGCCTTGAAAACCATGACGAAGATTGCGGCCAATAGTCTGCTGGCGGTGCTGCTGCTGGCCGGCAGCGGTGACGTGACGCCTGCCCTTGCGCAGTCGCTGGCGTGCGACGATGGCATCAAGACGGCTTTCCGCCCCGATGCCAACACGTCGGTGGTGGCGGTTCGTCTGGTGAAGAAGGGCGAGGAACTCGCCGCGGGCGATGTGCCCAAGCCTCCGATCGTTGCGGCTGCCGACCTCTGCCTGGTGAAGCTGCTGGTGGGCCCCGGCGTCACCGCGGAAAAGGACAAGACCGCGCGCTCATACTCGGAAGGTATCGGCATCGAGGTCTGGCTGCCGACACCAGCCAATTGGAACCAGCGCATCCGCAATTATGGGGGCGGCGGCTGGGTCGGCGGCGGCCATCGCTATCCCGACAAAAAGATCGGCAGCAAGGTCCCGGCCATCGTCAACGCCAATATGGGCTATGCCTCGGCGACCACCGACGCGGGGCAGCCCTGGTACCAGGACGGCTCGTTCGCGTTTCTCTCCGATGGCAAGGTCAACGCCGAGGCGCTGCGCGACTTCTCGGTGCGGGCGATGGTCGAGCAGGCCGTCAAGGCCAAGGCGCTGGTCAGCCTGTATTACGGCAAGGCGCCGCAATACACCTATTACGACGGCCATTCCCAGGGCGGCCGCCAAGGCATGAAAATCGCCCAGGAATATCCGGATCTGTACGACGGCTACATGATCGGCCAACCGGCCCTGAGCATCGCGAAATTCGGAACATCCTCCCTTTACCCCCAGATCGTGATGAAGACCGAGCTGGGCTACACGGCTGCCAACAAGGCGGAGGCTGCCGCCTTTGCCGCCAAGGTCGCCGCCGCCGGCAAGCGCGCCGTCGCCGCCTGCGACAAGGCCGGACTCGGTTTCCTGCTCGATCCCTTCGCCTGCGACTACGATCCCGCGCGCGATCCCGCCGCTCTGTGCGCCGGCGAAGCCGGCAACGGCGTGACCGGCAGCAATCCTGACGCTGCGACCTGCTTGAGCGCGAAGGAAGCGGTGGCGCTGGACAAGATCTGGTTCGGCGCCACGCCCGATGGCAGTTTTGATGCCGCCCAAAACCCCGATAGCCGAAGCGGCAAGTCGCTCGGCGCCAAGCAGATCTGGTGGACCTTCACAAAAGGCACCGCCATCGGCGGCCAGATCACCAGCGCCGGCGCTGACGCCATCGCCCTGGCGCTGCAGGACGTCCGCTACGCCGCCGACGCCAGCACGACCTCGGCCGTTGCGATCACGAACGGTTCGACCACGGAACGCAACAAGTGGCTTGAGCTGGATTATGCCGGGTTGGCCGCCGCGATAAACAAGGGCGTCGCGCTACAGCCTGAATTGTTCAGCGACCTCATTACCGACAAGGCCGACCTGACAAAGCTGCGCGACCTCGGCCGCAAGGTGATCGTCTACAGCGGCCTGGTCGACGACGCGATTCCGCCCGCCGGCAACATCAACTATCACGAGCGCGTGGCAGCGGCGATGGGCGGGCATGCCGAGGTGCAGAAGTTCATGCGGATGTATCTGCTGCCGGGCTCCGCCCATAGCTCGCAGGGCCGCGCTTACGCGGCTAACGGCCAGAACGATTCCGTGCCGCTGCCGAAACTGCCGGGGAACGCGAACCAGACGCCGACACGCGAACAGGACCAGTTCTTCACCGCCCTGGTCGATTGGGTCGAGAAGGGTGTTGCGCCGGGCGAGATCATGCTGACATCGAAGGACAACCGCATCAGCTATCCGGCCTGCGTCTATCCGCTGCGGACGACGTGGAACGGCAGCGGGCCGGTGACAGAGGCCAAGAGCTTCGCGTGCAAGTAAGCGAATAGCAAGTAGAGCAAGTTTCCGGATCGGTGAATCTTTCTTCTCCCCTCCCCCCGCGCCAGCGGTGGGGAGGGGTCGGGGGTGGGGGGTCTATCAGCGTGCAAAGCGCCAGCGAGTTTGCTGAGGCGCCCCCCACCCCCGACCCCTCCCCGCCACGCGCAATAGCGCGTGGAGGGAGGGGAGGAAGAGCATCTCAGCTCCCGCTGAACGAATTGTAGCCCTGGTCTTCCCAGAAGCCGCCCTTGTAGTCGTTGGTGACTTCCATCGAGATCACGTATTTCGGATTCTTGAAGCCGAGTTTTGTCGGCACCCGGATCTTCATCGGAAAACCATAGGCCCGCGGCAGGATCTCGTCACCGAACTTGAAGGTCATCTGGGTCTGCGGATGCAGCGCGGAGGCCATATCGAGCGGCGAGTTGTAGCCTTCGGCGTCGGCGCACTGGAACCAGCAATATTTCGCCCTGACGTCGGCGCCGACCAGTTTCAGGAAATCGCGCAGCGGCGTGCCGGTCCAGCTGCCGATCGCGCTCCAGCCCTCGACGCAGATATGGCGCGTCACCTGCTTGACCTGCGGCAGCTGGTAGAGCTCCTCGAGCGTCCAAGATTTCTTGTTGTCGACGAGGCCGCGCACCTCGAGCTTCCACGCCTTGCCGTCGACGTCGGGGGCGTCTTCAAGCGCGTAATAGGCGTTGAACGGGAACGGCTTGGTAATGGCGCTTTCCGGGAACGTCGGCGCCAGCGCGTTGGGATTGAAGATGGCGGCCTGCACGCCGTCATTGAATTTCGAAATCTGCTTCAGCATCGACTCGGCCGAAAAACTGTCGGTCACGTCGCAGCCGGTCAACAGCGTCAGCGCGCCGAGGCTGGCGCCGCCCGCGATGAAGCGCCGGCGCGCCAGATCGGGCATCACCCGGGTGGCGTCCCTGACCAGCAATTGCTTGTCGACGCCGGGGATCAGAAGCGAGCGAAGTCGGCCCATGATGGTTCTCCTCGAAATTAGCGCCCGATGATCATGGCGCGCAGGCTTTTCGGCACCAGCAGCGCCAGCGCGACATGCACCACCAGGAAGGCGACGATCGCCGCCATGCAGAAGAAGTGGACGTAACGCGCGACTTCATAGCCGCCGAACAGCGCCGTCAGATATTGCAGCTGCACCGGCTTCCAGATCGCCAGCCCCGACAGCACGATGAGGATGCCGATCACGATGATGCCGGCATAAAGCAGTTTCTGGACATAGTTGTATTTCGTCAGGTCTTCATGCGAGAGCTTGCCGGTCAGCGCGGCCTTGGTATCGGCCAGCACGCCCTCCGGCGTGATCGGCAGCAGCTTCTTGCGGAAGCGGCCGGTGGCCAGCCCAAGCGTGAGATAGACGAGGCCGTTGACCATCAACAGCCACATCGCCGCGAAATGCCAGAGCAGCGCGCCCCCGAGCCAGCCGCCCAGCGTGATCGACTTGGAGAAGGTGAAGTCGAACAGCGGCGAGGCGTTGTAGATCTGCCATCCCGACATGATCATCAGCACCATCGCCACCGCGTTGGTCCAGTGCACGATGCGGACCCAGGCCGGCTGGATAACCTTTGCCGATGTGGCGGTTGCGGCGGGCTGGTCGTTAACGGCGAGGCTGGACATGGTGATTCCCTGGCTGTTCCAAAGCTGAAGGAGTGGCCGATAGCCGACTATACGCCGGAACCCGGCGCTTCGTTACTGCCCAAGTGGCTATCAGGTTGATGCCTGGAGCCTATGGCGGTCACAAAAAAGCGAGCCGGGTTGCCCCGGCTCGCCTTTACGTCGCGCATCCTTTCAGGGGCTGGGGAGGCGCGGACCGTTACGAAGCCGGCATCAGGACGGTGTCCACCACATGGATCACGCCGTTCGACTGATTGACGTTGGAGATCGTCACCATCGAGGTACCGCCCTTGGCGTCGACGATCCAGACCTTGCCATCCTTGAGCTTCACGGTCAGCTCTTCGCCCTCGGCGGTCTTGAGCTTCTTGCCGTCGGTCAGGCTGGCGGCCTCGAGCTTGCCCGGGACCACGTGGTAGGTCAGGATCTTGGTCAGGGTCGCCTTGTTCTCGGGCTTCACCAGGGTGTCGACGGTACCGGCCGGCAGCTTGCCGAACGCGGCATTGGTCGGCGCGAACACCGTGAACGGGCCCTTGCTCTGCAGGGTGTCAACCAGGCCGGCGGCCTTCACCGCCGCCACCAGCGTGGTGTGATCCTTGGAGTTGACGGCGTTCTCGACGATGTTCTTCGAGGGGAACATGGCGGCGCCACCGACCATCACGGTCTTTTCGCCGGACATTTCGCTTTTCATCTTCTTGTCTTCCGCGCTGGCAGGCGCGAGGACGGTCGCGGTCAGAGCCAGGGCGCCGAAGGCGGCGGCGGAGAAAAGTGCAATACGCTTGGACATGGAACGTCTCCCGATGATTGAGGTGACCGGCGGTGGGCCGGCGCTGAAGGGGCAACAACGACGCTTGCCGGGTTGGTTGGCTGCGTCGCCGTTGGGCCGAGTTACGGGAGGTTTTCCGGCCGGTTTCGGAGAATAATTTATCGTGATGTCTGAAACTAATTTAGGCGACGGCCGTGGGGGTCTGCGTCAAGACCCCCTCGGGGTCGTCCCGGCGAACGCCGGAACGACGAGGGAGGCGTTGCGCTAATCCCGGTTGTTCGGCGTTTGAATGAAACCGCGATTATGCGTCGGGCTGATCAGGATTTCGTTGATGCAAACCCGCGGCGGCATGGAGGCGACGAAGGCGATGGTGCGGCCGCAATCTTCCGGCTGCAGCATTTTCGCCTGCTCGGCCTCGCTCGGCACCACCGGCCGCAGCTTGAGGATCGGGGTGGCGACCTCGCCGGGCGACAGGCAGCAGGCCCGCAGGCCGTTGACGCATTCGTCCATGTTGAACGAATGGGTCAGCGCCAGCACCGCATGTTTGGTCGTGGTGTAGGCCGGGCCCGGCATCTTCGAGACATGGCGTCCGGCCCAGGACGCGACGTTGATGATGCAGCCGTCCTGCTGCTTGCGCATCGCCGGCAGCACCGCGCGCATGCAATACAGCACGCCGTTGAGGTTGACCTCGACCAGCTTGTCCCAGCCTTCCAGTTCCATGTCGGCCCAGGAGCGCTTCGGCACGTTGATGCCGGCGCTGTTGACCAGAAGGTCGATGCGGCCATGTTTGGCGAGGATTTGTTCGGCGGCCTTGTTGACGTCCACCTTGTTGCTGACGTCGAGCGCAATCGCCTCGGCCTTGCCGCCCTTTTTGGCGATGTTCGCCACGACCCGTTCGAGTTCTTGCGTGCGGCGGCCGGAAACCACCACGTTCCAGCCGTCCGCCGCGAGAAATTCCGCCCCGGATTCGCCGATCCCGCTGCCTCCGCCGGTCACCCAGGCTACGCGTTTCCCGTTATTTGACATGCAAACTGTCTCCGTTGCTTTGTGAAGGGCGCTTTTGCTATTGACTGCTGGATTGCCGCGGCCATCTGGGCCGCGTCCGCCCCTCCCGCAATGTTGCATGAACGCAGCGCAGAAAACCATCATGAACGCCAACCTGTTTTCCCGCCTGTTCGACGGTCTCGACGATCCCTCGCGCCTCGCCATCGAGACGGTGGACGGGCAACGCATCAGCTATGGCGACCTGATGGCCCGGGCCGGACAGATGGCGAATGTGCTGCTGTCCAGAGGGGTCAAACCCGGCGACCGCGTTGCAGCGCAAACCGAGAAATCGGTGCCGGCGCTGGTGCTCTATCTCGCCACGGTTCGCGCCGGCGCGGTCTATCTGCCGCTCAACACCGCCTATACGCTGAACGAACTGGAATACTTCATCGGCGACGCCGAGCCGTCGCTGGTGGTGTGCGATCCTTCGAAGGCCGATGGCATCGGCGCGATCGCGGCGAAGGTCGGCGCCGCGGTCGAGACGCTGGGCGCCGACGGCCAGGGATCGCTGACCCAGGCCGCCGCCACCGTGACGGCGGAATTCGAAACCGTCGCCCGCGCCGACGACGATCTCGCCGCGATCCTCTACACCTCGGGCACCACGGGCCGCTCCAAGGGGGCGATGCTGACGCACGACAATCTGGCGTCAAATTCGCTCGCGCTGGTCGGTTACTGGCGCTTCACCGACAAGGATGTGCTGATACACGCGCTGCCGATCTATCACACCCACGGCCTGTTCGTGGCCAGCAACGTCACGCTGTTCGCGCGCGCCGCGATGATCTTCCTGCCGAAATTCGATCCGGATCTGATCATCAGGCTGATGGCGCGCGCCACCGTGCTGATGGGCGTGCCGACGTTTTATACGCGGCTGCTGCAAAGTCCCGGGCTGACCAAAGAGTCAACGCAGCACATGCGGCTGTTCGTTTCCGGCTCGGCGCCGCTGCTCGCCGACACCCACCGCGAATGGTCTGCGCGCACCGGCCACGCCGTGCTCGAACGCTACGGCATGACCGAAACCAACATGAATACCTCGAATCCCTATGACGGCGATCGGGTGCCCGGCGCGGTCGGCCATGCGCTGCCCGGCGTGTCGGTGCGCGTCACCGATCCCGAAACCGGCAAGACCCTCGGGCCCGAAACCATCGGCATGATCGAGGTCAAGGGCCCCAACGTGTTCAAGGGCTACTGGCGGATGCCGGAGAAGACAAAAGCCGAATTCCGCGACGACGGCTTCTTCATCACCGGCGACCTCGGCAAGATCGACGCCTCAGGCTACGTGCACATTCTCGGCCGCGGCAAGGACCTGGTGATCTCGGGCGGCTTCAACGTCTACCCGAAGGAAATCGAGAGCGAGATCGACGCCATGCCCGGCGTGATCGAATCCGCCGTGATCGGCGTGCCACATGCCGATTTCGGCGAAGGCGTCACCGCGGTGCTGGTCTGCGACAAGGGCGCATCCGTCGACGAAGCCTCGGTGCTGAAGGCGCTCGACGGCCGATTGGCCAAATTCAAGATGCCGAAACGGGTGATCGTGGTCGATGAATTGCCGCGCAACGCCATGGGCAAGGTGCAGAAGAATATTTTGCGCGATACCTATGCGAAGATTTACGCGAAATAATCCCGGACCCCTCAGGATGAGGTCCGAGGTTTCTTCAGAAGCCCAATCCTGAGAGCCCCTAAAGCAAACTGATCACGAACCTGCCGCCGACGATCAGCAGATAGCACCCGAACGCCACTTCCAGCGTGCGCTTCGACACCGCATGCGCCGCCTTGACGCCGAGCGGCGCGGTCAGGAGGCTGGTCGGCATCACAAGCACCGCGCCGATCAGCGAGACATAGCCGAGCGCGAACGGCAGCTGAAGTGCTGCGACATCGGGATAGCGCATCGCCGCCGGCCAGCCGGCATAGACGTAGCCGAGCGCGCCGGGGATCGAGATCAGCACCGCCAGCGCCGAGGAGGTCGCGACCGCCTGCAGCAGCGGCCGGCCGTAGAATGTCAGCAGCAAATTGGAGAACAATCCGCCGCCGACACCCATCAGGGTCGAGAGCAGCCCGACCAGCAGGCCGTACAGCTTCATCAGCGGCCCCTTTGGAAGATCGTCGCCGAGCTTCCAGCCCTCGCGCGCCAATAACAGCCGCGCCGCGGCCGACCACGCCACCATGACGAACACGATCTTGAACAACCGTTCCGGCGCGTAGCGCGCGGTCACGCTGCCGGCGATCACGCCTGTCAGCACCGGCAGCCACCATGCCCTGAGAATCTCCAGATCCACGGTGCCGCGGATATGATGGGCGCGCCAGGCGCGGATCGAGGTCGGAATGATGATGGCGAGCGAGGTTCCGATGCACAGCGGCATCCGCACCTCAAGCGGGACGCCGGCCAGCCGAAAGCATTCGTAAAACACCGGCACCAGGATGGCGCCGCCGCCGATTCCGAACAGGCCCGCGAGAAAGCCCGACAACGCCCCTACCGCCACCAGCAAGAGCGCCAATTCGGCAAGCTCCGAGACACCAAGCCCGCCGATTGCCATCTCCGTTTCCCCAGTCTCGCGGCCAGCCTGCGCGCGTTCATGAATCGTGCTTCAGGTATACCAGCCAACAGCAGTCGCCGACCTTGTCAACGCCTACAATTGCAGGGCCTATCCATAGGTGTGAACCACGGTTCGGAATTGTCGATTTTCATCGTTGCGCTCACTGTTTCGAGTTCGTAAATAGAATTCATCTACGCGATCCACGAAGGGCCCTGCGCCGGCCCGCCAACCGTCAAAGCCGCCGATGACCGCCAGGATCGAACGTCCGCTTTCGCCCCATTTGCAGGTCTACCGCTGGACCCTGACAATGGCGCTGTCCATCGCGCATCGCGCCACCGGTGTGGCGCTGTATTTCGGCACCCTGCTGCTGGCGTGGTGGCTGATCGCGGCAGCCTCCGGCCCCGGCGCCTACGCCAACGTTCAGGCCTTTACCGGCAGCATCATCGGAAAGCTGATCCTGTTCGGCTATACGTGGGCGCTGATGCATCATCTGCTGTCCGGTCTCAGGCATCTGGTCTGGGACCTCGGCTACGGCTTCAAGGCCAACGAGCGTGAAGCCATGACCTGGGCCGCGCTGATCGGCGGCATTTCGCTGACCGTGCTGGTATGGATCGCCGCCTATGCGATCGGAGGCGGACGATGACCATGCGCACCCCGCTCGCCCGCGTCCGCAGCCTCGGCGCCTCGCATTCCGGCACCTCCGATTTCTGGCGCCAGCGCCTTACCGCTGTCGCGATGACCGTGCTGATCGTACCTGTCATCGTGGTGGTCTTGATGCTGATCGGCAGCAACCAGGCCGGGGCCAAGCAAATCTTCAGCTCGCTGCCCATCGCGATCATCATGCTGCTCTTCATTGTCGCCAGTGCCTGGCACATGAAGATCGGCATGCAGGTCGTGATCGAGGACTATGTGCACAATGAGAAGATCAAGCTCGCCAGCGTAATGGCCAATAATTTCTTCTGTATCGCGGTGGCGCTCGCCTCAATTTACGCGATCCTCAAAATGTCATCGGGAGTGTAACCCATGGCTACTAGAAATTCGGCCTCTGAAGGCAACGGCAAGGCCACCAACGGCAGTGGTCCCGCCACCAACGGAAAAGCCTATCCGATCGAAGACCACACCTACGACGTCGTGGTCGTCGGCGCCGGCGGCGCCGGTCTGCGCGCGGTCGTCGGCTGCAGCGAGGCCGGCCTGCGCACCGCCTGCATCACCAAGGTATTTCCGACCCGCTCGCATACGGTGGCGGCCCAGGGCGGCATTTCGGCGGCGCTCGGCAACATGCACGAGGACAACTGGCGCTGGCACATGTACGACACCGTCAAGGGGTCGGACTGGCTGGGCGACCAGGACGCCATCGAATACATGGTGCGCAACGCGCCCGAGGCGGTCTACGAACTCGAACACTGGGGCGTACCGTTCTCGCGCACCGAGGACGGCAAGATCTACCAGCGGCCGTTCGGCGGCATGACGCTGGACTACGGCAAGGGCCAGGCGCAGCGCACCTGCGCCGCCGCCGACCGCACCGGCCACGCCATGCTGCACACCATGTACGGCCAGGCGCTGCGGCATTCCGCGGAATTCTACATCGAGTTCTTCGCCATCGACCTGATCATGGACGACCAGGGCGTCTGCCGTGGCGTCATCGCGCTGAAACTCGACGACGGCACGCTGCACCGGTTTCGCGCGCAAACCACGATTCTCGCCACCGGCGGCTATGGCCGCGCCTACGCTTCCTGCACCTCGGCGCATACCTGCACCGGCGACGGCGGCGCGATGGCGCTGCGCGCCGGGCTGCCGCTGCAGGACATGGAATTCATCCAGTTCCACCCGACCGGGATCTACGGTTCGGGCTGCCTCGTCACCGAGGGCGCGCGCGGCGAAGGCGGCTATCTCGTCAACTCCGAGGGCGAGCGTTTCATGGAGCGCTATGCGCCGTCGGCAAAAGACCTCGCTTCGCGCGACGTGGTCTCCCGCGCGATGACCATCGAGATCCGCGAAGGCCGCGGCGTCGGCAAGAAGCAAGATCACATCTACCTGCACCTCGACCATCTCGATCCCAAGGTGCTGCAGGAGCGGCTGCCGGGCATTTCCGAATCGGCCAAGATTTTTGCCAACGTCGACGTCACCCGCGAGCCGATCCCGATCACGCCGACGGTGCACTACAATATGGGCGGCATTCCCACCAATTATCACGGCGAAGTGCTGACCAAGCGGAACGGCGACGACAATGCGACCGTCCCGGGCCTGATGGCGCTCGGCGAGGCCGCCTGCGTCTCGGTGCACGGCGCCAACCGGCTCGGCTCCAATTCGCTGATCGACCTCGTGGTGTTCGGCCGCGCCGCGGCCCTGCGCTGCGCCGAGAAGCTGACGTCGAACGGCAGCCAGCCGGAATTGCCTGTTGGATCCGCCGACAAGGCGCTCGGCCGGCTCGACCATTACCGCTACGCCTCCGGCGGCACGCCGACGGCGAAACTGCGCGACAGCATGCAGCATGTGATGCAGAACAATTGCGCTGTGTTTCGCACCGGCGAAATCCTGACCGAGGGCCAGAACCTGATCCACAAGGTGCATGGCGGCATCGGCGACATCTCGACCACGGACCGTTCGCTGACCTGGAATTCCGACCTGGTCGAGACGCTGGAATTCGACAACCTGATCGTGCAGGCGGTAGTGACGATGGATTCGGCGGCCAACCGCTCCGAAAGCCGCGGCGCCCATGCGCGCGAGGATTTTCCCGACCGCGATGACAAGAACTGGATGAAGCACACGCTGGCCTGGATCGACGACGGCGGCAAAACCGCGATCGACTACCGCCCGGTGCACGACTACACGATGACCAACGACGTCCAGTACATCCCGCCGAAGGCGCGGGTGTATTGATGACGACAGCGAAGGCTTGAAGGCATGGTTGAATTCGCACTGCCGAAAAATTCAAAAATCACCGGCGGCAAGGCCTGGCCGAAGCCGGCGGGCGCGACCGAGACGCGCGAGTTCAGGGTCTATCGCTGGAATCCGGACGACGGCAAGAATCCCGGCATCGACACCTATCATGTCGACATCAATGATTGCGGCCCGATGGTGCTCGACGGGCTGATCTGGATCAAGAACCACATCGATCCGACGCTGACCTTCCGCCGCTCCTGCCGCGAGGGCGTCTGCGGCTCCTGCGCCATGAACATCGACGGCCAGAACACGCTGGCCTGCACCAGGTCGATGCACGACGTGAAGGACGGCGCGGTCAAGGTCAATCCGCTGCCGCACCAGCCGGTGGTCAAGGACCTGGTGCCGGACCTGACCAATTTCTACGCGCAATACGCCTCGATCGAGCCGTGGCTGAAGACCACCACGCCGACGCCGCAGAAAGAATGGCGCCAGAGCCACGAGGACCGCGAGAAGCTCGACGGTCTCTACGAGTGCATTCTGTGCGCCTGCTGCTCGACCTCATGCCCGAGCTATTGGTGGAACAGCGACCGCTTCCTTGGGCCGGCAGCACTGCTGCAGGCGACACGCTGGGTCAAGGACAGCCGCGATGAAGCCACCGGCGAACGGCTCGACAACCTCGAGGATCCGTTCCGGCTCTACCGCTGCCATACCATCATGAACTGCGCCAAGGCCTGCCCGAAGGGCTTGAATCCCTCCGAGGCGATCGCCGAACTGAAGCTGAAGATGGTGGAGCGGCAGATCTGAGATTCGAGATCGCGCGTGTATGGGGGGCAGCGCCGGGATTTGGCACCGCTATCGCCGACACGCTGCCGCCTTCCTGATGGCGCTGCCCAGACCCGAACTCACCCGGGCATGGTAGCCGCTTGATCTAGATCAAGTTCCCGCAGCAATGCTACCGAAGAATGACCGTCCCCGGCACGCGCCAAGCGATGCCGAACAGTACGGAGTTGGTCATGAGGCTATTCAGTCCACTGAGCACCGCCATTCTCGGCGCAACCCTGTTCAGCGCCGGCGCGCAGGCAGGGCCGATGCCGACCAATGTCGCGGCGATAAAATCGATGGTCGACCAGAACACGACCGAGGTGCGCTGGCGCGGCGGCGGCTATGGATACCGCGGCGGCTATGGCTATCGCGGTGGCCTGGGTTATCGGGGCGTGGGGTATCGCGGCTACGGCTATCGGGGCTATGGCTATCGCGGCCTCGGCTACGGCGTCGCAGCCGGCGCCATCGTCGGCGGCGCGATCGCCCGCCGCTCCTATTACGGCTACTCCGGCGGCTATGGTTATAGTTCCGGCTATCCCGCCTACGGCTACGCATCCGTCCCGCGCTACGGCTACGGCGGTTATGGCGGCTATGGTTATGGTTACGGCTATCCCGCCTACAGCTACGCGGCCGTCCCGCAGTACGGCTACGGCGGCGGCTATGGCTATGGCTATGGCAGCGCCTATTGCCCGCCCTATGGCGGCTATGCCGCCGCAAGCTATTACGGCTGGTGAATCGATCGGCGCGTCTTTTCGCCTCCCTGGAGGAGAACTGCGCTGCGATGCAGCGCCCTGCCTGTCGAGGTGACGATGCCCCTGCAGGCAGGGCGGCTGAGTTCCATTGCATCGCGCCGCTTTGTGGCATCCGGACTATTGCAGTAAGCTACGCTGCAGATCGGGCCAGCCGTGCAGACCGCGCAACGCAATTCGCTGAGACTGCTGCAATGGATGATGGGGGCTTCATTGGCGCTCCCGCTGGGGCTGTTCGCCCTGGCATCCGCGGTCTCCTGGGAATCGACTAGCCAGACCACCGATCGCGAAATCGAGCGCACGCTGGACGTCGCCCACGAACATGCGCTGAAAGTGTTCGAGACCATCGACCGCAGCCTGTCGGAAATTGCCGAGATCGTCAGCGACCTTCCGGATGCCGGCATCACCTCGCGCGAGCCGGCGCTGCACCTGCGGCTGAAGGATCTCGTGGCAACGCTGCCGCAGGTGAAATCGACCTGGATCTTCGACGCCAACGGCCGTGCGCTGGTCAACAGCCTGGTGTCGCCGCCGCCCGAGATCGATTTTTCCGACCGCGATTATTTCAAGGCGCATGTCGCCGCCGATATCGGCACCTTCATCGGCGACGCGCTGACGCCGCGTCCGCCCTATCAGGGCGCGCCATTCTTCGGCGTCAGCCGCCGCCGTCCGAGCGACGACGGCAGT
>Ga0307297_10000134_pt1 | contig 17040 bp, 18 predicted proteins | sample ER_DNA_157_FD_194464 | JGI IMG/M metagenome (GOLD analysis project Ga0307297, IMG submission 194464) | Bulk soil microbial communities from the East River watershed near Crested Butte, Colorado, United States - ER_DNA_157 | ecosystem: Environmental > Terrestrial > Soil > Floodplain | place...
CCGACGCCGGCGACCAATCCTTGTTCTGCCGGGTGAGATAATCCGCAGCGGTTTTTCTTTGCGCCTGGGTGCCGGCGCTGGTCGCCTGTCGCAGCGCGATATCGAGGGCCTCCGGCCGGTTCAGTCCCTCCAGGCTTTTGGCGATCAGGGCCGATTGCGCCGGCAGCATCGGATAGTTGAATTCCAGATCGATCCGCGCGCCGCGCGGTTCGCTCGATGCGGCGACGCCGCGGCGCGCTTCGCCGGAAATGAACGTGCCGCGTCCGACTTCGCCGACGACGAGGCCGCGGCGCAGCAGTTCGGTGTAGACCCGGCTCGCCGTCGAGGCGGCGATCTTGCGCTCATAGGCGAAGGTACGCTGCGGCGGCAAGCGGTCGCCCGGCTTGAGAACGCCGCTGGCGATCTCGGCTTCGACGGCGTCGGCAAGCTTGGCATATTCGAATTTGGACATTATTGCACCGAGAGCAATGTTTCACTTGCACCGATACAATTACAGGATCATTTAAGGGCCATCAAGCCCGCGATTGCACCGAGGAGAGCGAGAGCAATCCGAGGTCGCTAGGGGCGCCGCCGCTGCCCGGCAGCGTGGCGCCCACGGCATCGCTGTGCCGGGCGAACGCCGATCGGAGAAGAAAGATGACCACGATATCGCAAAGCGCCGCGCAACCTTCGATCCCCCAATGGTCGGGCCGATTGCTGCGCTGGATCGGTGCCGGGGCGCATGCGGCGGTCGCCTATTGGGAGCGTCGGGCCGCAATCAAGGCGCTGCTCGAGCGCGACGATCGCGAATTGCGCGATATCGGCCTGGTGCGCAGCCAGATCGAGGCCGCGGTCGGCGGCGCCTTCCACCCGGATATGGGACGGAAGCGGTAATTCTATCTGTGCATGGGGTTGTTTTCGCGATTTTAGCTGCGGTCGGCGCTCAGTGCCGCACCACCAGCACCGAGCATTTGGCGTAGCGCACGACGTGGCCGGCATTGGAGCCGAGAAAGTACGTTCGCATCGCCGGGCGGTGCGAGGTCATCACGATCAGGTCGGCCTTGATAGCCAGGGCTTCCTCGAGGATCTCGTGATAGATGCCGCCCTGTCGCACCACGCTGGAGATGCGGGCCGGCTCGATGCCTGATTCCCGCGCCACGATGGTGAGCGCCTCTTCGGAGGTCTCGCGCTGCTGGGCGTCGAAATCGGCCGGCACATATTCCGCCAGCATCACCGGCGTCATCGGCAAGACGTTGAGCAGGCGCACCATGCCGCTCCAAGTCTGCGACAGCGTCGCCGCCGTGGCAATCGCGGGCTTCGCCAGGTCGGTATCGGCGAGATCGATCGGCACGAGAATGGACTTGAACATCTGCGCCTCCATGTTCGCGATCAGCCTAACACAAAAACCGGTGCCCGCCTCAGTCGCCGGAGGTCTGCTTCAACAACCTTGGACTGACGAACTTCGCCAGCCGTCCGCGGCGGAATGCCACGTCGGCCCAGTCGTCGAGCGTGAAGTCGAATATCGCCAGCCCCGAGGTAGGCAGATTGTCGCCGAGCTCCTTGCGCCCGGCGGCGTCGCCGCCGCCGCCGGCCAGCATCAGCGCCAGCTCATGCATTCCGGGATTGTGCCCGACCAGCATCAGGATCTTCGGGTCGGCCGCCGCCGCGGCATGAACGGCTTCCAGCAGTTGGGCCGGATCGGCGCCATAGAGTTCGGGCAGGAGTTCGACCTGCGGCGGTGGCATCAGGTCCTTCATCGCCTGCCATGCGATTTCCCAGGTCTGGGCCGCCCGGACCGCGGTTGAAACCAGCACGCAATCCGGAAACGGCGGATGCCGGCCGATCCAGCCGCCGATCTCGGCGGCGTCGAGCCGGCCGCGGTTGTCCAGCCGGCGGTCCTGATCGCGGCCCGACGGTGCGTCGTTCTCGGTCTTGGCGTGACGCAGCAGCATCAAACGGCGCATGTCGCAATCTCGATTCGTTTCCAGCCCTTCGGATTAATCTACAGGCTCATGCCCGGGACAAGGTGACAAGCGCCCGATCGGCCCCTAAGAAAACGACATGAACGAGACTTTCACAAGCGCCACCGACGCTTTGGATGCCGCCGGGGCGCCGGCGCGTTCGCGGCTTTCTTTCGACCTGGATGTCGACATCTGCGTGGTCGGCGCGGGACTTGCCGGTCTCACGGTGGCGCTGGAGGCGGCAAGGCTCGGCGCCAGCGTGGCGGTGCTCGAGGGGCGGCACATCGGCTGGAACGCGTCGGGTCATCAACTCGGCACCGTGATGCCGGGTTTCGGACTTGCCCTCAGCGAGCTGATCGCGCGCATCGGTCTCGAAGACGCGCGCGAACTCTGGTCGCTGTCGAAGGAGGGCGCGGAATACGTCCGCGGCAACGCCACCGAAACGCAGATTCCGGGGATCGCACTCAGCGAGGGGGCGCTGGAGGTCTCCAATGTCGAGGCCGGCGACGCCTTGATCAGCCGGCTTCAGATGCTCGGTGAGGATTTCGATACCGAGGTCGAGGGCTGGCAGGTCGACCGCGTGCGCAGCGAGCTCAAGACCAGCCATTATTTCCACGGCGTGTATTATCCGCGGGCGTTTCAGCTCGATGGCCGCAAATATATCCATGGCCTCGCGGCGCTGGCGCGGCGGGCAGGGGCGCGGATTTTCGAAGACACCCCGGTCGTCAGCATCGATCCCTCCGGCATCCGCAAGCGGATCGTCACACCGTCGGCGCGGTTGCGCGCGTCGCATATCGTGCTCGCCGGCAACGTCCACCTCGGCGCGCCGGCGCGGCGGCTGTCGGAAACGCTGCTGCCGGTCTGGCGTTACGCCGCGGTGACCGAGCCGCTCGGCGAGCGGCTGGCCGACGCCATGACGTTTCAGGGGTCGGTCACCGACAGCGACGGCATCGATCATTTCCGGATCGTCGAGGGCGACCGGCTGATGTGGGCCAGTCCTGAAACCACATGGGCGGCGCGGCCGCAGCGTTTTGCGCCCGCCATTGCCCGCCGGATCCACGCCATTTTTCCGCAACTCGGAAAGGTCGGGATTGCCGAAACATGGGGCGGCGTGGTCGGCGAAACCGTGCACGGCATGCCGCAGATCGGACAGTTGCGCAAGGGCCTGTGGGTCGCCAGCGGCTTTGGCCGCCACGGTTTGAACACCACGGCGATGGCCGGGCTGCTGATCGCGCGCAGCATTCTGTGGGGCGACGAACGCTGGCGGCTGTTTTCGCCGTTCGAACTGGTGTGGGCGGGCGGTGCGACCGGCCGGGTCGCCGGGCATGTCATCGGCTTGTGGGGACGGGGAAGCTCTGCCGCCGCCGGTGCGCTGGCGCGTTACCGGGAACGGGCGCGGGTCCAGGAACGCATCCGCGAGGCGCGGATGGCCGAGGCCAATCGGCAGGCGGGAACCCGAGGGCCGCCGCCGCGCCGGCCGCCGCTGGGCCAACCGCGTCCTGAGCGTCCCCGGCCGCCGGCCGTGACCAGCCCGGGCGAAGGCGAGGGGGCTTCCTGATCGCCCCCCCGGCCGGGTCGAGGGTTGGGCTTCTCGCGGGAAAGTGAGAAAATTCGATCGGGATCGGTGTAACTTCGGCCGCCGCGCACCGTATCTCACAGCGAACAAGCCCGTTTCGCTTCGCACGGAGACCATCATGTTTGACCGCCGTATCCTGCTCGCGTCCGTCGCCGGTCTGTTTGGCCTTGCCGGCTTCCGCTGGCTGCGATCCACCCCGGCCCATGCCGCGGGAAAATTCGAGATCGAAAAGAGCGATGCGGAATGGCGTGCGCAGCTGACGCCGCAGCAATACGAGATCCTGCGCAAGCACGGCACCGAACGTCCGGGATCGAGCCCGCTGCTGAAGGAAAAGCGCAAGGGCATCTTCGCCTGCGCCGGCTGCGACCTGCCGCTGTTCTCCTCGGAGACGAAATTCGAGAGCGGTACCGGCTGGCCGAGCTTTTATCAGCCGCTGGAGAACGCCCTCGGCAAGACCGAAGACCGCACCTACGGTATCCTGCGGACCGAAGTGCACTGCCGGCGCTGCGGCGGGCATCTCGGTCATGTCTTCGACGATGGACCGAAGCCGACCGGCCTGCGTTACTGCATCGACGGCTTCGGCATGGTGTTTCATCCGGCGGCCGCCTCGGCGAGCTGATCTGACGGCTTGGGCCCGGCAATTGTTGCCCGTCCCGGCAATTGTGCCCCGGTCATGGACCGGGGCATTTTTCTTAAGTGCCTGATTTCCTTCAGTCTAATGATTTGGCACGGGGCTTGCGACACTCTCCTTCGATAGCGGCCATGGTTTTCCAGGACCGTGGGGCCGCCCGGATCGAATTTGGAGAAAGTGTCATGGGTATCTTCGGAGCTCTTACGACGGCCGTCGGCGGCTTGCGCGCGGAGTCGTACGCCCTGGAAAACATCTCGGGCAATATCGCCAACTCGCAGACCACGGCGTTCAAGCGCATCGATACCAGCTTTCTCGATCTCATTCCGTCGACCGGGCTGACCAATCAGCTCTCCGGAAGCGTCACCACCAATTCGCGCAGCACCAACACCGTGCAGGGCGACGTGCAGTCGGCATCGGTCGCCACCTTCATGGCGATCAACGGCTCCGGCTTCTTCTCGGTGCAAAAGCCCGGCACCTTCACCGACGGTCAACCGGTGTTCGACGGCGTCGACCGTTACACCCGCCGCGGCGATTTCCAGATCGACAAGAGCGGCTACCTCGTCAACGGCGCCGGCTACTTTCTCCAGGGCGTTCCGGTCGATCCGACCACGGGCAACCTGACCGGCAGTTCGCCGCAGGTGCTGAAATTCCAGAACGATTTCTTGCCGGCCCAGGAAACCTCCAAGATCGAGTATCGCGCCAACCTCGCCAGCTATCCGCTAACGTCGCATCACGACAAGACGATCCAGGGATCGGAATTGCTGGCGCCGGGCTCGTTCAGCACCGGCCATAACCCCCTGGTGCTGGGAACGCCGGCCGCGCCCTATGTCGATGCGACCACGGGCGGCACCATCCAGACCAACAAGGCCACGCCGTCAGTGGCGAATACCGGCGCGACCTTGCTGTCGGGCGCGGCTCCCAGCGATTCGATTTCCGCCAATTTCGGCATCGGCAACACCATCACCGTCAACGGCAACCTCCTCACCTTTGTCGCTTCGGGCGCGCTCCCCGCCGACACCACCCAGATCAACATCACCGATAGCATTGACACCTTGCTGGACAAGATCGACCTGATCACCGGGACGGCCATTCAGTCCAGCATCTCCGGCGGCGCCATCACGCTGCATTCCGGCACCACGTCGGATCTGTCGGTCACCAGTTCAAACTCCAGCGCATTTGCTGCACTCGGATTCACCGGCACCGCGACCGCGCTGCGCACCGGCGGCGGCACCGTCGGAACCGGCCAGGTGGTCGGTCAGGATAACTCGACGTTCCTCGACATGTCGGTCGCCGGCGGCGCGGTGACCACCTACGACGTATCAGGCGCGCCGGTGAACCTGCAGTTCCGCTGGGCCAAGACCGACAGCGCGTCGCTCGGGGCAGGTCACACCGACAACTGGAACATGTTCTATCAGGTCAATGCCAACGCAACCGGCACCAACGTGGCCTGGCAGAACGTCGGCGCCAACTTCACTTTTTCGGCCGGCGGCCAGATGACCCCGGCGATCGCGTCCATCCAGCTCAACAACGCCATGGTCAACGGCCTGTCGATCGGCAGTCCGGTCCTGGTGTTCGGCAGCGGCGGCGTCACGCAGTTCGCCGATGCCAACGGCAACGTGCAGGTCAACCAGATCCAGCAGGATGGTTTCCCGGCCGGCATGCTGCAATCGGTCGGCGTCTCGACCAACGGCCGCATCGTCGGCAATTACTCGAACGGCCGAAACCTTGATCTCGCCGAAATCACGCTGGCCAACTTCAACGGCACCAACTTCCTCAAGCGTGCCGATGGCGGCGCCTTCGAGGCGACCGACGGATCCGGCCAGGCGCTGTACGGCAAGGGTGGAACCATAGTCGGGTCCTCGCTCGAGGGATCCAACACCGACATCGCCGACGAATTCACCAAGCTGATCGTCACCCAGCAGGCCTATTCGGCGAACACCAAGGTCATCACCACTTCCAACACAATGGTGCAGGATCTCCTGAACGTGCTGCGATAATCGCGGTCCGCGATCGATCCAAGATGGGTAGTATGTCATGAGTTTGGGTCAAGCCCTTGCCACCGCGATGTCGGGCCTGCGTGTCACGCAGGCGTCGCTCGCGCTGGTTTCCTCGAACGTCGCCAACGCGGAATCGCCTGGCTACGTCCGCAAGACTCTCAATCAGATCACCGGCGTCACCGGCGACTATGGTTCGAGCGTCCGCATCAACGGCGTCAATCGCGAACTCGATCAGTATCTGCAGACCCAGATCCGTACCGAATCCTCCGGTGCGGCCTTTGCCGATGTCCGCGCGACCTATCTCGCCAATCTGCAGTCGGTCTATGGCAACCCGGATTCCACCGGCACCATCGAGGATGCGTTCAACAAGCTGACAACGGCGGTTCAGGGGCTGTCGACCAGCCCGGACTCGGCATCGGCGCGAATCGGCGTCGTCAATGCGGCGCAGGCCCTCGCGCAGCAGCTCAACGCCACGACGCAGGGCATCCAGAACCTGCGCGCCAACGCCGAAACCGGCATCAACGATTCCATCAACGTGGCGAACAACGCGCTGAAGCAGATCGCGCTCATCAACAACCAGTTGCAGAACAACGGCCGGACCGATGCTGCGACGGCGTCGCTGCTCGATCAGCGTGACCAGTACATCGATCAGATGTCGCAGCTGATGGACATTCGGGTCGTCACCAACAACCTGAACCAGGTGACGTTGTTTACCAATTCCGGCGTGCAGCTGGTGGGAACCGAGGCGGCGAGGCTGGCCTTCAATCCGCAGGGCACGGTGACGCCCAACACGCTGTACGATCCGGATCCGCTCAAGAGCAATCTCGGCACCATCATTATCGATTTTCCGCGCGGCGGCAGCTACGATATGGTCGCCACTTCCTCGATCCGGTCGGGCAAGCTCGCTGCCTATCTCGAACTGCGCGACAATTCGCTGGTGAAGGCGCAGGCGCAGATCGACCAGTTCGCGGCGTCGATGTCGAGCGCGCTGTCGGACCAGACCACCGCGGGCGTCGCAGCTCCTGCCAGCGTCTTGCCGCAGGCCGGATTTGATATCGACCTGGCGGGATTGCAGGCCGGCAACGTCGCGCATATCACCTACAAGGACAACATCACCGGCATCACGCACAACCTTTCGATCGTACGGGTCGATGATCCCAGCGTCCTGCCGCTGAGCAATAACGTGACCCTCGATCCGAACGACGAAGTGCTCGGTATCGATTTTTCCGCCGGCATGGCCTCCGTCATCACCCAGCTCAATGGCGCGCTCGGCGCCAGCGCCAACCTGCAGTTTTCGAATCCGCCGGGGCCGCCGGGATCGATGCTGCTGCGCGTGCTGGATGATGGCGTGCCAAACCGGACCGATGTCATCGCCGGCTCGGTCACCAAAACCGTGTCGTCGCTTACCAGCGGCAGCGCTCAGCTTCCGCTGTTTACCGACGGCGGCTTGCTCTATACCGGCGCCCTCACGGCCAACGGCGCCCAGCAAACCGGCTTCGCCGGCCGCATCGGCATCAATAACGCACTGCTCGGCGATCCCTCCCGCACCATCGTCTATTCCACCAGTCCGCTCACCGCCGCGGGCGACACCAAGCGTTCCGATTTCATCCTCGGCCAGCTGATGACCGGCACTTACCGTTATTCGCCGGACAGCGGCATCGGCACCACCGGAACGCCGTTCACCGGCACGCTGCTGAATTTCGCCAGGCAGGTGATCAGCATGCAGGGCGAAGCCGCGAGCTCCGCCGCGCTGCTGGCGGACGGGCAGGAAGTCGTTCTCAACACCCTGCAGAACAAGATGAACGCAACATCGGGCGTCAACATCGACGACGAGATGGCGCATCTCCTGGCGCTGCAGAACTCCTACTCGGCTAACGCACGTGTCATGGCCACGGTCAAGGACATGTACGAAGTGCTGATCGCGGCAATGTGAGGGCTTCATGTCAATCGTCGGCGTAAGCGGCAAGACATCCTATATCGGGGCCTCGATCCTCGGTCTCAGAAAGCAGCTCGACGACCTGCAGTCGCAGCTCTCCACCGGCAAGGTTTCCACGACCTATGCCGGCCAGGGTCCCGACCGGGCGTTCGCGCTCGGCCTGCGCGCGCAGATTGCCAACGTCAACGCCTATGCCGACACCGCGGCCAACGTTCAGACGCGCATCAACGTCGCGAACCTGTCGCTGCAGGGGCTGGCGGGCGTCGGCAGCTCGGTCAAGAGCGCATCCACCTCCTCTACAATCGTGCTCAACAACAACGGTCAGACCTCCGGCCAGATCACGGCGCAGGCCGCGTTTGCCAACGCCATTGCCATGCTCAACACCCAGTCCGGCGACCGCTTATCTGTTTTCGGGACGCGCCACCGACAGGCCCGCGACGGTGCCTGCCAGCGATATGCTCTATGGTGTCGGGACCCAGGCCGGGCTGACGCAGATGATCGACGAACGCAGGCAGGCAGATCAGGGACCTGGTCCCGCGCCAATGGGGCGCCTCGCGGTGACTTCGCCGCCGCTGACGACAACCGTCACCAGTATCGCCGAAGACGGCTCGGCGTTCGGTCTCAAACTCTCCTCGGTGAGTTCGACGCTGACAGGAGCGACCATCGTGCAACCGGGCGGCGCGCCCCCGGCGGCGACAGTGGATCTCGCTGTCAATCCGAACAACGGCGAGAAACTGAAATTCAATTTCAAGCTTCCCGATGGCACCATGGAGTCGATCGAACTGACGGCGCTGACGACCACGACCACACCGCCCGCGGCGGGCACCTTCCAGATCGGCCTCACTCCCGCAACAACCACGGGGAATTTGCAGGCCGCGCTGACCGCGTCGGTAAAGAAGTTGGCCGACACCTCGCTGGTCGCGGCATCCGCGGTTCAGGCGTCGGATAATTTCTTCAATGCGTCGGCGACGATTGCAGGCATTGCGGTCCTCAACAAGGATACAGTCGCGGCGTCGATCACCGGTGCAACGCTGCTGTCGGGCGTCGCACCATCGGATTCGCTGACCGCGGATTTCGCCGTCGGTGACACCATCACCGTCAACGGCACCACGATCACCTTCGTCGCCTCCGGCGCGGCCGCTGACGAGCTAAACCTCACCGACAGCGTTCAGACGCTGTTGAAAAAGATCGATTCGATCACGGGTACCACCAATCCCTCGACGGTCAACGGAGGCGCGATAACGCTGCATGGCGGCAACGCCAGCGATCTGACGGTCACGAGCTCGAACACGGCCGCGTTCACGGCGCTTGGCTTCGGCGCCACCGGTACCGTGAGCGCGCCCCCGGCACCGCTGCGGGTCGGGGGCCCGCCATTCAATACCGCGACAACCCTGGTGGCCGGGACGGCCGCCAACACCGTGATCTGGTACACCGGCGAAGCCGGTTCGGATTCGGCGCGGGGCACCGCGGTGGCACGCGTCGACCAGTCGATCACCGTTCAGTATGGCGCGCGCGCCGACGAGCAGGCGTTCCGGCATCTGCTGAAGAACGTCGCTGCGTACGCGGCGGTCACGACCGATGCCGCCAATCCGAACGCCAGCGGGCAGAGTACTGCTCTCAGTGAGCGCATCGGGTCCAATCTCGCGCCGCAGACCGGCTACCAGTCGCTTCAGGATATCCAGGCAGAGTTCGCCGGCGCGCAACACGCGGCCAAATCAACGACGGATCGTCAAGCCCAGCTCAAGGGGATGGCGCAGACCATGCTCGACTCGATCGAGGGCATATCGAACGAAGAGGTGGCAACCAAAATTCTGGCGCTGCAGACCGCCTTGCAGGCTTCGTATCAAACCACGGCGACGCTCTATCAGACCAGCCTCCTGAAGTATCTCTGATCTGTCGCCATGGGCTTCGAAACGCGAAAGGCCTCCTTATCGGAGGGCCTTTTAGCGTTGCGCGACGGAACATCGCTGCGTTACGCCGATCTGCGCTCGGCCTCAGATGCCTGGAGGTCCCTCGCATCCTGAATCAGCTTTTCTTCATGGCCGATCAGTTTTTTCGATTCCTTCAGGGCGTGATAGAGATCGCCATTCAGGATGTGATTGTTGATCCCTTCGATGAAGGGCCAGGCGCTCGGCATGGCGCTTAGGATATCGCGCACCAGGCTGAAGTAGGTCGGATGATGCGCCATCGGATCCGGCGACAGATACATCAGTTGCACGGCAAGGTAGACCAGCTTGGCCGGCGTGTCCGCCGTATCGGGCGTCAGGATGTCCTTTTCGCGCAGGATCGGAATCCGGTCGCCGTCGATCAGCAGCCGGGCGCGCTGATCGGTATTGGTGACCACGCAAGCGCCGATGATGATCCGCTCGTTCGGCTTGAGTTCGACTTTTAAAGCCATGCCTGTTCTCCGTCGCTGCTGAAAGCGCATTTATTGAAGAGGGAATGAGAGCGGCCAGCTACACGCCGGTGCCTCTCCAGGCGTTTCAAACACAACCCTTTCCTGATTGTGGTTAACGGTTGGTAAACGAAGACGAGCGGTGGAATTTCCGTCAGTCGCTCAATATGCAGCAGTATCAGTAGTTTTGCGGTGGGCCGCGCGCAAATGGGAGCAATTTGTCCCGTTTTTCATGCCGTTGGACTCCGGTTTCGATTCATTTCTTTTTAGAAGCTTGGACCGAGGGTGGGCCGTCGCCTGATCAGAAAAGATCGGGGAAACGACTGTCTCTCATTTCACACCAGAAAGGTATGAAACATGTCCGGTATTGTTCTCTCGGCATCGGTTCGCCAGAACCTGCTCTCCCTCCAGTCCACCGCCGACCTGCTGTCGACCACCCAGAACCGTCTTGCCACCGGCAAGAAGGTCAACACCGCGCTCGACAATCCGACCAACTTCTTCACCGCGGCGGCGCTCGACAACCGCGCCAACGATCTCAACAATCTGCTCGACGGCATCGGCAACGGCGTGCAGGTGCTGCAGGCCGCCAATACCGGCATTACCTCGCTGCAGAAGCTGGTCGATACCGCGAAGTCGATTGCTCAGCAGGTGCTGCAGGCTCCGACGGGTTATTCCACCAAGGCCAGCCAAACCAGCCTTGCGAATGCCGGTGGTACGTCGGCCAACCTGCTCGGTGCTGCGCTCGCACAGGGCGACGTCCTGACGATCGCCGCGACGGGCGGCGGCACGGCATCGAGCATCACGTTCGGTACCGGCGCGGCCGAAGTCGATACGCTGACCGAGCTCAATGCGGCATTGGCTGGCAATAACCTGCAGGCTTCGGTGGACGACACCACCGGCAAGATCACGATCACCACGACCAACGATGCCGCTTCAGCCACCATCGGCGCGTTCGGTGGTACCGCGACTGCCGGCGTCAAGGCGTTTTCCACGCTCGTCACGGTCGCCAAGGTCGCGGATGCTGGTTCCCAGATGACGCGCGCGAATCTGGTGTCGCAATACAACAACATCATCGCGCAGATCACCACCACGGCGCAGGACGCGTCGTTCAACGGGATCAACCTGCTGAACGGCGACAATCTCAAGCTGACCTTCAACGAAAACGGCAAGTCCACGCTCAACATCAGCGGCGTCAGCTACAACGCCGCGGGGCTCGGCCTTGCTGCGGTGGTCGTCGGCACGGACTTCCTGGACAGCGGTTCAGCGAATGCGACGATCGCCAAGATAACCACCGCCTCGAACGCGTTGCGATCGCAGGCCTCGACGCTCGGTTCCAACCTGTCGATCGTGCAGATCCGTCAGGATTTTTCGAAGAACCTCATCAACGTGCTGCAGACCGGTTCGTCCAACCTGACGCTGGCCGACACCAACGAGGAAGCGGCCAACAGCCAGGCGTTGTCGACCCGGCAGTCGATCGCGGTGTCTGCCCTGGCGCTTGCCAACCAGTCGCAGCAGAGCGTGCTGCAACTGCTGCGATAGGTCCGGTGACGAACGAGAAAATCAAGGCGGCGGGGTAACCCCGCCGCTTTTCCTTGGCCTGGTTCCGGCACTCTTTTGCCGGGTTCCCAACGCGTTTGGTAACGCTCGATAACCATATTTAAAGGCGCGGACTGTATGAAAGTTGGGCAGTCACAAAGCCCCCGCGGTTCTGCGAACCGCTCCTTTCGAGGTCCTGAATGTCCAACGCAGCCCAAGCTTACGCTCGCACGTCACAAACGACCGCTTCCCCCCGCGAAATCGAAGCGCAGGCGCTGCTGAAGGCCGCACGACAGCTGCAGGACGTGCAGGCCAACTGGACCGGCCCCGACAAGAACATGCACAGCGCGCTGATGTTCAACCGCAGGCTCTGGACGATCTTCATGAGCGCGGTGGAGACCAACGATAATCCGCAGCCGATGGAAGTCCGTCAGAACATCGCCAATATCGCCGTGTTCGTCATGAAGCAGACCGTCGAAATGCAGATGAATCCGGATCCGGCCAAGCTCAAATCGCTGATCGACATCAATTGCAATCTCGCGGCGGGCCTGTCGGGCCGCGGCTGACGGGAACGGAGCGGTAAATGGCTGACGTTTTCGCCATCCTGTCGGCCAACTACAAGACCGTGGGAGCGACCGTTCCCTCGAAGACGCCGTACGTCCCGGTCGATGCCAAGCTCTACCAGGGCGACTGGACCGGGAAATATGCCGACAACAAGTCGTTCAAGATCTCGGTCTCGAACGTCACCGGCTTTCGCGCCAAGGTGCAGTACCAGAGCGGCGGCACCAACAAATACGCGGACGTCCTGATCAAGGACAATGCGTTCCGGATCGGCGATACGAAATTCAAGCTGACCAAGATCGGGACCGCTGAAATCAAGAACGTCATCACCGATCCCTCGACCGGCGCCACGCTGCTCGATACCGCCTACGCCAAGCAGTCGAGCCGCTGAGCCGGGGCTCCGGCCTGGCCTCTTCTGTTTGGCTCAGATCTTGCGGTCGGTGGCGAGCATCCGGGTCGGCACGCCCTTGCTCTGGTCCAGGCTGTGGAAATAGGCGCGGCGGCGCAAAATGGCCTCTTCGGGAAACTGCTTGACCACCTGGCTCGTTTTATCGTCGACCACCTGATAGACGATCGACGCGGCGGCGGCGTCAATCACCACCTGATGGGATACTGTGGGAGTCGCGATGCCGGAATCGCTGCGCGCGCGCACGCGCGCGCCGGCGTCCACCACCGTGACGCTCTGCGGCGCCGGCAGTTCGGTCGCGACGGCATGATGGGCCGCTTCGCTCACGGGTGGCGCGACCGGTGCGGCAACCGGTGCCCCCACCGGTTTGATGCTGAAATCCATACTCATGGCAGCCTCCTGGCTTCCTTCGAGTCAAATCCCAACCCCTCGTCCGATGCAACTATGCGCAGGCACCTCTCAACACCGAGTTAGAGAACGCAATGAATGCCGCGCTGCGGCCAGCGCGGCAGTTTGATGAAAATTGTCCGCAAGTTTGATGGCTCAGAGCGAGCGGCTGACCGCCAGCGGCGTGATGTTGGCGCGCCCCGGCTGCGCACGCTGTCCGGCCGCGGTGTAGGTGTTGGGAATGTTGCGGCGCTGGATCTCGGTGTTGACGCCGCGCACGATGCCTTCGGATACCGCGTGCGCGGTTGCCAGCACCGTGAGGTTGACCTGCAGCATGGCGCGAAAGGTCTCGTGATGACGGTGCAGCGCGGTCAGCAGCTCGGGCGCGCTTTGCTTGAGATATTTCTGGCTGGCCTTCAGATAGGCGACTGCGACGCCGTAGCGGCGGGACAGCTCCGACTTCTGCGCCTCCAGCATCATCGCCTCGCGCACCTTTCCGGCGCGCACCAGTTCGGTTTCGCGCTCGATGACGGCGAGCAGCGTGCTCATCGCTTCCATCAGATTCTCGGCGATCTTGCGGGCTTCGGCGGGCGTCGAGGCGACCGGGATTGGCGCGGGCGCCTGCGGCTGTGGAGATTGCTGGTTCATGTCGGATCCCTGATTAGCCGGTGCGGTTGGCTTGCTGCAGAATCAGCGTGCGATAGACGTCGGTGGAAATGCCGATGCCGCCGGCCTTGGCGAAGTTTTTCGCATACTGGTCCGTCAGCATCGAGCGCCACACGCCGGTGCCCGGGGTGTCGCCGAACGGGCCTTCGCCCTTGATGCCGCTGGTCATTTGCGAGAACATCGAATTCAGGAACATCGCTTCGAAATCTTCCGACGAGGCTTTGGCCTTGGCTTGCGCCTGCGGCGATACCTTGGTCAGGGCTTCGGCGAGCTGAAAGTCCGGACGGCCGTAGCGCATCGGCATCGCGGGTTTGGCCGGGTTGCCGGCGACGGCCGGGTTGATCGCATTGTTCATCACATCACCTCGATGTCGGCCTGGATCGCGCCGGCGGCCTTGATCGCCTGCAGGATGCTGATCAGGTCGCGCGGGCCGATGCCGAGCCCGTTGAGCCCGTCGACCAGTTGCTGCAGCGACACGCCGTCCTTGACCAGCGCGAATTTCTTGCCGTCCTCGGTGACCTTGACGCTGGAGCTCGGCGTCACCACGGTTCGGCCGCGCGCCATTGGATTGGGCTGGCTGACCTGCGGGCTCTCGGAAATCGAGACGGTGAGGTTGCCCTGCGCCACCGCGACGGTGGCGACGCGGACGTCGCGGCCCATCACGATGATGCCGGAACGTTCGTCGATCACGATCTTGGCTGCGAGATCCGGCTCGACCTGCAGCTGCTCGATCTCGGTCAGGAAGGCGACGACGTTGCCCTTGAATTCGGCCGGGATCGACATCTGCACCGTGGAGGGATCGATCGGCTCGGCGGTCTTGGTGCCGAGGAAGTCGTTGACCGCGGCGGCAATGCGCTTGGCGGTGGTGAAATCGGCGTTGCGCAGGGCGAGACGCACATTGGGCAGGCGGTTGAGTGCGAATTCGATCTCGCGTTCGATGATGGCGCCGTTGGCGATGCGGCCGACGGTCGGCACGCCGCGGACGACACTGGCGGCGGCGCCTTCGGCGGAGAAACCGGCCACCGCGACCGAACCCTGCGCCACGGCATAGACATTGCCGTCTGCGCCGAGCAGGGGGGTGACAAGCAGGGTGCCGCCCTGCAGGTTCTTGGAATCGCCGAGCGCGGAGACGGTGACATCCATCCTGGTGCCCTGGGTGCCGAACGCCGGCAGGTTGCCGGTCACCATCACCGCGGCGACGTTGCCGGTCCGGATGGTGGCGCCGCGGATATTGACGCCCATGCGCTCGAGCATCGCCTGCAGCGACTGCTTGGTGAAGGGAATGTTGTTCAGGGTGTCGCCGGTGCCGTTGAGGCCGACGACGAGGCCGTAGCCGATCAGCTGATTCTGCCGCACGCCCTCGATATTGGCGAGATCCTTGATCCGGGAGGTCGCGGCGGCTGGCATGGACGACAGCACCAGCGCCAGTAGCGCGGCGCAGGCCACCTGAAAAACGCTTGCCGATTGGACGCTTGGCATCCTCTGCTCCCCGCGAGGTTCTAACGATCCGGATCCGCGCATCACTCCCATGACGGCCAGCAATAACTATGCGAGCCGTGTGCCACGCTTCCCGTCATTGTAAGCCATTGATTTATATTTATAATTTTTTCCAGCGGCCGGCGTGGATCTGGTGCGGCGGCGTCGAAACTGCCGCTTCCCGGCAAATTCTGCCGGGTGATTCACGTTTCGTTAACCATGGGGAGGCGATGCTGCCGCTCACACCGCGAGACCAAATCATGCGCATCTACGGACCGAACGGCACCACTCTCGGGTCGACTGGCAGCAGCACCAAGCGAAGCTCGTCGACCGGTTTTGCGCTGCCGGACATCGCCGCGGCCGCCGAGACCCGTTCCGCCGCCCCGCCGAAGGCGGCCGGCAGCATCGATGCGCTGCTGGCGCTGCAGGGCGTCGAGGATCCCACCGAGCGCCGCAAACGTTCGGTGCAGCGCGGTAGAGGCGCGCTCGACGTGCTGGACGACCTCAAACTCGGGCTGTTGTCGGGCAATTTCGACGCCTCCACGGTCAACCGGCTGCGCGCCGCCGCCGCCAACCTGAAATCCTCCTCCGGCGACCCCGGCCTCGACGCGGTGCTGTCCGAGATCGAGCTGCGGGTCGAAGTCGAACTGGCCAAAGCCGGGCAGTTCTGAACGGCCAGGCGGTTTTTCACAGGTTCCTGCCTGAAACCCGCTGAATCCCCCGGGGAAACCCTTGGGCCGACAGGCTTTCCCGTTTCGAGCGATATTGTCTGTCACGACTCGCCGCTATATAAGGCGCGCGCGGACGGACCGTTTCCGCCCGCCTTGCACGTGAAGATGGGCTGGCCTTGGAAAAGTTGAAGAACTATCGACCGACCGAAAAAGAGCCTTTCATGAACGATCGCCAGCGCGAATATTTTCGCGCCAAGCTGCTGGCGTGGAAGGACGAAATCCTGCGGGAATCCCGCATCACCTTGCAGACGCTGCAGGAAGAAAACGTCAATCACCCCGACCTCGCCGACCGCGCCTCGTCGGAAACCGACCGCGCGATCGAGCTGCGCGCCCGTGACCGCCAGCGCAAGCTGATCTCCAAGATCGACGCCGCGCTGCAGCGGATCGAGGACAACACCTACGGCTATTGCGAGGAAACCGGCGAGCCGATCTCGCTGAAGCGGCTGGAAGCCCGCCCGATCGCGACGCTGTCGGTGGAAGCCCAGGAGCGCCACGAAAAACGCGAGAAGGTCTATCGCGACGAATAGAATGTGGCCGCCGCGTGCGGTCATTTTGTTGAGTCGAACTGAAAGCCGCCGCCGATGGACAACATTCTCGCGGCCGCCCAGATCATCGCCGCCGCCCGCCGCGCCCGCACGCCGCTGGATTCGCTTGCTTCCGATCTGGCGCCGCAGGACGAGGCCACAGGCTACCAGATCCAGCGCGCCGTGCACGATCTGCTGCTGCCGCAGTTCGGCGCCATGGTCGGCTACAAGATCGGCTGCACCAGCGCGGTGATGCAGCAATATCTCGACATTCCCCA
>Ga0307297_10000135_pt1 | contig 17035 bp, 12 predicted proteins | sample ER_DNA_157_FD_194464 | JGI IMG/M metagenome (GOLD analysis project Ga0307297, IMG submission 194464) | Bulk soil microbial communities from the East River watershed near Crested Butte, Colorado, United States - ER_DNA_157 | ecosystem: Environmental > Terrestrial > Soil > Floodplain | place...
GCCGGGAATCTGGACCAGCCGATCGGCGTCGCCGCCGAGCGTCGGGATCGCGCCCATCAATCCCTTGGCGTAGGGGTGCAGCGGGTTCTGGATGACGTCCTGCACCGGGCCGATCTCGGCGATGCGGCCGGAATACATCACCGCGACGCGGTCGGAGGTCTCCGCGATCACGCCCATGTCGTGGGTCACCAGCATCACGGCGGTGCCGTGATCGCGCCCGAGGCGCTTGATCAGCGTGATGATCTGGGCCTGCACCGAGACGTCGAGTGCCGTGGTCGGCTCGTCGGCGATGATCAGTTCCGGTTCGGCGCAGATCGCCAGCGCAATGACGACGCGTTGGCGCATGCCGCCGGAGAATTCGTGCGGATAGGCGTCGATGCGTTTTTCCGGCGCGGGAATTCCGACCTCGGCAAGGAGATCAATGGCGCGCTTGCGCGCCGCCGTTTCCGACAGATTGAGATGGGTCTTGATGGTCTCGACGATCTGGTCGCCGATCCGGTACAGCGGATTGAGGCTGGTGAGCGGGTCCTGGAAGATCATGCCGATGCGCTTGCCGCGGATCCGGCGCATTTCTTCCGGCGGCAGATTGTCAATCCGCATCCCCGACAGCTGGATCTCGCCGCCGGCAATGCGGCCGGGCCGGTCGATCAGGCCGATCACCGCGAGGCCGGTGACGGATTTTCCGGCGCCGGATTCGCCGACCACGCCCAGCACCTCGCCCTTGGCGATGTCGAACGACACCCCGTCGATGGCATGCAGGGTGCTGCGGCGGGTGACGAACTCTACCCGGAGGTTGCGCACGGAGAGAACGGGTTCGGTCATGCGATCACTGGCATAGGATGGCAGCACTGCTCATCGGAGTTTCGGGTTGAGCGCGTCGCGCAGCCAGTCGCCGAGCAGGTTGATCGCCAGGATCAGCGATGCCAGCGCAAGGCCGGGAAAGGCCACGATCCACCATTCGCCCGCGAACAGATAATTGTTGCCGATCCGGATCAGGGTGCCGAGCGAGGGCATGGTGTCGGGCATGCCGGCGCCCAGAAACGACAGCGTCGCCTCGGTAATGACGGCGAGCGCGAGGTTGATGGTGGCGATCACCAGAATCGGTCCCATCGCGTTGGGCAGCACGTGACGCAGCATGATGACGGGGGCGGGAAGGCCGATCAATTGTGCCGCCGCCACATAATCCTTGTTCTTCTCGACCATGACCGAGCCCCGCACGGTGCGGGCATACTGCACCCAGAAACTCAACCCGATCGCGAACACCAGTACCGTCAGCGTGCTCATGGCGTCGAGCCGGTTGCCGAACACGGATTTGGCGACGCCGTTGACCAGGAGCGCGATCAGGATGGCGGGGAAGGTAAGCTGCACGTCGGCGATCCGCATGATCAGGCCGTCGACTGCGCCGCCGACATAGCCGGCGATCAGGCCGAGCGCGATGCCGAGCGCGCCGGAGAAAATGACGCCGAGCACGCCAACTGTGAGCGAAATGCGCAGGCCATAGAGAATGGCGGAAAACACGTCGCGGCCCTGTTCATCGGTGCCGAGCAGGAACGGGCTCTGGCCGTCGGCGGTCCACAGCGGCGAGATCCGCGAATTCATCAGTTGAAGCTGCGCCGGGTCGAACGGGTTCTGCACCGCCAGCAGTGGCGCCAGGGTCGCCAGCAGGAAGAACAGCAGGGTCACGGCGGCCGCGACCATCGTCATCTTCGAGCGCCGGAACGAATAGAACACGTCGCTGTCGAAGCCGCGCTTCAGCCAGCCGCCGCCGGCGGGCGGGCGCGGCGCGTTCGGTTCGGCTGGGTGCGGGACGACGGCGTCTGTCATCAGAAGTATCTCGGTCTCAGGCCGGGCGGTTGAGGGTCGAGCGCAGGCGCGGATCGACCACGGTGTAGAGGATATCGACCAGAAGATTGATGGTGACGAAGATCAGCGACACCATCAGCAGATAGGCGGCCATGATCGGAATATCGACATTTTGCACGGCTTGCACGAACAACAGCCCCATGCCCGGCCACTGGAATACGGTCTCGGTGATAATTGCAAAAGCAATAACCGCGCCAAACTGCAGGCCGGCGATGGTGATCACGGGAACCAGGGTGTTGCGCAGCGCGTGACCGAAATGAACGGCGCGCGTGGTCAATCCGCGGGCGCGAGCGAAGCGGATGTAGTCGGTGCGCAGCACCTCGAGCATCTCGGCCCGGACCAGCCGCATGATCAGCGTCATCTGGAACAGGCCGAGCGTGATCGAGGGCAGGATCAGCGCCTTGAGGCCGGAGATCGTCAACAGCCCGGTGGTCCACCAGCCGATCCGCACCACCTCGCCGCGGCCGAACGAGGGCAGCCAGCCCAGTGTCACCGCGAACAGATAGATCAGCAGAATGCCGATCAGGAACGTCGGCAGCGAAATTCCGACAAGCGACACCGCCTGGAATACCCTGGCCAGAAACGTGTCGCGTTTCAACGCCGAATAGACCCCCATCAGGATGCCGAACACCATCGCGAAAATCGTGGCGCAGACGGCCAGTTCGAGCGTCGCCGGCATGCGCTCCTTCAACAGGTTCGCGACCGGCTGCCGGAACTGGTAGGAGACGCCGAACTTGAATTGCACGGCATTGCCGAAATAGCGGGCGAACTGCAGCGGCACCGGATCGTCGAGGCCGAGCGACTTGCGGATCTCGGCGCGTTCCGCGGCCGAGGTGTCCAGCGAGACGATCTGATTGACCGGATCGCCGGCAAACCGGAACATCGAAAACGAGATGATGCCGACCGCGATCATGACGCCAATGGCCTGGATGGCGCGGCGAAGGGTGAAAGCGAGCATGTGATCCTTTCACTTTCCCCGTGATGCGGCGGATGTCATTGTCGCCTGAAAATGAAAGGTCCCGGAGGCGCGAGGCCACCGGGACCGTGAATAACGAAGTTACCTACTCCTGCTTGGTCGCCCAGTACAGCAGCACCTGATTGTCGGCGCGCTGGGTCAATTTCACTTTCTTGGAGGCGCCCCAGGCGAGTGCTTGCTGGTGCAGCGGGATATAGGCGTAGTCCTTGGCCCCGAGTTCGAACGCTTCCTTGATCAGGAGGTCGCGCTTGCCGGCATCGGGCTCAAGCAGCACCTTGTCGGCTAGCGCATCGAGCTTCTTGTTGCAGTAGCCGCCAAGGTTCGCTTCGCCACGCGGTGACTTTGGATCATCACGACAGCCCATGATGTCGTAGAGCACGTTCTGCGAGTCGGATGTCGCCGGCGTCCAACCCAGCAGATAGAAAGATGTCTGGAAGCCGCCGGCCTTCAGCACCTTGGCGAAATACTGCTGCTTCGGCTGCGCCAGGAGGTTGATCTTGACTCCGATGCGGGCCAGCATCCCGACCACAGCCTGGCAAATCGCCGCGTCGTTGACGTAGCGGTCGTTCGGGCAATCCATCGTGACCTCGAATCCGTCGGGATAGCCGGCCTCCGCCAGCAGCTTCTTGGCGCCGTCGGGATCGAGTTTCGGTCGGGTGAATTCGCCCGACAGCTTGAACAGCTGTGGTGCGATCATCAGCGCCGATGGCGTCGAGAGCCCACGCATGACGCGCGTCTTGATCAACTCGATGTCGATCGCCTTGTAGAACGCCTCACGCACGCGAACGTCCTTGAAGGGGTTCTTGCCCTTGACGTTGGAATACAGCAATTCGTCGCGGATCTGGTCCATGCCGAGGAAAATGGTCCGCAGTTCGGGCCCCTTCAGCACCTGGGCATTCGGGCTGGAATCGACGCGGCCGATGTCCTGGATTGGAACCGGCTCGATGATGTCGACTTCGCCGGACAGCAACGCCGCCACGCGTGTGGCATCGCTGCCGATCGGCGTAAAGACGATTTCCTTCAGGTTATGTTCAGGCTTGCGCCACCAGTTCGGGTTCGCCTTGAACACGGTCTTTACGCCGGGCTGGTGGCTATCGATCATGAAGGCACCGGTGCCGTTGGCGTTGAGCGATGCGAAGCTCGGCGTGGTGGCGGACGCCGGAGTCGGTGCGACGGAATTGTTTTCCTCGCACCATTTCTTGTCCATGATGTACCAGCCGTCCCATTGCGCAATGAGAATGGGATTCGGCGCGTCCAGCTTCACATCGATCGTGTAATCGTCGATCTTGACGAACTTCGCGTCGGCGGGAACGTTGGTGCCGAAATTCGAACCCTTGGCGCGAACGCGATCCGCGGAGAACAGCACATCGTCGGCCGTAAAGGGATCGCCGTTGTGGAATTTCACGCCTTTGCGCAAATGGAAGCGCCAGCGGGTCGGTTCTGGCGTTTCCCAGCTTTCGGCCAGCGCCGGAACGATCTTGAGGTCCCTGTCGCGTGTGACCAGTCCCTCATAGACATGCCCGTGATGGGCGATGGTCGTGGTTTCCTTCAACGTATAGGGATCCAGCGATTTGAGGTCTCCCTGGTTGGCGTAGCGCAGGGTCTGGGCCGATGCCGGAGCCACCGCAAGGGCGACGATCGAGATGGTGGCCGCTGCGAGCAAGGTTTGACGTGCCGACATGTGTTGACGTTCTCCGCTGTGGCGCATGGTTGCCGAAAATTTGACAGCCTTGGCCGATCCATTGTCGCCAGAGTTTGGCCGCCGCGCAAGCGCGATTTTCCGAGGGGCAGGCCGGTTTGCGCGAGGCTACCATGATAGCCAGCTTCACTGTAAGCAACGGGAACGAGAGCCTGACATTCAACTTTCGGAGTGCGTGATGGCGGAATTCAAGGCCGATGTTCTCGTGCTGGGCGCGGGCATGGTCGGGGTCGGTGCTGCTCTGCATCTGCAGCAGCGGGGGCGCGATGTCATTCTGGTCGACCGGCACGAATTCGCCGGGGAGGAAACCAGTTTCGGCAACGCCGGGATGATCGAGTGCGCGTCCGTGTTCCCCTATATGTTTCCCCGGGATTTCGGACAAATCCTCCGGTACGCGCTGAACAGGGCGCCGCAGGTGCGTTACAGCCTCGCTGATCTGCCGAGCTTCCTGCCATGGATCGTGCGCTATTATCTTGCTTCCGCGCCGGACCGGGCGCATCGCGGTGCGCTCGCGGTGATGCCGCTGATTCGCCGCAGCCTCGTTGAGCATGAGGCGCTGATGGCTGAAGCCGGCGCGCTGGAGTTGATGCGGCGTTGCGGCTGGATCAAGATGTATCGCCACGATGCGACGCTCGCCAATGCAGTGCGGGATTTCGAGCGAGCGAAGCAATATGGGGTTCAGGGCGAAATCCTCGACCACAAGGCGATTATCCAGCGAGAGCCTCACCTCAGCGGTGAATTCGCCGGTGCGGTCCATTTCACCGAACCCGGCTTCGTCCTTGATCCGGGCGGGCTGGCCAAGGCCTATGCCGGGCTGTTCCACCGCAAGGGCGGACGCTTTGTGGTCGGTGATGCGCAGACCCTGGAACAGGAGCCCGACGGGCGATGGCGCGTCACCACGCCAGACGGCAAGGTGAGCGCACGCGAAGTTGTCGTGGCGCTCGGACCGTGGTCCGATCTGGTATTCAGCCGCCTCGGCTATTCGATCCCGTTCAACGTCAAGCGCGGTTACCATCTGCACCTGGCGCCGCGCGGCAATGCCGTGCTGCATCATCCCGTGCTCGACGCTGACAACGGTTATGTCCTGGCGCCAATGAACCGCGGCATTCGCCTCGCCACCGGGGTCGAATTTGCTCACCGCGATGCGCCACCCACCCCGATCCAGCTGGAGCGGGCGCTGCCACGGGCGCACCAGCTGTTTCCGCTGGGAGAGGTCATCGACGCAAAGCCCTGGAAGGGCGCGCGGCCATGCCTGCCCGATATGCTGCCGGTGATCGGAAAGGCGCCACGCCATGCCGGGCTGTGGTTCGATTTCGGCCACCATCACCACGGCCTGACGCTCGGTCCCGCCACCGGCCGCCTGCTGGCAGAGATGATGACCGGCGAGACGCCGTTCGTCGATCCGACGCCCTTTGCCGTCGAGCGCTTCGGTTGACCATAACGGCCGAATGCGGCCCCGGGGCGCCGTCCGGTCCGGTCAGGTCGCTTGCGTCGCGCCGCCTGTCGTGGCGATACTGTGACCGGCAGTCGAACAGCGGTCAGGAGCCGACATGAAGATAAACGTTGAGGTAGATTGCACGCCGCTCGAAGCCCGACAGTTTTTCGGGCTACCGGATGTGCAGCCGATGCAAACGGCTGTGATGGACAAACTCCAGCAGCAGATGCTGGCCAACATCGAAAAGGTTTCTCCGGAAGCGTTGATGCAGAGCTGGTTCACGTTCGATCCGAAACTCGCCGAACGGTTTGCCGACATGTTCGTGACCATGGCGGGCCTCGGCGGCTCGCGCATCGCCGACAAGAAGTAGCGTGCCGATCGACCGCGATGTGCCGCCGACGGAGCGGCTTCGTGCGCCCGGGCTCGGCCTGCTGCTGGCCGAGGCGAGAGGGATATTCGAACTCAACGCGAGCCTGCTGCTGTCGCCGCTGTTGATGCGCGCGCCTCGAGGCGACGGGCATCCGGTGCTGTTGCTGCCCGGATTTCTCGCCAGCGACCTGTCGATGGCGCCGATGCGGCGGTATCTCAGGGAACTCGGCTATGACGCCCATGCCTGGAGGATGGGCCGCAACCTCGGCGGCGTGGCGCGGATGCGGGTCGCGTTGCGCGACCGGCTGGCCGAGATCCATGCCGCCGCCGGCCGCAAGGTCAGCATCGTCGGGTGGAGCCTGGGCGGTGTCTATGCGCGCGATCTGGCGCTGCAGGCGCCTGACATGGTGCGCTGTGTCGTGACGCTGGGAAGTCCGTTCGCCAACGACGTCAGGGCGACCAACGCCACGCGGCTCTATGAGGCGCTGTCGGGCGAAGCCGCGGACGACAATCCGGAACTTCGGGCGGCGATCGCGGGTGATCTGCCGGTGCCGGCCACGTCGATTTATTCGCGCACCGACGGCATCGTGAATTGGCGCACCTGCCTGCTACGCCCCTCCGATACCGCCGAAAACATCGAGGTCCACCTCGCCAGCCACGTCGGGCTCGGCGTCAACCCGGCCGCCCTGTGGGCGGTTGCCGATCGGCTGGCGCAGCCCGAGGGCGAATTCAGGCAATTTGACCGATCGGGGCCGTTTGCCATTGCATATGCGCCTCCGGAAAATGCACAATCCTGACGGGTGTCCCGGCACAGGGACCGGCTGAACGGAAAGAAGCGCCGCCAAGGCGCCGCGTGAGCCAAGGGAGGAAAAAACATGGGTGACTCCAGGAAGCTGTCTTCGATGGACGCGTCGTTTCTGTATCTGGAAACGCCGGAAATGCCGATGCATGTCGGGAGCATGGCGATCTTCCGCCTGCCCGACGGCTACAAGGGTGACTTCTTCGAGGACTTCAAGGCGATGATCGCCTCGCGGCTGCACATCGCCCCGATCCTGAAAGCCCGGCTGGAGAAGGCGCCGCTCGACATCGATCATCCCTCCTGGGTCGAGGACGACCAGTTCGATATCGACCGTCATATCTTCCGCAGCAGCCTGCCGGCGCCGCACGACCGCGCCACGCTGGAGCGCATCGTCGGCTGGATGCATGCCAAGCTGCTCAACCGCGCCCGTCCGCTCTGGGAATTCTACGTGTTCGAGGGCATGAAGGACAACGAGATCGGGCTCTATTCCAAGATGCATCACGCCTGCATCGACGGCGGCGCGGGTGCGGCGCTGACCAACATGATCTACGATGTGACGCCGATCCCGCGGAAAATCGATCCGCCGACGGCGCGCGCCAAGGTCGGGCATGAGCCGCGCGACATCGCCGCCAATCTGATCGATTCCTACCAGGCGCTGTGGAGCCAGCCGTTCGACACTTCGGCGGCGCCGAAGAGCATCGATCTGCCGCGCACGGGAAAAAGCGACCTCGGATCGATCCTGTTCGACAACGCGATGTTCCAGATCGAAAGCGCGGTGAAGTTCGCCAGCTCGATTCCCACCATGCTGAAAACCGTGTCCGACGTGGTCGGCAAGATTTCCGATCCGAAGTCGCGCGACAGCATCGCCAGCATGGTGTCGCCATCGACCATCCTGAACAAGGCGATCTCCTCGGAGCGCAGCTTTGCCGGCGTCTCGATCTCGCTGTCGCGCGCCAAGGCGCTGGCCAAGCAATCCGGTGGCAAGCTGAACGACGTGGTGCTGGCGCTGTCAGCCGGCGTGGTGCGGCGCTACCTGATCGAGCAGGGCGCGCTGCCGACCAAGTCGATGACGGCCGCGGTGCCGATCTCGCTGCGCGAAGAGGGCAACACCGAAGCCAACAATCAGGTGTTCGGCATGATCTGCTCGATCGCCACCAACATCGAGGATCCCAAGGCGCGGCTGGAAGCGATCATCGGGCAATCCACCAAGTCGAAGGAGATGTCGCATCCGCTGCGCGCCCTGATGCCGCAGGTGTCCAACGTCTCGATGCTGGGCGCGCCGATCCTGGTGCAGATCATGGCGCTGTTGTACAGCCGCTCCAACCTGTCGGACGTGTTGCCGCCGGCGGCGAATATCACGGTGTCCAATGTGCCGGGGCCGCGCCAGACGCTGTATGCGGCGGGCGCTGAATTGCTGCACATCTTCCCGGTGTCGATCGCGACCCACGGGCTGGCGCTCAACATCACCGTGCAGAGCTACCGCGACCAGCTCGATTTCGGCTTCATCGCCGGCGCCAATATCATTCCCCATGTCGAGCTTCTGTGCGACATGCTGCCCGGGGAATTCGCCGCGCTCGAAGCCGCCTTCGCGCCCCCGGCGGATCTCAAGAGCGCGGCGAGCTGAAGCCCTGGTTGAAGTTCTGGATTAGAGTGAGACACCATTGATGATAGAGATGCCGCCGCTGCAGTTCGCCCAGACGAACGGCATTCGCATGGGCTACTACGAAGCCGGCCCGAAAACCGACGCGCCGCCGGTCATCCTCTGCCACGGCTGGCCGGAGATCGCGTTTTCCTGGCGCCACCAGATCAAGGCGCTGGGCGAGGCCGGGATCCGCGTGATCGCGCCCGATCAGCGTGGCTATGGCGCGACCGAGCGGCCCGAGCCGGTCGAAGCCTATGACATCGAGCATCTCACCGGCGATCTGGTCGGTCTGCTCGACCATCTCAAGATCGACAAGGCGATCTTCGTTGGCCACGACTGGGGCGGCTTCGTCGTCTGGCAGATGCCGCTGCGGCATCTCGACCGCGTCGCCGGCGTGGTCGGAATCAACACGCCGCACACCAACCGGGCGCCATCAGATCCGATCGAGCTGCTGCGCAAGCGTTTCGGCGAGCATATGTATATCGTCCAGTTCCAGGACCCCGCGCGCGAGCCCGACAGGATCTTCGCCAGCCGGGTCGAGCAGACGTTCGATGCCTTCATGCGCAAGCCGCCGCCGCGCGGCAACGCGCCGGCCGAAGAAGTGATCGCCGGCGTCGGCGCTTCGCCGCGGCTCAATCTGGCGTTTCCGCAAATGATCGCCGCCTATGACGCCAGGCACGACCCGCGGACACCGATCCTGTCGCCGGAAGAGAAAAAGGTGTTCGTCGATACGTTTACCAGGTCCGGCTTCACCGGTGGTATCAACTGGTATCGCAACATGTCGCGGAACTGGCAGCGCTCGGCCGATATCGATCATAACGTGCGGGTGCCGTCGCTGATGATCATGGCCGAGAACGATCACGTGCTGCCGCCGTCCTCGGCCGACGGCATGGAGAAGATCATTCCCGATCTCGAGAAATATCTGGTTCGCGACAGCGGTCACTGGACGCAACAGGAACAGCCGGACGAAGTCAGCGCCAAGCTGATCGAATGGCGCAGGAAGCGGTTTGGGTGAGGCAATTTCGGTGTCGTCATCCTGAGGTGCGAGCCACTTCGGCGAGCCTCGAAGGATGCGGCAAGGAGTGCAAGCGGCCGATCCTTCGAGACGCGCGCGAAGCGCGCTCCTCAGGATGACGTGGGTGATGAGGCAGCGGAGACAATCAAGCGATGGCGTCGACCAACAAACTGAGCCCGATCCCGCATCCGCCGAAGAAGCCGGTGGTCGGCAACATGCTGTCGCTGGACGCCAACGCGCCGGTGCAGCATCTGGTGCGGCTGACCAAGGAACTCGGGCCGATCTTCTGGCTCGACATGATGGGTGCGCCGCTGGTCATCGTCGGCGGCCACGACCTGATCGAGGAGCTCAGCGACGAAAAGCGCTTCGACAAGGCGGTTCGCGGCTCGCTGCGCCGGGTCCGCGCGATCGGCGGTGACGGCCTGTTCACCGCCGACACGTCGGAGCCGAACTGGAGCAAGGCGCACAACATCCTGCTGCAGCCGTTCGGCAACCGCGCCATGCAGTCCTACCATCCGAGCATGGTCGACATCGCCGAACAGCTGGTGAAGAAGTGGGAACGGTTGAACGGCGACGAGGAGATCGACGTCGTGCATGACATGACGGCGCTGACGCTCGACACCATCGGCCTGTGCGGCTTCGACTACCGCTTCAATTCGTTCTACCGGCGGGATTATCACCCCTTCGTGGAGTCGCTGGTGCGCTCGCTCGAAACCATCATGATGACCCGCGGAATTCCGCTGGAGAATCTGTGGCTGCAGAAACGCCGCCGCGATCTCGCCGCGGACGTCGCCTTCATGAACAAGATGGTCGACGAGGTCGTTGCCGAGCGCCGCAAGAATGCGGAGGCCGCCGAGGGCAAGAAGGACATGCTCGGCGCCATGATGACCGGGGTCGATCGCGCCACTGGCGAACAGCTCGACGACGTCAACATCCGCTACCAGATCAATACTTTCCTGATCGCGGGCCACGAGACCACCAGCGGGCTGTTGTCCTGCACGATCTATGCGCTGCTCAAGCATCCCGAGGTGCTCAAGAAGGCCTATGAGGAGGTCGACCGGGTGCTCGGCCCCGATACCGACGCGCGGCCGACTTATCAGCAGGTCACGCAGCTCACCTATATCACCCAGATTCTGAAGGAAGCCCTGCGGCTGTGGCCGCCCGCGCCCGCCTATGGCATCTCGCCGCTGCAGGACGAAACCATCGGCGGCAAGTACCATCTGAGGAAGAACACCTTCGTCACCGTGCTGGTGATGGCGTTGCACCGCGATCCCAGCGTGTGGGGGCCGAACCCGGATGCCTTCGATCCGGAGAATTTCAGCCGCGAGGCCGAGGCGGCGCGGCCGGTCAATGCCTGGAAGCCGTTCGGCAACGGCCAGCGCGCCTGTATCGGCCGCGGCTTCGCCATGCATGAAGCGGCGCTGGCGATCGGCATGATCCTGCAGCGCTTCAAGCTGATCGACGTCCATCGCTACCAGATGGTGCTGAAGGAAACGCTGACCATCAAGCCCGATGGATTCAAGATCAAGGTGCGGCCGCGCGCCGACAGGGAGCGCGGTGTGTTTGCCGGCCGCGCCACCACCACCGCGGCGATGTCGACCGGAGCCGCGGCGCCTCGCGCTGCGCGTACCCGTCCCGGCCACAACACGCCGCTGCTGGTGCTGTACGGATCGAACCTCGGCACCGCCGAGGAACTGGCGACGCGGGTGGCCGATCTCGCCGAAGTCAACGGTTTTGCCACAAAGCTCGCGCCGCTCGATGATTTCGCCGGCAAGCTGCCGGAACAGGGCGGTGTGCTGATCTTCTGCGCTTCCTACAACGGCGCTGCCCCCGACAACGCCACCCAGTTCGTCAAATGGCTGCAGAGCGACCTGCCGAAGGATGCGTTCGCAAAGGTGCGTTACGCCGTGTTCGGTTGCGGCAACAGCGACTGGGCGGCGACCTATCAGTCGATCCCGCGCCTGATCGACGAGCAACTGGCGGCGCACGGCGCCCGCGGCGTGTACGAGCGCGGCGAGGGCGACGCCCGCAGCGACCTCGACGGCCAGTTCGAAAGCTGGTTCGCCAGGGCGGCACCGCTGGCGATGAAGGAGTTCGGCGTCGATTCGAGCTTCAGCCGCAGCGCCGACGACGAGCCGCTGTACCAGATCGAGCCGGTGGCGCCGACCGCAGTCAATGCGGTGGTGGCGCTCGGCGGCGTCGCGCCGATGAAGGTGCTGGTCAACGGCGAATTGCAGAACAGAGCGGGCGCCAACCCGTCGGAGCGATCGACCCGGCATATCGAAGTGCAACTGCCGCCGAATATCAGCTATCGGGTCGGCGATCATCTCAGCGTGGTGCCGCGCAACGACCCGGCGCTGGTGGATTCGGTCGCACGCCGTTTCGGATTTCTGCCGGCGGACCAGATCCGGCTGCAGGTTGCCGAAGGCCGCCGCGCGCAATTGCCGGTCGGCGAGACGGTGTCGGTCGGACGGCTGCTGACCGAATTTGTCGAGCTGCAGCAGGTCGCGACCCGCAAGCAGATCCAGATCATGTCGGAACACACGCGCTGTCCGGTGACCAAGCCGAAGCTGCTGGCCCATGTCGGCGACGATGCCGCCGCCAGCGAACGCTACCGCGCCGAGATCCTGGCAAGGCGCAAATCGGTATTCGACCTGCTGGAGGAGCATCCGGCCTGCGAACTGCCGTTCCACGCCTATCTCGAAATGCTGTCGCTGCTGGCGCCGCGCTATTATTCGATCTCGTCGTCGGCCTCGGTCGATCCCTCGCGCTGCAGCGTCACCGTCGCCGTGGTCGCGGCGCCCGCCAGTTCCGGGCGCGGCGTCTACAAGGGCGTCTGCTCGAACTTCCTCGCCGGCCGCCGCGTCGGCGACACCATCCAGGCCACGGTGCGCGAGACCAAGGCCGGCTTCCGGCTGCCCGACGATGCGTCGGTACCCATCATCATGATCGGGCCGGGAACCGGCCTGGCGCCTTTCCGCGGCTTCCTGCAGGAGCGCGAGGCCCGCAAGGCCAGCGACGCCAGCCTCGGCCCGGCCATGCTGTTCTTCGGCTGCCGCCATCCCGACCAGGATTTTCTCTACGCCGACGAACTGAGGGCATTCGCCGCCGCCGGGATCGCGGAATTGCACACCGCGTTCTCGCGCGGCGAAGGTCCGAAGACCTATGTGCAGCACCTGGTGGCGGCGCAGAAGGACCGGGTCTGGCGCCTGATCGAGCAGGGCGCGATCATCTATGTCTGCGGCGACGGCGGCAGGATGGAGCCGGACGTCAAGGCGGCGCTGGTGGCGATCTACCGGGAACGCAAGGGCGCCGATGCCGAAGCGGGGCTGCGCTGGATCGACGAGATGGGCACCAGGAACCGCTACGTGCTGGATGTGTGGGCGGGGGGCTGAGGTTCGCGCCGCCGGTCGGCCCGGTGAATGCCGAGACCGATACGCCATGCCTGGGAACGACGAAAAATAACGAGCACGTTGCACAGCCGTCAAGAAGGCGGGCAAACTGCTTTACCCCGCCGGGTTGCGTGGTAGAAGTCCGCCATGTCGAGCACCGTCTTCCTATTCCCGTCATATCGGCCAACTCCGTTGTTTTGCGAGTTGCTGGAACAACTCCGGAAGATGGATCCGACTCCCATCGTCGTGGTCGATGACGGCAGCGGTCCCGCCTATCGCGAGTTGTTTCATCGCGCCTCCCGGGTACCGGATACCACCGTGCTGACAAACGCCGTCAACCTCGGCAAGGGAGCCGCTCTCAAGCATGGCATGAACCATGTCCTGGTGAGTTATCCCGATTGCAGCGGCGTGGTAACCGCCGATGCCGACGGCCAGCACGCCGTTGATGATATCCTCAAGGTCGCAAGCGAGCTTCAGGCGCAGCCGGCGGAAGTGATCTTCGGGTGCCGTGATTTCGATCGGGACGTTCCCTTTCGAAGCAGAATAGGCAACGTCGTTTCGCGGTATGTCTATCGGTTTCTGGTCGGATTCAATCTATCCGACACCCAGACCGGACTGCGGGGCATACCCCGCCGGCTGATGGAATTGAGTCTCGGTATTCGTTCGAACCGGTACGAGTTCGAGACCGAACAGATCATTGCCGCAAGGACCGTGAGTTTCAAATTCAGGGAAGTGCCGATCCGGACGGTTTACATTGACGACAATCGCGGGTCGCACTTCAATCCGATACTCGATTCATTTCGCATTTACTTCGTGCTGCTGCGCTATGGGCTCTCAAGTATCGCCACGGCGCTGACGGATTTCGTCGTGTTTTATATTTTGACGGCCAACGGGATCGGGCTGCTCAGCGCCAACATGTCCGCGCGCGCGGTTGCGCTATGGATACAATTCGTGCTGCTGAAGAAGTATGTCTTCAAGAGTACGGCGGGAGTATCGATCTTTGCCGCCTATGTTGCCTACGTATTTTTCTCCGGTTACGTGTCGTCGGTGATGCAGGGGCAATTTACCGGGCACATCGTCAATGCGCCTTTGCTCGCCAAGGCGGTGGTGGAATCGGTGATCTGGATTTTCAATTTCATGTTCTTGCGGGACGTCATTTTCCGCAAATGGAGCGAAGCTTGAAGCCCGCGCACACCGATTGGGATAGCTATTACGCAAGGCCCTACAAGACGGCGTCGTTGACCCGCAAGCATACGGCTTCCGTCCTGGTCGACCTGATGCGGAGAAACAACGGAGCGCAGGCGTCGATTCTCGAGTTTGGCGGGGCCAACAGCTGCTTCATCGATCAGATCCTGGAAGAAGTGCAGCCGGTACGTTACGACGTGATCGACAACAACCGGCTTGGCCTCGATCTGCTCAAGTCCCGCTATCCCGGCGACGACCGTGTTTCGGTCAGCCATGGCGATGCGCTCGCGACGCTGGAACCTGAGCGGCTGTACGACATCGTGTTCAGCGTCGGTCTGATCGAGCACTTCGATCCTGCCGGAACCGCCCGGGTCGTCGCAGCGCATTTCAAATATTTGCGGCCGGGTGGTACGGCTATCATCACCTTTCCAACGCCGACGTGGCTCTATCGCTCGGTGCGGGCGCTGGCCGAGGTGACCAATAACTGGATTTTTCACGACGAACGGCCGCTCCGGCTGCCGGAATTCGAACGGGCAGTCGCGGGAATCGGCGAGATCAGATCCGCGCGCATCCTGTGGCCGCTGATCCTCACGCAGTACTGCGTCGAGGTGCGGAAGATTTCGTAAGCGTCAATTTTTCGCCGGCGACTTCGCATCAGACGCCAGCAGTTCCATGCCGTTGTGATCGACCACCTTGGTGTATCCACGTGCCCTGGTCTGCGCGGCGATGAAATCCAGAATGGACGGATGAGTCATGCGAGGTGGATAAAGGATGCCGGTGCAGCCGGTTGATTCATTGATCTGCTGCGTCAATTGATCGGATAGCGGATCGGCGACATGGAAGAAATGGATCTGGGGCAGAAATTTCTGAAACCCTGCAATCGTGGTAATATAGGCGTCGACGCTGAAGAGCTTGCAACCGCGAGCCAGAAGTTTCTCCGCGTTCCGATTGATCTCGATCCCGTACCCTCTGATCATCTGCTCATGGGCGAAGCGTTGCTTCAGTTTTTCGTCGCTGAGTGCCAGTGGTAGTGTCAGAACGACACAAAGCACGGCCACGGCGGCCGTGATGGCGCGATCGCGAACGAGCCATTGGCGGTCGTGCGAGGCGTCCCGTGCCGTTGCCAATCGGTTCGCCACTGCATAGAGCGGAATGAAGGCTGTTATCAGCAGGATTCCCAGAATATTGCGCAGGTCGTAACTGGCGGTATTGGCCCACAGCCAGAATCCTGCCGCCAGCGGCAACGCCAGCCATCGCACGCGCGGCAGGAACGGGCTCAGCGCAAGGCCAGCGACGAGCAGAATGCGATACGGCAGCGTAAAATTCGAGTTGAGAAGTTTGACGGCGCGGGATAGTCTCTCGGATAATTCCGTCACCGGATAGTGCGGCATCGATCGTACGACGAGATGCGAATAGTAGATCGCATAGGCGGCAACGAAAATCGCAAGCAGTCCGACGGCGGCGACGATGAATCGGTTGCGTTCGGCCGCCGGAAGCCATTTTACGGCATCCCTGCAGATCGCGATTAGAACTGCGATCGCTACCAGGCCGTAGATTGGTTTAGTCATCGCCGCGATCGACACTAGGCACAGCGACAACAGCGCGGTGACGATTTTCTCCCTGTCGAACCGGCCTGCGGGAGGGCCGACGACAAGCAGCACGGCGCCACAATAGGCAAAAATGGCGGCGACCCAATCCGGAAAGCCCTCCTGTAGGGTCGACCTGATCCACGGTTCCCGAATTTCTGCCACGAACCATGCGAACACGAAGAGCAGGGACGCCGCGTAGCGCCAGTTCAGCCGCCCCAAGACTGCCATGGTCAGCACGATAGGGGCGATAATGAGGACGATATAGGTGTAGTAGGCAAAATATTGTTCGGTCGAACCGGTGAAGATGTAGGTGGCCGCCCAGGTCGTGGGAATGAATTGCGGATAACCGTAGGAGGCGTTCGGGAACAGTCCGTGTGACCAGATCAGCGCCCAGACGTCCCAGCTCACGGAAACATCGCTGCCGTGAAATATGTTGGGAACGCCGTGTCTCCAGATGTTGAAATAGGTGAAGCCCAGCACGACGAGGCTGCCGACCAGCCACTTCACGTCCGATAGCAGAAGGATCGATGCGCTCCGACGCATCGGCGCTGACGCCACGGCGCTCTTCTTCGCCATTATGCAGAACAGCGCGGCAATCAGCGCGGCCGCCACCGCGCGGTAGGTTTGCAGCGGGTCGAGATGGAATGTCGCGATCAGGGTGGCCAGAGAATGATTGGCAGTCAGGCTGCCGAGAAAGACCGCGAGCCAGCGGTGCGGAAAATCCGAAATATCGAAAGCGCGGACAAGCACCAGTCCCGGCAGGACAAATACGAAAAAGATCGCCAACAACCCATTTATGTAGATAGGCGCGAAGCCGAGAAATCCAGTCATGCCGAGAGCAAATCCTCAATGCGCAACGAAATGACAGCTGCGATCGCCGGGGACGAAAACAGCGCGGCGTCACGCCGCCCTGGCGGCCGCGCCGTGGGCATGCTTGTCGATCGCGTCGATGATCTGCGGCCACATCGGAATTGGCAACGCGTGGCCCATGCCCTGGATCATCAGGAGTTTGGCGCCTGGGATCGAGGCCGCGGTGTCCTTGCCGCCTTCGGGACGCACCAGGGGATCGAC
>Ga0307297_10000137_pt1 | contig 16922 bp, 13 predicted proteins | sample ER_DNA_157_FD_194464 | JGI IMG/M metagenome (GOLD analysis project Ga0307297, IMG submission 194464) | Bulk soil microbial communities from the East River watershed near Crested Butte, Colorado, United States - ER_DNA_157 | ecosystem: Environmental > Terrestrial > Soil > Floodplain | place...
CTCGTACGCCCGAACAGCTCGAGGTGCTGGCCGCTGCTGGGGTGGTCGATGCCGGCGGGCAGGCGTACGTGCTGCTGATTGATGTGCTGGCCGAGATACTCGGCGGAGCTCGCGCCCAGCCGCTGGGGGCGGCGGAGTCGCGCGCGGTCACTCAGCCGATTCAGTCTCAGCAGATGACCGGCGAATATGAAGTGATGTACGCGTTGCGCGGAGCTCCGCCATCAGATCTGGACGCGCTACGCGAACAGCTGTCGGAGCTCGGCCATAGCGTGGTCATTGTGGGTGACCGTGCGATTGCTCAGGTGCACGTCCACCTCGCCGAGGCGGGTGCGGCGGTCGAAGCAGCCCTGCCGCTGGGCGAGCTGAGCCAGGTACGGATCACCGCACTCCCGTCACATCCAGCTGTCGGGCGGCGAAGCCTCCTGGCTGTGGTGGCCGGTCCGGGATTGGCGCGTGCCGTGACCTCGCTCGGCGGCACTCCGGTGCTAGCAGCTGATGGCGACGTCACGATCGAGCAGCTCAGCGCGGCCGCGGACCAAACCTGTAGTGATGTGGTGATCTTGCCGAACAGCCTCCGGAACCTGGAACGGGCCACCGCCGTCGCGACCGAGCTACGTCGAACGGGGCGTCGAGTCGGCATCATCCCAACCGTTGCCCAGATGCAAGGACTGGCCGCCATGGCCGTGCATGAGCCGTCAGCTGACTTCGAGTCGGCTGTGGTGGCGATGGGCACGGCGGCAGGTCATGCCCGACGCGCAGCGGTCACCGTGGCAGAAACCGCGGCGATGACCACAGCCGGGCGTTGTGAGCCGGGCGATCTGATCGGCACTATCGAGGGCGATGTCGTCCTCATCGGAACGTCGCCGGCCGAGGTCGCTTGGCAGCTCGTGCAGCGGCTGCTCAGCGCCGGGGGCGAACTGCTGACCCTCGTCCGTGGGCTGGAGGCGGGAGACGACCTGCTGCCAGATCTCACCGCTCGAATACGGGAGCGGTTTCCTCAGGTCGATGTCGAGGTGTTGGAGGGCGGGCAGTCGCGCCATCCGCTGTTGCTCGGGCTGGAATGACCACACTCAGACTCGTCGGCTCACCGTGGCGTACCGATACGTTCCGCCGACTGGCGACGCGTCTAGAGAACATCGTCGGCTCGAAGACTGCTAAGCAGTTCGAGCCGCTGAAGATCTTGACCGTCGGCGATCTGATGCGACATGTGCCTCGTCGCTACTTCTCCGGGACTGAGCTGAGCGACCTCTCTGCGCTCCACGAAGGTGAGGAAGTCGCGGTAATGGCCGAGGTGGTCGACGCTCGCACCTTCAACCTTCCTGACCGCGCCAACTATCGACTGCCCAGCAAGCCACGGCTAGAGGCGACCATCACCGACCACGGCGGTCGACTGACCTGCACCTTTTTCGGGCAGCCGCGTTTGATCAGTTATTGGCAGAAGCAGCTGGTCCCGGGAGCCAGAGGCATTTTTGCGGGCAAGGTGGGCAGGTTCAACGGCCGACTGCAGCTTGCCCATCCCGACTTCGTGATCGTTGACGAGCACGGCGTCGTGATCGGCGGAGCCAAGCACAACGCATCGTTGGCGAATGCCTCCGGGGTCCCGCTAGTCGGCATCTACCCGACAGCTGGAAAGTTGCGCACCTGGACCATTGCAGATTGCGCATCCTTGGCACTGGCGTCGCTGACCGGGATTGAGGATCCGGTGCCGGAGTGGGTTCGAGAAGCGGCCGGGGTACTCGAGCTGGAGACAGCCTTCCGAGCGGTGCATCAGCCGACAGACAGGACGGTCATCAGTCAAGGTCGGCAACGGATGCGGTTCGACGAGGCGTTTGCACTGCAGCTGACCATGGCCTACCGCCGGGCGGACGCGGCGTCACATCGAGCGCTGCCTCGACAGCCACGGGCCGGTGGGCTGCTCGCTGCGTTTGACGATCGGTTGCCCTTCGTCCTCACAGATGGTCAGATCGTGGTCGGCGAGCAGATCATGGCCGAGCTTGGCCGCACCCAGCCGATGCAGCGACTGCTCCAAGGCGAGGTGGGCTCCGGTAAGACGCTGGTCGCGCTGCGCGCGATGCTGGCCGTCGTCGACGCCGGCGGCCAGGCTGCGCTGTTGGCACCGACCGAGGTGCTGGCCGCTCAGCACTACCAGACCGTCACCCGAATGCTCGGCGAGCTGGCCAGCGGCGGCACTCTCGACGCACCGGAGCATGCCACCGGAGTCGTCCTCATCACCGGCTCCACGTCAGCGGCTCGCCGCCGGGACGCTACGTTGCAGGCTGCGTCCGGCACAGCTGGGATCGTCATCGGCACCCACGCCTTGCTCAGCGCGGATGTTCAGTTCGCCGATCTCGGGCTTGTCGTCGTTGACGAGCAGCACCGGTTCGGAGTCGAGCAGCGCGCAGCGTTGAGCGCCAAGGCGGACCCCCGGCCGCACGTGCTGGTGATGACGGCAACTCCGATTCCGCGTTCGGTCGCCATGACCGTTTTCGGTGACCTGGAGACCTCGACGCTGCGGGAAATACCCGCGGGTCGGGCAGCTGTGACCACCGTTGTCGTCGACGCTGTCCAGCACCCGGGGTGGGTGCAGCGCGGCTGGCAGCGGATAGTGGAAGAGGTCGGCCAGGGCCGCCAGGCGTACGTGGTGTGTGCGCGGATCTCAGCCGCCGGCTCGTCAAGCACCAATAGGTCAAGCACCAATAGGTCAAGCACTGATAGGTCAAGCACCGATACAGAGAACCTCGGTGGCGACGGCGAAATCGCGCCAGCAATCGCGGTCGAAGATCTTTATGCGGAGTTGAGCACCGGACCGCTAGCCGGACTACGGGTCGAAATGGTCCATGGCCAGCTGCCGAGCGAGGTGAAGGATGCCGTGATGAGCCGGTTCGCCGCCGGCGAGGTCGATGTGCTGGTATCGACGACGGTCATCGAGGTTGGGGTGGACGTGTCCAATGCCTCAGTCATGGTCATCAACGATGCAGACCGCTTCGGTATCTCGCAGCTGCATCAGCTGCGTGGCCGCATTGGCCGAGGAGCTCACCCCGGGGTCTGCTTGTTGCTGACAACGGCAAGCGAGGAGAGCGCATCGCGGGAACGCCTCAACGCGGTGGCCGCCACCCGGGATGGCTTTGCCCTTGCCGAGGTCGATCTCGAGCAGCGTCGGGAAGGCGACGTGCTGGGTGCCAGCCAGTCGGGGAGCAGATCGAGCCTGAAGCTGCTCAGCGTGTTGAAGAATGCCGACTTGATCGCCCAGGCTCGCACTCTCGCGGAGCAGTGCCTGGTCCAGGATCCGGAGCTGAGCAATCCTGCGCTGGCCGACATCGTGCGCGATGTCGAGATGGATGCGGCAGGGGAGTGGCTGGAGCGCACGTGAGCCGGATTATCGCCGGGTCGCGCGGGGGCCGGCGAATCGCGACGCCGCCCGGCGACGGTACCCGTCCAACGACTGATCGGGTACGTGAGGCGCTGTTCTCCGCTATCGCCGCGTGGGCCGGCACCGCAGCGCAACCGGCCGAGCAGTCTTTGGTCGGGTTGGCCTTCTGCGATCTGTACGCGGGATCGGGCGCGGTCGGGCTGGAGGCGGCTAGCCGCGGCGCCAGGCCCGTGCTGCTGGTCGAGCGTGACCCGCGTACGGCTCAACTCGCCAAGCGCAACGCGGAAGCCCTTCAGTTGGCCGTCGACGTCGCGATCTCATCGGTCGAGCAGGTGCTGCGACGACCGTCGAGCCGCTCTTACGACGTCGTCTTCGCCGACCCGCCGTACGATCTGGACACCCGCACTCTTGCCACTGAGCTAGAGCAACTTGTGACCAACGGGTGGCTAGCCGCAAGCTCTTTGGTTGTGGTGGAGCGTTCCCGCCGAACGCCGGATCTGATGTGGCCCGAGACGGCTGCGGGGCTATGGAGTCGCGCTTACGGTGAAACCACGTTGTTTTTTGCATCAATGGAGTCTCAGGCCCGGGAGCCGTAGCGAGCGGAGCAACATTAGGGGGAACTATGACCCGAGCCGTCTGTCCGGGCTCGTTCGACCCGGTCACTCACGGGCATCTTGATGTCATTGAGCGGACCGCGCGCGTCGTCGAGCACGTCGTGGTGGCGGTGGGCACCAACATGGCTAAGAATGCGCTGTTCACTCCCGACGAGCGTGTCGAGATGCTCACCGAGGAGTGTGGGCGCTGGAGCAACGTCGAGGTGAGGTTGTTTAGCGGTCTCCTCGTTGACTTCTGCGCGGCCAACGACATCGACATCATCAGCAAAGGGCTGCGCGGCACCGATTTTGGGTACGAGCTCCAGATGGCTCAGATGAACCGGCAGCTGACCGGTGTTGACACCGTGTTCTTGCCCACCGCGCCCCAGTGGGCTTTCGTCTCCTCGTCCCTGGTCCGCGAGGTGGCGACTCTTGGTGGCGACGTCATGGCCTTCTTGCCGGCCAGGATTGCGACGCAAACCATGGCTCGGATTGCGTCTCGGAATGCGTGAGTGTCGGGCGATGTGTGAGACGGGAGCCATCTGAGTAACACTAGGGACTGGTGCACACTCGGAAAGGGGAACGAGCGTGGTGGCTTCGAGGGTAGGAGCGTCCAGAATTGGGCGTGGAACGGCCGAAGATAAGCTCGCGCAGCTGCGCGAGCTCATTATCAACGCGCGGGCGATGCCGATGTCGGCGTCATGCGTCATCAACCGCGGTGAGGTCTTAGCCGCGATCGACGATGTGATCGAGAATCTGCCGGACGAGATTGCCGAGGCGCAGCGGGTCATCGACATGGCCGCGTTCAAAATCGCCGAAGGCGAAGCAGAGGCTGGCCGGATCATGGCAGATGCCCGGGATCACGCCGCCAATCTTGCGCAGCACAGCGAGGTCGTCCGCGTCGCGGAGCATCTGGCCGACGAGATGCGAGCCGACGCCGATGAGGAGGCAGCCGCGTTGCGGCGGGAGACCGATGAGTTCATTGACGCGCGCATGGCGAGCTTTGAGTCGGTTCTCCACAAGACCGTGAGCCAGGTACGGACTGCCCGAGCGCGGCTTTCGGAGCGCAGCGGGTTGGACGCAGGCGACACGATGAAGCTGGACAGGCGCGCCTTTACGGAGTAGATGAAGCTGGCAGCGCACCTTTACGGAGTGGTCGGTGTGGTCGCGGTACCCGTGCTTTTGTTTTGAGGGCCTACTCACCGGTAGGGTTGGGCGTCGGTCGCGACGAGGAGCGGGGCCGCTCGGCTTGGAAGGATTGCGATGAGTTCGCCGCATCGCCCGCTGGACCCCCGCTCAGGTTTGGTCCTCGACACCCACGAACTGGGCCGTCGCGCGGGCGCAATGAAGGTGGTTCGGGCAACCGTTGAAGCACCGGCGGATTTGGGAGTCGCCGTGATCGGCGTACCACCGGGATCACCGGTCGAGCTGGATCTTCGGCTTGAGTCGGTCGTCGAGGGAGTGCTGGTCTCCGGCACAGCGACGGTCGAGGTTCGCGGAGAGTGCGTACGGTGCCTTGGGGAAGTCTCTGGTCAAGTTCAGGTCGATATCCAGGAGCTGTTCGTCTACCCCGGGGCCGAACCAGATAATGACCTCGCCAGCCGGCTACAGGGCGACCTGATCGACCTCGAGCCGCTGCTCCGCGACGAGGTGGTACTGGATCTGCCGTTCCAACCCTTGTGTCGGGATGACTGTCTGGGGCTGTGCGTCGAGTGTGGTGCCAATGTGAACAAGGATCCCGACCATCGCCACGAGACTGATATCGACCCTCGATGGGAAGCTCTCCGCGGTATTGAGGGTGACGGCGGCAAATCTTACGATGTGTTAGAACCAGCCCCACAGGCAACGAAATTTCCGGGCAAGAGTGCCCGGAGGAACCAGGAGTGAAGTCGTGGCCGTTCCCAAGAGGCGAATGTCGCGCAGCAATACGCGCCACCGCCGTTCCCAGTGGAAGGCGTCCGTGCCCGCGCTGGTGACGTGCGCGAATCCCGCTTGTCGCGAGAAGCACCTGCCCCATGTGGCGTGTCCTTCGTGCGGGCAGTACGGGCCTCGCGCAGCCCGTCGACAGGTTCTTTCGTCCTGATCCGGTCAGAGGCGACGGCAATTCGCCTACCCGCGGGAGACCTTCTAACCGAGCTCGGGATGAGTGTTGATCCTGAGCTGCTCGACCGTGCCTTGACCCACCGGTCTTATGCGTACGAGCAGGGTGGTCTCCCCACCAATGAGCGTTTGGAATTCCTCGGTGACTCGGTCCTCGGTTTGGTCGTTACCGAGCACCTGTTCGTCACCTATCCCGATCTTTCGGAGGGCCAGCTCGCCAAGTTGCGCGCCGCTGTTGTCAACTCGCGAGCGCTGGCTGACATCGCCCGCGAACTCGATCTGGGCGCAGTCATCCACCTAGGCCGCGGCGAGGAGAGCACCGGAGGCCGCGACAAATCCTCGATTCTCGCCGACACCATGGAGGCCGTCATCGGCGCGGTCTTCTTGCAGCATGGCATCGACGCCGCACGGGCGTTCGTACACCATCTCTTCGACCCCTTGATGGCCGAGGTCGCCACCCGCGGAGCGGGCCTGGACTGGAAGACCAGCCTCCAGGAGATCGCCTCCATGAGCGGCCTTGGCGTACCCGTCTATGACGTGGTGGAGTCGGGACCCGATCACGCCAAGACCTTTCAAGCAATGGTCAGCATCGACGACCACAGCTACGGACCGGGTGCAGGGCGGAACAAGAAAGAGGCCGAGCAGAACGCGGCAGCCCTCGCCTTCGCCGCGCTGAAGGGCAGCCGCGGCTCCGGACCGGTCGCGGCCCGCTAGCGCAGAGCGAGATCGTGTTTAGTTGCTCGCTCCGCTTTGGAGTCCGCCTACTTCGTCGTCGCTCGAGGACGAAAAGCATGTCCCCTCGCTCCGTTCCATTGCTCGCTCCGCTCGCTGAGGCTAGCGCTCGTGAGCCGCTGCCTTCCTCCCTCGCTCGCAGACGAAAGGCGTGTCTGCTCGCTCGCTCGTCCAGGCCAGCGACGCGCCAGCCTGGCTCAGCACTCCGGAGCGCGATCGGTGTCTAATTGCTCGCTCCGCTCGCTGCGATCGCGCTTTGGAGTCCGCCTACTTCGTCGTCGCTCGAGGACGAAAAGCATGTCCCCTCGCTCCTCCTCAGCACGCCGGAGCGCGATCGGTGCCTGAACTTCCTGAGGTCGAGGTCGTACGCCGCGGCCTTGCCAACAGCATCTCTGGACGACATATCAGCGGCGTACGCGTGCTGCATCCTCGGCCGGTACGCCGGCACCTGACGGGCCCAGCAGACTTCGAGCATCAGGTCACCGGCCGGACGTTTGCCGAGCCTCGGCGGCGAGGAAAGTATCTGTGGTTGCCCTTCACCGACGGCGACGCGATCTTGGCTCACCTGGGCATGAGTGGCCAGTTTCGTCTGGCCGACGCCGACTCGCCGCTCGTGCCGAATACCAGAATCATCTTCGCCTTCGCCGACGGCGAGCCTGGGCTGCGCTTCGTCGACCAGCGGATGTTCGGTGGGTTGTCCGTCTCGCCGGGGGGCGGCGAGCTGCCGCCTGAGATCGCGCACATTGGCCGCGACCCTTTCGATCCCGAGTTCGATCTGGCTGAAGTCATCACGCGCTTACGCCGCCGGAACAGTGCGATCAAGCGGTCGATGTTGGATCAGCAGCTGGTGTCGGGGATTGGCAACATCTACGCCGATGAAGCACTGTGGGCGGCTCGTGTGCACTACGCCCGGCCAACCAAGTCGATGTCTCGCCGTCAGGCGGCCAGTGTGATCGACGCCGCTGCTGCGGTGATGAGAAAGGCTCTGGACAACGGCGGCACCTCCTTCGACGCCCTCTACGTCAACGTCAACGGATCGAGCGGCTACTTCGACCGATCGCTGGCGGTGTACGGCCGCGAAGGGCTTCCCTGTTTGCGCTGCGGAACATCCATCCGCCGTGAGCCGTTCATGAACCGTTCGTCCTATCGTTGTCCACACTGTCAACGAGCTCCACGCGGGTTCAAGGCCCAAAGCGGGACGCGCGAGCATTTGGGGAAGCATGAGGCATAGCTGCGAGCGGCCCATCCGCAGTGCATGCGGCTCTGCGAGGAAGGTGGGTATTAGCTGAACGTGATGGAACGGCTCAGGCACTACGTACTCGTTCGCCATGGCCAAAACTGGATCCAGCTCTTCCGGTTCGGCCTCGTTGGCGCGTCCGGCGTTGTCGTCAACCTGTTCGTTGCAATCATGTGCAAGAAGATCGGTCCAGACGAGAATGGCATCTTCTTCGACTTGCCCCTCACCGAATTCAACGTCCGCTGGTATCACGCCTACTCGACCATCGCGTTCCTGGTTGCGAACCTCTGGAACTTCGAGCTCAACCGGCTGTGGACCTTTCGCAGCGCAAAGCACAGCGGCTGGTTTCGGGAGTACTTCCCCTTCCTTACGGTCGGCATCCTCGGCCAGATCGTTGGCCTGGGCATCCTAACGCTGTTGATGCACCCGAACTCGATCTTCTCTTTGTCATCGACCTTCTTCGACAACTCAACCGGCTTCCGAACCCGCTTCTACTGGGCGCAGTTGATCACCATCGCGATCATCACCCCACTGTCGTTCCTGCTGAACAAGTTCTGGACCTTCTCCGCGGTACGCGTAAGGCATCAGGTCGCCGAGACCGCACCGGAGGAAACCATCCAAACCGAGCATCCGACTGCTGGTGTCTGACATGGCCGCCGGGCGGCAATAGCCGGACCCGCCCTGCGACGTACCCGGACTCAGGGTCGCCGTCGGTTACAGTGAAGTTCGCCTTCGCAGCCGATCTTCGCCTGAGCTCACACCGTCGAGAGGTGAGACGTTGTACCTCAAGAGCCTGACCTTGCGTGGATTCAAGTCCTTCGCGTCGGCTACCACCCTGAATTTTGAGCCGGGTATCACCTGCGTGGTCGGTCCCAATGGCTCGGGCAAGTCGAACGTCGTGGATGCGCTCAGCTGGGTGATGGGTGAGCAGGGCGCGAAGACATTGCGTGGCGGAAAGATGGAGGACGTCATCTTTGCGGGCACCTCTGGTCGTGCCCCGCTGGGTCGCGCGGAGGTCGTGCTCACCATCGACAACTCCGACGGTGCGCTGCCCATCGACTACTCCGAGGTGACCATTTCTCGGACGATGTTCCGCAACGGCGGGTCCGAGTACGCCATCAACGGCAATGTGGCGCGTCTACTGGACATCCACGAGCTGCTCAGCGACTCCGGAATCGGCCGAGAGATGCACGTCATCGTTGGCCAGGGACAGCTCGATTCGATCTTGCAGGCGACACCGGAGACTCGTCGCGGCTTTATCGAGGAGGCTGCGGGGGTACTCAAGCATCGCAAGCGCAAGGAGAAAGCCGTCCGGAAGCTTGAGGCGTGCGACGCAAACCTCAACCGGTTGTCCGACCTGATCAACGAGATCCGACGCCAGCTGAAGCCGCTAGGCCGGCAAGCCGAGGTGGCCCGCAAGGCCGCCATCATCCAGGCCGAGGTGCGCGATGCGAAGGCGCGCCTGTTGGCCGATGACGTGCTCCAGGCAACGCAGGCGCTGCGGTCCGAGCTCGCCGACGAGCAGGCGATGCATGAGCGGCGCCGGGCGCTCGAGCAGGCACTCGAGGCCGCGAGGACGGCGGAGGTGGCCGCAGAAGCGGCCGTACGCGAGGGCATACCGCGACTCGCGGCTACCCAAGAGATCTGGTATTCACTCGCGGCGCTCAGAGAGCGAGTCGCCAGCACACTGTCCATTGCGCGAGAACGCATGCGGCAAGCCGAGGACGATCCGGGCGAGTTGCTCTTCGCCCGCGACCCGGACGAACTGGACCGAGAGGCTTCTCGGATCGCAGCACAAGAGACTGAGCTGTCGAGCGAGCTGGAGGAGCGAGCCCAGGCGCTGGAGGATGCCACAGCCCATCGAACAGCGTGTGAGGACGCCCATCATGGCGAGGAAAATCGGCTAGCGGCGGTCATTCGTGCCGCGGCCGACCGGCGGGAAGGACTGGCCAGGCTTGCCGGCCAGGTCAATTCGCTGCGTAGCCGAGGCGAGGCGGCGGCTGCCGAGATCAGCCGGTTGACTGCGGCCCAGCGAGAAGCCGCCGAGAGGGCCGACCAAGCGTCCCGGGCATTCACTGCGCTGGAGACCAAGGTCGCCGGTCTCGACGCCGGCGAGCACGGGCTCGACGCCGACCATGAGGTGGCCTTGTCGACGCTGAATGACATCGAAGAGCAGCAGGCTGAGCTGCGGCGTGAGGAGCAAGTCGCCACCCAGGATCGGGCCGCCCTCGCCGCGCGCGTCGAGGCACTCCGCCTCGGACTCGATCGTAGGGATGGCTCCTCCGCGCTGCTCGCAACGACCGATCGACTCGGCGGTCTGCTCGGCTCGGTTGCCGCATTGATCAGGGTTCATGCTCCCTATGAGATAGCTATTGCGGCGGCCTTCGGCGCAGCGGCGGACGCCGTGGCCGTAACCGATATGCAGGCGGCGGTTGAGGCGTTCGAACATCTCAAGGCCGAGGACTTGGGGCGCGCCGGCCTGCTGCTCGGTGACCTGGTCGAGACCGAGCGGACTGATGATTGGCCTGCTCTGCCTTCCTCGGCCCGATACGCCGTGGAGGTGGTCGATGTGGCGGACCAGCTCTCTGCGGCGGTGCATCGGATCCTACGGAAGGTCGTGCTCGTCGAGGACCTCGCTGCCGCCCGCCGCCTGGTTGCCAGCCTGCCTGATTTGGTGGCCGTCACACCCGACGGCGATGTGCTCAGTGCCCACTTTGCCGCCGGTGGATCATCGGTAACTCCCACCCTGATCGAACTGCAGTCGGCCATCGACGATGCTGAGCGTCGCTTGACTGACGCCGGCCACGCATGCGATCGGCTCCGTTTCGCCCAGAGCCAGCTGGATGAGCAGCATCGTCAGGCGAGCGCCTCGGTCGAGATCACGCTCGCACGGCTGCATCAATCCGACGCTGCCATGGCAGCACTGGCTGAAGAGCTTGGCGAGCTCAGCTCGACGGCTCGTTCTGCGTTCGCCGAAGCCGATCGCCTGCAGCAGGCGACGACGCAAGCCCAAGAGGCTCGTGAACGCGACGTCGCCGGGCTCGCCGAGCTAGAACACCGGCTCGAGCTGGCCACTGAGAGCGGAGACGAGAGCGAACCGAATCCAGCTGAGCGTGACCGGTTGGCCGAGCAGGCCAGGCTGGCCCGCGCCGCCGAGATGGATGCGCGGCTTGCTCTGCGCACCCTTGAGGAACGGGCTCGTGCGCTCGCCGGCCGGGCCGATGCGCTGCGGCGCGCGGCCGAACACGAACGTCAGGCGCGCGTGCGTGAGATTGCCCGTCGGGAGCGAATGTTGCGGGAAGCGCGTACGGCGGCGGCCGTCCACGTCGGAGCAACCTATCTCGCGCAGCACCTCGAACGCTCGCTGACCTTGGCTGCAGGCGAGCGAACTGAGGCTGAGGCTTCACGAAGCGACGCCGAAGCCGCGCTGGTCGCGGAACGCGCCGCTGTGCGCTCGCTGACCCGTGATTTCGAGTCATTGGTTGACGCAGCCCATCGGGACGAGATGGCCCGAGCCGAGCAGCAGATGAGGGTTGACGCTCTGGCCGAGCGAGTCATGGTTGAGCTCGGGCTGGACACCGCAGCCTTGCTGGCCGAGTACGGGCCGGACCAGCCGGTGCCGGTGCTGAAGGCCGCGAGCGACTGCGCGGCAGAGGACGCAGCGGCAGAAGATGAGATGGGTCAACCTCAGCCGGTGCCCTACGTGCGAGAGCTGCAGCAAAAGAGGTTGCGTATCGCGGAGCGCGAACTGAGCCTGTTAGGCCGGGTCAACCCGCTAGCTTTGGAGGAATTCGACGCCCTCGAGGAGCGACACCGATTCCTGTCCGAGCAGCTCGAGGACCTGCGGAAGACGCGTCGGGATCTCCTCGACATCATTGCCGAGGTCGACAACAGAGTTGAGCAGGTCTTCGCCGAGGCGTACGACGATGTCGCGACAGCCTTCGAGCGCGTGTTTGCCCGACTCTTCCCGGGCGGTGAAGGCCGGCTGGTCCTGACCGAGCCGGGGAACTGGCTGACGACCGGAGTCGATGTCGAGGCGCGGCCGCCGGGCAAGAAGATCAAGCGGCTCTCCCTACTGTCGGGCGGCGAACGCGCCCTAGTGGCGGTCAGTTTCCTGATCTCGCTCTTCATTGCCCGGCCAAGCCCGTTTTACATCCTGGACGAGGTCGAGGCCGCTCTCGACGACACCAACCTTGGTCGCCTGCTGGAGATCTATGAGGAGCTACGGGCCACGAGCCAGCTGCTGGTGATTACTCATCAGAAGCGGACCATGGAGATCGCTGACGCGCTGTACGGAATCAGCATGCGGGGCGACGGTGTCTCAACCGTGATCTCTTCTCGGTTGCGAGAGATCGAGTCGGTCGCCTGAACCGCACCATGACGGGCGGCACCGTTTCGCCGACTGCAGGAGCTCGCAGGGTGGGTGCGGCGAAGGGCCAGGCGTCGTTCGCGAGCGACGAAGGAGGCGAATCTGCGGGCTGCCTGTCAGAGTGCAATCAGAAGTTGTGATGAAATCGAGAACTTGAAATCAGCCTTTCGCTACCGACATCGCGATCTTGGCTTGGCACACTTGTCTCACCGAGCTGTTCCAGCGGCTCCGCACATAAATCGCCATCCCTGCCATCAACCGCTTGTCATCATGACCGCTTCTAGCTAGCGCGCTGTCCACCCGTAAGACAGTTCCTTCCCCCGTACGCCTCACCATCGACTGTCTGAAAGGAAAGTCGTGACCTCCATCGTCGTCGCCATGATTGTGATATTCGTCCTTGTCGCCTGCACCGTGGGCATGGTCCTGCTAGGAATCGAGGGCCGCGGCAAGCAGCGCGCGCCCAAGCTTGCCGATCGAATGGCCCGCGCGGCACGGCACCTCAACGGTGATGGGGATCCGCCCGCGCGTCTCGTCAAGCTGATCGAGTCCAACCGCGGTCGCTGAGCAGGTGCGCCGGCTCTCCTCGCCTAGGATGAGCCGGTGGATGCGACAACTCTCTGGTTGATCGTTGGCGTGATTCTGCTGTTGGTTGTCGGTCTCGTCGGTTTCCTCGCCGTCGGCCGGCGTCGAGCGCTGCGTACCGGTGAACAGCCGCCGAGCATTGAGGCCCCGCCACGAGGCAGGGAGGCGCCCGCCACGGACTCGGGTGATGAACCATCTGCAACCCGGGTCGATATGCCAGCTGTCCCATCTGAGGTCGAGCTTCCTGAGGTAGAGATCGTTCCGGAAGCGCCTGCTCTGGACCGTCCAGAGGCTCCCGAAAGCCGGCTGGTACGCCTGCGACGCCGCCTGGCCGGGTCCAATAGTGCGCTCAGTCGCGGTTTGCTGCTGCTGATTACCCGCGATCGGATCGATGAAGATACCTGGGAGGAGTTCGAAGAGACCCTGATTACCTCCGATCTTGGTGTCGCACCGGCGACTGAGCTGGTGGACTCGCTGCGGAACAAGCTTCGGGTGGAGGGGATCTCCGAGCCGGGAAGGGCGCGAGCGATCCTGCGGGCCGAGCTGATCAAGCTCGTCGACCCGACCCTGGACCGCAGCATCAATGCTGACCGAACCGATCAGCCTGCGGTGGTCATGGTCGTGGGAGTGAACGGGACGGGGAAAACCACCACCGTCGGCAAACTGGCCCGGGTTTTGGTGGCTGAGGACAAGGACGTGCTGCTCGGCGCTGCCGACACCTTCCGAGCGGCCGCCGCAGACCAGCTCGAGACGTGGGGTAGCCGGGTCGGAGTGCCGACCGTGCGAGGTGCGGAAGGCGCCGACCCTGCAAGCGTCGCCTTTGAGGCCGTGAAGGCTGGCATCGAGCTGGAGGTCGACGTGGTGTTGATCGACACTGCGGGCCGGCTGCATACCAAGGTCGGTCTGATGGATGAGCTGGGCAAGGTCAAGAGGGTGATCGAGCGTCAGGCTCCGGTCGGTGAGGTGTTGTTGGTGCTGGACGCAACCACCGGCCAGAATGGGCTCATTCAGGCTCGGATCTTCGCGGAGGTTGTGGACGTGACCGGCATCGTGCTGACCAAGCTGGACGGCTCAGCCAAGGGCGGCATCGTCGTTCAAGTGCAACGGGAGCTGGGCGTACCTGTCAAGCTGGTCGGTCTTGGCGAAGGTGCTGATGATCTTGCTCCATTCGATGCAGAGATGTTCGTCGATGCCCTGCTGGAGCAGGCAGCATGACGAGCATCCTGTACCCACCTGTCGAGGGCGCTGCCTTCGATGCGTTCATGAAAACCGCCGCGCCGGCCAGCCGTGATCATCACCGGTGGCAGCCGGAGGACGGCAACATGCCTGCGCTCTACCTCAGCCACGGTGCTCCGCCGGTCTTCAATGACGCCCACTGGATGGAACAGCTGTTCAGCTGGTCGCGATCACTGCCGAAGCCAACGGCGATTGTGATCGTCAGCGCCCACTGGGAGGCCGCGCCGCTCGCACTTTCCTCACCAGCAACCGGTACCCGACTGGTTTATGACTTCAGTGGATTCGGTCGGCGGTACTTCGACATGACCTATCCCACACCGGATGCATCGGCGCTCGCGGCCCAGATCAGCTCGCTGATGTCAGACCTCGAGCCGGTCCATGAGCATCCCAGCCGCGGTCTTGATCATGGCGCTTGGGTGCCGCTAAAGGTGATGTACCCCTATGCGGACGTACCGGTGGTGCAACTGAGCATGCCGACGCACGATCCGGACCGGCTGATGCGGATCGGAAAGCAGCTGCGCCCACTGCGAGAGCAGGGAGTGTTGATCATCGGTTCCGGTTACATGACACACGGCCTGCCGTTCCTCGGCAGGGACAGCTGGGAGCACAATGTGATCCCCGGCTGGTCGCGGGAGTTTGATGCCTGGGCGGCCGAGGCATTGGCGGCGGGGCGGATCGATCTGTTGGAGGACTTCCGGCACGCGCCCGGAATGCCGTACGCGCACCCGACCGTCGAGCACTACACGCCGATCTTCGTCACGTTCGGGGCTGCCACTGATCCCACAGCGCCGCCGACCGTGGTCATCGACGACTTTCAGATGGGTTTGGCAAAGCGGTCGTTCCAGGTCGCATAGAGCAGGAGACCAGCGCAACTGCAGTGGTCGGCATCTGTTTCTACGCTTGCTGTCACAGAGCTCCAGGCCTAAGCCGGGGTCCCTGACCCGACGTTTTCGCGTCTGTGCTGGCTAACGGATCCGTACCCGGCTGATTTGGCGATCGTTTTCACGGATGTGATGGACAACGTACGCACCCCGACCGCAATGAGCGACCGAATCGGAAGTCAGCGCAGTGGGCGGCCCAGGTTCAGTGCCGTCTCAGAGTCGGCGTAATGGCCGAAGCGCTCGACATCGACGTAGCCGCTCGACCGGTAGAGGGCAACAGCTGCGACCTGCGGTTGGCCGGTCTCGAGCACCATCCAGTCGGCGCCGGCCGCCACGGCGCTCGCTTCCAAGGCTGCCAACACACTGCGGGCGAAGCCGTGTCCGCGTACGCGTTCCTCCACGAACATGCGCTTGATCTCCGCCGGCCGCTGCGCCACGTGTGGCACTCCAGGCGGTCGAAAGCGCCAGCCACCCATCGCGACGGCCTCTTCGGCGAGGTAGCCGACGAGAAACGCTCCGTTCGGAGGACTGAAGTCGGCCGTGGTGAAGGGCGTCTCGTCAGGTCCTCCGTAGATCGTGACGTAGAACGCTTGTGCTGCAGAGGTCAACGCCGTGACGTCTGGGTGCTCATACGGCACCTGCAACAGCCGAAACCTTGCGGGCATCAGCACAGCGTAGGCAGCTAGTCGACGTGTCTTCGCCGACCCGGGCCGTACGGCAGGTTAGTAGGCTGAGTCAGTCCAGAAACCCGACGTAAGGACGCTCGTGTTCGACACCCTGCAAGACCGCCTCGCGGCGACGTTCAAGAACCTGCGCGGCAAGGGCCGGCTGTCCGAGGCCGATATCGACGCGACGGCCCGCGAAATTCGCATTGCGCTTCTTGAGGCCGACGTCAATCTGGCAGTAGTCAGGGAGTTCATTGCCGCGCTCAAGGAGCGGGCGCGCGCCACCGAGCTCTCGGGTGCCCTCAATCCAGCCCAGCAAGTGATCAAGATCGTCAACGACGAGTTGATCGGCATTCTCGGCGGCGAGACCAGGGTGCTGCGTTACGCGAAGCGGCCACCGACCATGATCATGCTCGCTGGTCTGCAGGGGTCCGGTAAGACGACGCTGGCCGCCAAGCTCGGTTTGTGGCTGAAGGAGCAGGGTCATTCGCCGCTGCTCGTGGCAGCGGACTTACAGCGGCCCAACGCGGTGAACCAGTTGCAGGTGGTCGGCCAGCGAGCCGGGGTCCACGTCTTTGCGCCTGAGCCCGGCAACACCTCGACGCGGAGCGACATCGATCAACCAAGCGGCGACCCGGTCGCAGTAGCCCGCTCCTCGATCGCCGAAGCCGAGCGTCGCCTGTACGACGTCGTGATCGTTGACACCGCTGGCCGGTTGGGCGTCGACACCGAGCTGATGCAGCAGGCCGCCGACATTCGCGATGCCGTGCATCCGGATGAAGTGCTCTTCGTCGTAGACGCCATGATCGGCCAGGATGCGGTCAATACGGCAAATGCTTTTGCCGAGGGAGTGGGCTTCGACGGGGTCGTGCTGACCAAGCTCGATGGTGACGCCCGCGGCGGTGCAGCCCTCTCGATTGCGCGTGTGACGGGCAAGCCGATCATGTTCGCTTCCAATGGCGAGGCGCTCAAGGACTTCGACGTCTTCCATCCCGACCGGATGGCCAGCCGGATCCTCGGTATGGGCGACATGCTCACGCTGATCGAGCAGGCCGAGAAGACCTTCGATACTGAACAGTCGGCCAAAGCGGCTGCGAAGCTAGCCGGACACGGGGGCGAGTTTGGGCTGGCGGACTTCCTCCAGCAGATGCAGATGG
>Ga0307297_10000138_pt1 | contig 16908 bp, 13 predicted proteins | sample ER_DNA_157_FD_194464 | JGI IMG/M metagenome (GOLD analysis project Ga0307297, IMG submission 194464) | Bulk soil microbial communities from the East River watershed near Crested Butte, Colorado, United States - ER_DNA_157 | ecosystem: Environmental > Terrestrial > Soil > Floodplain | place...
GTTCGAAGAGCAATCTGTTTCATCAGGGTTTTGCCAGCGAAGTTGACGATCCCGACGTGATCGCCGCCGCCCTCTCGAAGCCGGGGGTCATTCTCAAGCGCCCTGTCGGATCAGATGGACCCTTCAGGGAAGTCGCGGAACTGCCCTCTGACCTTTCCGGCGAGAAGGTCAAAGGCCCACCAAAAAGGCATCCTGCAAAGCCCGGCAAACGGTATCCCCGCAAGGTAGACGATCAAGCTGCCCGCAAGGCCGCATTGGCATATGAGGGAGAGCAGAGGCATCGCGAAAGCCAGCGGCGGAAGGAAGAAACCGCCAGGGCGAAAGAGCGTGAGCGCCGGGAGCAGGCGATCGCGAAGGCCCAGGCGGCTATCGAGGAAGCCGAGCGGGCCCATGAACAGAGGGCGGGTCAAATCGATACCGAGCGCGCCGCTCTTGAAGAACGCTCGCAGGCGGAAGACGAGCGTTGGAAGAAGCAGAAGGAAAAGCTCGAGATCGCCTTGCGCCGCGCGCGGGGTTGACCATCGGCCAGGTATCCGAGGTCACCTCCGCGATCGCGGCCGCCATCGAGCAGCAGGGTGCGGCGACCCAGGAGATCGCCCGCAACGTCCTCAAGGCCGGATTGGCCAAATTCCTCGCGACCGTGCGGGCTGCTTAGTTGCGCATCCGGTGATAGTCTTCGCGAGCCGTCACGCATGGAGGCGCTGACGGCCCGGAGCGCTCATGATCTATCGCCATGCTATCGACGCCACCCTTTACGTGTTCGATGATCTCCGCGATCTGCTCGCCAAGGCCACGCCGCCGCGCTCCGGCGACCGCCTCGCCGCGATAGCCGCCGAAACTGCCGCGCAAATGATCGCGGCGCGGATCGCGCTGGCGGATGTTCCCCTAAAACAGTTCCTGCAGGAGGCCGTCGTTCCCTATGACGACGACGAAGTCACCCGCCTGATCATCGACAGCCATGACGCCGCCGCCTTCGCGACCATCTCTTCGCTGACCGTAGGCGCGTTCCGTGACTGGCTGCTGTCCGACGCGGCCACCTCAGCCGTCCTCGCCAGACTGTCGCGCGGCATCACCCCGGAGATGGCGGCGGCGGTATCCAAACTGATGCGCAACCAGGACCTGATCCTCGTGGCGAAAAAATGCCAGGTCACGTCGGCCTTTCGCAACACCATCGGCCTGCGCGGCCGGATGAGCGTGCGGCTGCAACCCAATCATCCCTTCGACGACGCCAGGGGCATCACCGCATCTATCCTCGATGGTCTGCTGCTTGGATCCGGCGACGCCTGCATCGGCATCAATCCGGCCAGCGACGATCCCACTGTCATCGGCTCCCTGCTGCGGCTGCTCGACGATATCATCCTAAGGCTGCAGATTCCGACGCAGGGCTGCGTGCTGACCCACGTCACGACCACGCTCGGACTGATCGACCGCGGTTTTCCGGTTGATCTGGTGTTTCAGTCGGTCGCGGGCACGCAGGCGGCCAACCGCAGTTTCGGCATCGATCTCGCGCTGCTGCGCCAGGCCCACCAGGCCGGACTGTCGCTGCGTCGCGGCAATGTCGGCAGCAATGTGATGTATTTCGAGACCGGACAGGGGTCGGCGCTCTCGGCCAATGCCCATCATGGTGTCGACCAGCAGACCCTGGAGGCGCGGGCCTATGCGGTGGCGCGCGCCTTCGATCCGCTGCTGGTGAACAGCGTGGTCGGCTTCATCGGTCCGGAGTATCTTTATGACGGCAAGGAGATCATCCGTGCCGGGCTGGAGGACCATTTTTGCGGCAAGCTGCTCGGCGTGCCCCTCGGCGTCGACGTTTGCTACACCAACCACGCCGAGGCCGACCAGGACGACATGGACAATCTGCTGACGCTGCTGGCCGCCGCCGGCGTGACCTTCATCATGGGGGTGCCCGGGGCTGATGACGTCATGCTGAACTACCAATCCACCTCATTCCACGACGCCCTCTATGTCCGGGATTTGTTCGGACTGAAGCGGGCGCCGGAATTCGACGACTGGCTGCTCCGCTCGGCGCTGGCCGACGCCGATTTCCGGCTCGCCGGTCATAGCGGGCTGCTGCCTGATTTTGCATCGAGGTTGCTGGCCTGAGGGGCCGGGAAGGCCGCGCCGATGCCGCCATGCAACCATTCGGCCGACAGCGGGTTAGGCACGGCTGCCACAATGTTGAAGAATTTGTAGCCCAGCCTCGGGGCACGTGCTTAACTTGACTGCCGGCAGGTTTTACAAGCGTTAGGAAGTTTGATGAGGGCTGAAGGCATTGAGACGGTTCGGCGCATCCTGTGCGTCTTTCCGCGCTATACTTCGTCGTTCGGCACGTTCGAATACGCCTATCCGCTCACGGACGGCGTCCAGGCCTTCATGCCGCCACAGGGGCTGCTGCTGATTGCGGCCTATCTGCCTGAACACTGGCCGGTCCGCTTCATCGACGAGAATATCCGTCCGGCCTCGCAGGAGGACTTCGAATGGGCGGAAGCGGTGTTCGTCAGCGGCATGCATATCCAGCGGCAGCAGATGAACGACATCTGCCGTCGGGCGCACGCGTTCGACCTGGCGGTGGCGATCGGCGGTCCCTCGGTCTCAGCCTGCCCGGATTACTATCCCTCGTTCGACTATCTGCATGTCGGCGAATTGGGCGATGCCACCAACGAGCTGCTGGCGCGGCTGGCGCGCGATCCCTCGCGGCCCGACCAGCAGGTGGTGCTGAAGACCGCCGATCGTATCGCCATGACCGACTTTCCGATTCCGGCCTACGAGCTTGCCGAGGTCAGAAAGTATTTTCTCGGCAGCATCCAGTATTCGAGCGGTTGTCCCTATCAGTGCGAATTCTGCGATATTCCGGGCCTCTACGGCCGCAATCCGCGTCTGAAGTCGCCGCAGCAGATCGTTGCCGAACTCGACAAATTGCTCGAATGCGGGGTGACCGGCTCGGTCTATTTCGTCGATGACAATTTCATCGGCAACCGCAAGGCAGCGCTGGATCTGCTGCCGCATCTGGTCGAGTGGCAGAAGAAGACCGGCTATGTGATGCGGCTCGCCTGCGAGGCGACGCTCAACATCGCCAAGCGGCCCGAGATCCTCGAAAAGATGCGCGACGCCTTCTTCGTTACCGTGTTCTGCGGCATCGAGACCCCCGATCCCGAAGCGCTGAAGGCGATGCACAAGGACCACAACATGATGGTCCCGATCCTGGAGGGCATTCACACCATCAACAGCTACGGGATGGAGGTCGTCTCTGGCATCATCATGGGGCTCGACACCGACAAGGCGGAGACGGCCGACGCTTTGCTGGCATTTGTCGATCAATCGCAAATCCCGCTGCTGACCATCAATCTGTTGCAGGCGCTGCCACAGACGCCGCTGTGGGACCGGCTGGAACGGGAGGGCCGCCTGATCCATGACGATGGCCGCGATTCCAATGTCGATTTCCGGCTGCCCTATGACCAGGTGGTGAGTTCGTGGCGCAAATGCATGGAAGTCGCCTACCAGCCCGATAAACTCTATGCGCGCTACCAGTATCAGTGCGATTACACCTATGCCAACCGGATCAAGGTGCCGGTGACGCCCGAGCAGAAGAGCTGGGCCAACATCAAGCGCGCACTGATCATGCTGCGCAATATTTTCTGGAAGATCGGCGTGCTCGGCGACTACCGAAAAGTGTTCTGGAAGTTCGCGTGGGGCCGGCTGCGCCATGGCGATATCGAGGGCCTGATCGCCTCGACCATGATCGGCCATCACCTGATCATGTTCGCCCGCGATGCCTCCGAGGGGCAGCAGAACGCCTCGAACTATTCGCTCCGGCTGCGCGAGGCGTCGGTCCCTGCCGAATAACCGCGACATCGGAATGCCGCCGCCGCCCCTTTCGCTGCGGGATTTGGGCGATCTGACGCCGGCGCGCGTCGGGCTCGGCCGGGCCGGCGCCGGCCTGCCGACCCGGGCGCTGCTCGAATTCACCCTCGATCACGCGCGGGCCCGCGATGCCGTGCACGCCGCCTTCGATGTGCCAGCCTTGACGGCGGGCCTCGACGGCCTTGGCCTCGAAGCCCTGGATGTGTCGAGTTGCGTGCGCGATCGCGCAGAATATCTCAAGCGCCCGGACCTCGGGCGGAAACTCGACCAGGCATCGCAGCAGCATTTGGCCCACCGCAAGGCCCGTTCGTGCCGGTTGGTCATCGTGATCGGCGACGGCCTGTCGCCGGCGGCGGTCAATGCACACGCGATTGCGCTGGTCGGAGCGCTGATGCCGCAACTGGCGGCGGAGCGAATCGAAATCGGCTGCGCCGTGGTCGCCTCCGGCGCGCGGGTCGCGTTGGGCGACGAGATCGGCGCCATACTCGGGGCGGACATGGTTGTTGTGTTGATCGGCGAACGGCCCGGCCTGTCCGCGCCCGACAGCCTCGGGGCCTATCTGACCTTTGCGCCCAGACCTGATATCACCGACGCGGAGCGCAATTGCGTGTCCAACATCCATGGCGCGGGACTGGGTTACGACGAGGCGGCGTTCAGGATTGCGTGGCTGATCCGTGAGGGCCTGGCCCGGGAAGTCACCGGCGTCGCGTTGAAGGACGAGAGCGGCGGTCCGGCCGGCCCCCGGCGCATCGAGGCAAATTCGGCCGGCATGACAAATCCATGATTTGCAGGCCATTATGGCCGGATCGACGCCGATTTGGCATCGGGGTGCCTGCTTGCGAGGTGCCGGACAGACCTGCTACATCTCTCGCGGCTAATTTATCGCATGATTTCAAGGGCTAGCGCCGATCAGACGTGGCCGATTCAGTCGCATTCGCGCCCGACGAATTTAAGCTAGACAGATTGAGCCGATGTGAGAACTGGACAGGGCATGCTCGAACGAAACACCGTCGACCCGGAAGCGCAAAAATCGGACAAGCCGCCGATCAGCATCGCTTTCGGTCTGGAGCGGATCGGCTTGATCGCCATGCGCGCGCCCATCCTGTCCTGCATCATTCTGTTCGCGATGGTGATCGGCGCCGTGTTCGGCATCGAGCGCATCAAGATCGACGATTCCCTCAGCCAGTTGTTCCGTTCCAACACCAAGGAATACCGGCAGTACGAGGAAGTCACCAAGCGCTTTCCTTCGACCGAATTCGACGTGCTGGTCGTGGTCGAGGGCAAGACGCTGCTGCGGCGCGACAACCTGGAAAAGATCCGGGACCTGGTCACGGATCTGCAACTGGTCGAAGGCACGCGCGGCCTGATCTCGCTGTTCTCGGCGCGTCAGGCGCCGGCACCGGGCAAGCTGCCGGCCGCACTGTTTCCCCCCGACCTGCCGCAAGGCGCCGACTACGACAAGTTCATCGAGACCGTCAAAACCAACGAGATCATCCGCGGCAAGCTGCTGTCGGAGGACGGCACGCTGGCGCTGATCGTGCTCTCGTTGGAGCCCTCGATTGTCGGCAACAACGGGCTGAAAAAAACCATCGGCGAAATCCGCAAGATCATGGCCACGGATCTCGCCGATACCGGCCTGAGCAAGGACCTGTCGGGTGTTCCGGTCATGCAGCTCGAAATCCGCAACGCGGTCGAACGCGACGGCCTGATCTACAACGTCGCCGGCATCCTGGCGGGATGCCTGATCGCGATCCTGTTCTTCCGCAAGGTGTCGTTCATGATCGTGGCGGCGTTCCCGCCGCTGCTCGCCATCCTGCTGTCGCTCGGCATCCTCGGCTGGGCCGGATTCAGCCTCAACATGTTCCTCAACGTGATGACGCCGCTGATCATGGTGATCAGTTTCTCCGATTCGATGCAGCTGACATTCGCCGCGCGCGATCGGCTGCTGGCCGGCGAAGACCGATTCTCCGCCTTCCGCAATGCCGTTCTGGTGGTCGGACCGGCCTGCGTGCTGACCCACGCCACCGCCGGAATATCCTTCCTGGCGCTGCAATTCTCGGATTCGGATTTGATCCGCACCTTCGGCGAAGCCGGCCTTGCGGCGACCATCATCGCGTTGCTCGCGGTGCTGTCGCTGGTTCCGGTGTTCGGGGTGCTGCTGGTCCGCAACGAGCAGGTCTTTGCCGCCAAGTTTCAGGCGGCCGACGCCGGCGTCAACGCGCTGCGTGCCTTCTGTTACTGGATCGCGGTGCGCATGGTCAGCCGTCCCGGGCTGTTCAGCCTGCTCGCGGTGGTGTTTGTCGGCGGCCTCGGCCTGGTGTACGCCAATCTCGAACCGCGCTATCGGCTGGCCGATCAGGTCCCCGACAAGCAGCAGGCGGTGGCGGCCAGCGGACGGCTCGACGCCAAGCTGACCGGCGCAAATCCGATCGACATCCTGATCGAATTCCCCAAGGGCGCGTCGCTGTATGCGCCCGAGACGTTGCAAGTCATCGCGGACGTCCATTCGATGATCGAAACCCAAGCTGGCGTCGGCAACGTCTGGTCGCTCGAGACGCTGCGGCGCTGGCTGGCCGAGAAGGCCGGCAGTTCCGACGTCGCGACCCTGAAGGAATATGTCAGCGTGATTCCGGAGCATCTGGTCCGCCGCTTCATCTCGGCCGATCAGGATGCAGTGGTGGTTTCGGGCAGGGTGCCGGACCTCGATTCCAGCGCGATCCTGCCGGTGGTCGAGAAGCTCGACGGCGCGCTGGACACCGTGCGCAAGAAGCATCCGGGATTTGAGATCGCCGTCACCGGCCTGTCGGCGATCGCGGCGCGCAACAGCGCCAGCATGATTCAGAAGCTCAACGCCGGACTGACCATCGAATTCGTCCTCGTTGCCGTCTTCATCGGGCTGGCGTTCCGTTCATGGGTGGTGATGTTCGCCTGTATCCTGCCCGGCATCTTTCCGGTGGTGCTTTCCGGCACGGTGCTATGGCTGCTGGGAGAGGGGCTGCAATTCGCCAGCGTGGTCGCGCTGACGGTGTCGTTCGGCCTCGGCCTGAGCGCGACCATCCATTTCCTCAACCGGTTGCGGCTGGAGACCACGCCGGACATCGATCCGGCGCTGGCGGTCGAGCGTGCGACCGTGCTGGTCGGTCCGGCGCTGATCCTGACCACAGTGGTGCTGGCCTGTGGCCTCGTCGTAACGGTGTTTTCCGACCTGCCGTCGCTGCGCCTGTTTGGCTGGCTCAGCGCCTTCGCGATGGTCGCAGCCCTGGTCGCGGATCTCTTCATCCTGCGGCCGACGGCGATGTGGCTGATCAACATGTCGCAGCGGCTTCGCGGGGCCCGGTAGCGCCTTCAAGAAAAAAAGCCCGGTTCTGATGCAATCAGAACCGGACTCTGTTTCGCGCGAAGCTTGCGAAGGCAGCAAACGACAAGAAGGTGCGGCCGTCAGCCGCCCTTTGACATCGTGATGTTCACACCCCTGATTTCGCCCTTGGAGCTGATCTGCACGGTCTGCTTGTTGCCGGTGGTCCGCAACGTCAGGCTGGCGGCAAATCCGGCAGCCTCGACGAACACTTCGATCTGGCCGCCGCCCGCCGTGCCCTGCAGGTTGCCGAAAATATTCCGGCTCTTTTCGCTCCAGTTGCCGGAGATGCGATCACCGTTGCTGATGACGTCGCTGCTCAAATCGAACTTGTAGCTGTCGCTGGCGCAATGCAGATTTTGCCTCAGATTCAGCCCGCTGACCTTGTAATCGGCCTTGCAGCGGATGCGTTCGATCGTGCCGTCGGAGAGTGCGACCGTGCCGTTGCCGGCCCAGTTTCCGTCAAAGCCGGCAAACGGCCCCGATTGGGCATGACCTGCGGATACCGACAGCATGAGTGCGGCGCCGACACCGGCAGCCTTGATCGCCTGTCCAAACAAGCCGGAATCGAACAGCTTCATAGTGAGTTTTCCCATTCAAATTGACGATCTGATACCAGAACCGTCGCGCCGCATCGAAGATTTAGTGTCACCGCAGTGTGTTAGGTTCAAACGACAGATCCGGCTCCTGCCTGCCATAACGACAGCGGCTCGTCACGATAGCAAATACACGAGCCCGGTAGCGCTGGCGATCCGCATTTCCAGTTCGGCGAAATCAAAAAGTTGAAGATATCGCCAAGATTCGCATTAATCATGTAGCTATCCGCCAGGGTCTCCTGCAACAGTCCATCGTGGAAAACCTTGATCAACAAATAACGCCTTCAATATCAAATAGTTGCCTCTGTCGCGAGGTTCCATCGCGAAGCGCGGGATTCGCCGCAAATTTGGCCGCATTTACCGGTGCTTCTGCGTCTGGATGCCTCGGTTCGCTGCGCCTTCATCTGCGCCTCTAGGACCTGCGCTATTCGGGATCAAATTTCCTACTGCCAGAATGAAGGAAGATGATGCTAAAATTTCTCTTTGCACTCACGCTCTTGTCGGTATCGGTTGCGACCGGCGCCATCGCCCAGCAGCAACAGCGCAGCGGCACGGCAGAAGAGCAGGCGGCCTGTTCTCGCGACGTTCAGCGCTTCTGCCGTCCGGTCATCGATCAGGGCGACTTCACCATTCTGGCCTGCCTGCAGCAGCACCGTCCCAAGCTGACCAAGGCCTGCGATCAGGTGCTGAAAAACCACGGCCAATAGGACGGCCCGGCGGCCGCATACATCGCCGCCGCAGGCGCGTGCCGGGTCCCATTGGACCCGGTCGGAATTTGCGAGAAATCGCAGATAGCATTGGTTTTGGCGCCGTATTCCCCTATATGGGGTCCGCGATCGATACGCATGAACCGGCCCGGCCGGCGCGTGCGTCTTCACCATGCCCAAATGAATGTAGCCAGTTCCTGATGACCAGCGCGAGCGAATTGCGGTCCGGCAAGACCCACCGCGACGAGAACTTTCCGGTGGCTTCGTGGATCATTCACCCCCGGCACCGGGCGTTGATCCTCGCATTCTACAATTTCGTCCGAACCGCCGACGACATCACCGATCATGCCACGCTCGGCGCGCAGGAGAAGCTCGGGTTGCTCGATCTGCTCGAGGCGGAATTGCTCGGGAACGGCGATACCCAGCCCGAGGCGGTCAATCTGCGCCGCGCCTTGGCGGAGCGGGCGATGCCGCCGCGTCACGCACTCGATGTGCTGGTCGCCTTCCGGATGGATGTGACCAAGCTTCGCTACGAAAACTGGGACGAAGTGATTCACTATTGCCGATACTCGGCGATGCCGGTCGGACGCTTCATGCTCGACGTTCACGGCGAAAACACCTCGACCTGGGCGGCGTCGGACGCGCTGTGCGCCGGCCTGCAAATCAACAATCATCTGCAGGATTGCGGCAAGGATTATCGCGATCTTAACCGGGTTTATTTGCCGCGCGATGCGCTCGCCGCCGCCGGCGCTGCCGTCGAGGAGCTCGCAGGTGAGCGGTCATCGCCGCAGCTGCTGCGGTGCCTGCATGCGCTGGCGGCGCGGACCGCCGAGCTGCTCGACGAAAGCAAATCGCTCAGCGTCGAAGTCAGGGATATCAGGCTTGGTTGCGAAGTCTCCGTGATCCAGGCTTTCGCCGACAAGATCGTCGGACTGCTGAAAGTGCGCGATCCGCTCAGCGAGAGGGTGCATCTCGGCCCGCTCGAATTGCTTGCCTACAGCCTCGGGGGGATCGCCAGCGAGATGGCCCGCCGCGTGGTGGGACGGCGGCCCGTGTCCAAACCGGCGGCCGGCGCATGACGATCGAGACCGCGGCCACCAGCGCCAATTACGGGACATCCGCGGCCGGCAGCTCGTTCTACGCGGCGATGCGCATTCTGCCGCACGAGCAACGCGAGGCGATGTTCCAGATCTACAGCTTTTGCCGGCAGGTCGACGACATCGCGGATTCCGATGGCCCGCGCGACGCGCGGCTGGCCGAACTTCAGCAGTGGCGCGACGATATCGACGCGCTATACCAGGGCCATCCGCCGGCGCGATTGCGTGACTACGTGGCGTCGGTTCGACGGTTTGACCTCAAGCGCGAGGATTTCCTGGCCATCGTCGACGGCATGGAGATGGACGTACCGCAGGATATCAGGGCGCCGGATCTTGCCTCGCTCGATCTGTATTGCGACCGCGTCGCCAGCGCGGTCGGGCGGCTGTCGGTGCGGGTGTTCGGTCTCGCCGAGGCCGACGGAATCCTGCTGGCGCATCATCTTGGCCGCGCGCTGCAATTGACCAACATCCTGCGCGACATCGACGAAGACGCCAGTATCGGCCGGCTGTACCTGCCGCGCGAGGGACTGCTGCACGCCGGGATTACCTCGTCCGATCCGGCCCGAGTGACATCGGATCCGGCGCTGCCGAAAGCGTGCACGCCGCTGGTGGTGCGAGCCCGGACGCATTTCGAGAAAGCCGACGAGATCATGCGCCGAAATCCGCGCCGGCGGGTGCGTGCGCCCAGGATCATGTCGAAATATTATCGCGCGATTCTGGAACTGCTGGTCGCCAGAGGATTCGCCGCGCCGCGCGCGCCGGTCCGCCTCAACAAGATGGCCCGCATCCTGATCCTCCTTCGCTACGCGTTCATCTGATGCAAAAGACCGTCCATATCATCGGCGCCGGAATCTCGGGCCTGTCGGCCGCCGTGCGGCTGGCGAACGCGAATTACCGGGTGCACCTGCACGAGGCCACGCAGCAGGCCGGCGGCCGCTGTCGGTCCTATTTCGACGCAGCGACCAACCTCACCATCGACAACGGCAACCATCTGCTGCTCTCGGGCAACCGTGCCGCGGTTGAATATGCAAGGTCGATCGGCACCGAGGCGGGGCTGGTCGGGCCGAAGCGCGCGCAATTCCCGTTCGTCGATCTGACGACCGGGCAGCGCTGGCAACTCGATCTCGGCGAGAGCCGGCTGCCGCTATGGCTCTTCGACGAGGCGCGTCGCGTCCCTGACACCGGCGTGCTCGATTATCTGGCACTGATGCCGCTGATCTGGGCAGCGCAGAGCAAGCTGGTCGGCGATGCGATCCCGTGCGAGGGAACGCTCTACCAGCGGCTGGTGCAGCCGCTGCTGCTGGCGGCACTGAACGTCGATCCGCCGGAGGGGTCGGCGGGGCTCGCCGGCGCGGTGGTGCGGGAAACGCTGCTGGCGGGAGGCCAGGCCTGCCGGCCGCTGGTTGCGCGCGACGGCCTCAGCGCGGTGCTGGTCGAGCCCGCGATCAAGCTGCTGCAGGACAAGGGCGCCAGCATCTCGTTCGGCCACGAACTGCGCGAATTCGCCATGTCGGCGGACTGCCTCGGCGAACTGAAATTCGGCGATGACAGCGTTGCGATCCAGCGCGGCGACGCCGTGGTGTTGGCGGTGCCGCCACGCCCTGCCGCGGCAATGCTGCCGGGGCTGAAAACCCCGGTGAAATACCGGGCCATCGTCAATGCGCATTTCCGCTTCGATCCGCCGGCCGGGCAGCCGGCCCTCCTCGGGGTAGTCGGCGGACTGGTGGAGTGGCTGTTCGCGTTTCCGCAGCGGCTGTCGGTCACCATCAGCAACGCCGACCGCCTGGTGGATATGCCGCGCGAGGAACTGGCGCAGGCAATCTGGCGGGATATCTGCCAGGCCGCGGGCGTCGAGGGCGAATTGCCGCCGTGGCAGATCGTGCGCGAGCGCCGCGCCACCTTCGAGGCCACACCGGAACAGAACGCGCTGCGGCCGGGGGCCGTCACGGCATACAAAAACCTGTTTCTTGCCGGCGACTGGACTGATACGGGGTTGCCGGCCACCATCGAGGGATCGGTACGATCGGGCAATCGCGCCGCCGATCTTGTCCTCGCCATGCGCAAGGGCTGATCGAACGTCCGACCTGGGAGGCAATACCCCAGGTTTCCGGTGAGACCGGCAGGGCAATATTGAGGTCGAGCAACATGCATTCCGGCAACAGATCAGTTGGCAATGAAAGCGGTGGCGCCCTGGAGGCGAGCATCGCGGCGGCGACGCAGGGGTTGCTCGGCTACCGGCAGCCCGACGGACACCTGGTGTTCGAACTGGAAGCCGATTGCACCATCCCGGCGGAATATGTGCTGCTTCGCCACTACCTCGGCGAGCCCGTCGATCGCACGCTCGAGGGCAAGATCGCCAATTACCTGCGCCGGGTGCAGGGCGCCCATGGTGGCTGGGCGCTGGTGCACGACGGCGCGTTCGACATGAGCGCCAGCGTGAAGGCCTATTTCGCGCTGAAGATGATCGGCGATTCCACCGATGCTCCGCATATGGCGCGGGCGCGCGAGGCAATCCGCTCGCGCGGCGGCGCCGTCCACAGCAATGTCTTCACGCGCTTCATGCTGTCGATGTTCGGGGTGCTGACCTGGCGCAGCGTGCCGGTACTGCCGATCGAAATCATGCTGTTGCCGATGTGGTCGCCGTTTCACCTCAACAAGATCTCCTACTGGGCGCGCACCACCATCGTGCCGCTGATGGTGCTGGCGGCGCTGAAGCCGCGCGCCAAGAACGCCAGCGGCGTCGGGATCGACGAGTTGTTCCTGCAGCCGCCGCATTCGATCGGAATGACTGCCAAGGCGCCGCATCAAAGCCCGGGCTGGTTTTATCTGTTCCGCGGGCTCGACGGCATCTTGCGGACGATCGAGCCGTTGTTTCCGAAAAAGTTGCGCGCCCGCGCGATCGACGCCGCGGTCGCGTTCATCGAGGAGCGGTTGAATGGCGAAGACGGCCTCGGCGCCATCTATCCGCCGATGGCCAACACCGTGATGATGTACGAGGTGCTGGGCAAGGACGCCGACTATCCGCCGCGCGCCCTGACCCGACGGGGAATCGACAAGCTGCTGGTGATCGGCGAGCACGAAGCCTATTGCCAGCCCTGCGTCTCGCCGGTGTGGGACACCGCGCTCAGCTGCCATGCCCTGATCGAAGCCGGCAGCGAAGCGTCGCTGCTTCCGGCCAGACAGGGGCTCGACTGGCTCAAGCCGAGGCAGGTGCTGGACATCAAGGGTGACTGGGCGGTGAAGCGGCCCGAGGTGCGTCCCGGCGGCTGGGCGTTCCAGTACAACAATGACTATTATCCCGACCTCGACGACACCGCGGTCGTGGTGATGGCGATGGACCGCGCCCGGCGTGCCAGCCATGACCCGGAATACGACGTCGCGATTGCCCGCGGCCGCGAATGGATCGAGGGCATGCAGAGCCGCGATGGCGGCTGGGCCGCCTTCGACGTCAACAATCTCGAATATTACCTCAACAACATCCCGTTCTCGGATCATGGCGCGCTGCTCGATCCGCCGACCGAAGACGTCACCGCCCGCTGCGTCTCGATGCTGGCCCAGCTCGGCGAGACCGCGCAGACCAGCAAGGCCGTCGCGGATGGCATCGACTATTTGCGCCGGACCCAGCTCGCGGAGGGCTCCTGGTATGGCCGCTGGGGCCTCAACTACATCTACGGTACCTGGTCGGTACTGTGCGCGCTCAACGCCGCCGGCGTCGATCATCAGGACCCCGCGATGCGCAAGGCCGTGAACTGGCTGCTGTCGATCCAGAACGCGGATGGCGGCTGGGGCGAGGATGCCGTCAGCTACCGACTCGATTATAAGGGTTTCGAAGGGGCTCCCACCACCGCCTCGCAAACGGCATGGGCCTTGCTTGCACTGATGGCGGCGGGCGAGGTGGGACATCCGGCGGTCGCCCGCGGCGTGGAGTACCTAATAGGCACACAGACCGAAAAAGGGCTGTGGGATGAACAAAGCTACACGGCTACAGGCTTTCCTCGGGTGTTTTATCTGCGCTATCATGGTTATCCGAAGTTCTTTCCGCTCTGGGCGTTGGCGCGGTACCGGAATCTCAGGAACACCAACAGCAAGGTGGTAGGGGTCGGAATGTGATTTTGGGGGCGGGGGACGACGCGTTCGCGAATAATCCATTTGATTCGCGGCCAGTGCTGATTGTGACCGGATTGGTGCAGGAGGCTCGCATCGCGGCCGGGCCCGGCATGACCGTGATCTGCAGCAGTAGCGATCCCAAGCAATTGCGGGCGCTGTTGACCGTTTTCGATCCATCGACGATCAGGGGCGTCATCAGCTTCGGGGTCGCCGGGGGACTGGACCCGAGCCTGAAATCAGGCGACGTCGTGGTCGCCACCGAGGTGCTGGCCGGTGATACCCGATGGCTAGCCGGCCTGGCCCTCAATGAAGAACTGATCGCCGGCGTGGCGCTGGGGCGCCGCCGCGTGGTCAGGGGCGGTCTGGCCGGGGTCGAACGCGTGGTTGCCGCCCGGGCCTGCAAGGCCGCGCTACGCTCGGAGACGGGTGCTGCCGCCGTCGACATGGAAAGCCACATTGCAGCCGCCTATGCGGCCGAGTCTGGTTTGCCCTTCGCAGCCCTGCGCGTCATCAGCGACCCCGCCAGCCGGGCCTTGCCAGCGCTGGCGATGGCCGCGATCAAGCCGAACGGCGATATCGACCTGCGCAAGGTGCTGAGCGGCGTGGCGCGCAACCCACTGACACTGCGCGCGCTGGTCTCGACCGGGATCGACTTCAATCGCGCGCTGAAGAGCCTGCGTGACTCCCGGGGTTTTCTGCTCGGCGGCGAGAGCCTCGCCGCGGCGGAACTCTGAACCACCAACCGCCCTCGAAACGAGAACGGGGCGCGATCGGCATCGCGCCCCGTTTGTCGTTGGTCCGTGATCGGTCAGGCGGCGGTTGAGGCCTTCTGCTGCGCCTTCGCGGCGGCCGCGGCGGCCTCGTCGCGCCGGATATCCGACAGGCGCTTCTGCACTTCCGCCGAGAAGATGTACTGCGCGGGGCGCTGCCCATCGAGACTGATCTCGGGCGCCATCGGGCCCGTGGTCCTGATCCCGCGCAACGCTACCCACATCGCCTTCAGGGGATTGCTCAGCGCCGCGTTCGCCGCGGTCGGCTCATAGCCGCAATGCGCCATGCAGTCGGCGCACTTCTCGTACTTGCCGGTACCGTAGGTGTCCCAATCGGTGGTCTCCATCAATTCCTTGAAGGTCTTGGTGTAGCCTTCGCCGAGCAGGTAGCAGGGCTTCTGCCAGCCGAAAATGTTGCGCGCCGGCATGCCCCACGGGGTGCACTCATATTCCTGATTGCCGGCAAGGAAATCCAGGAACAGGCCGGAATGCATGAAGTTCCACTTCTTGCCTTTTCCGAGTGCGAACACGTCGCGGAACAGCTTCTTGGTCTTGGTGCGGTTGAGGAAGTGCTCCTGGTCGGGGGCACGCTCATAGGCATAACCGGGCGACATCGAGACGCCGACCCCGAGTTCGGTGGTGAAGTCGAGGAACTTGGCGATATCTTCGGCGGCGTGGCCGTCGAAGATGGTGGCGTTGACGTTGACCGCAAAACCCCTGGCCTTGGCGGCCTTGATCGCCGAAACCGCGCGCTCGAACACGCCCTGCTGCGACACCGCCTTGTCGTGATGGTCCTTCAGGCCGTCGAGATGCACCGAGAAGAACAGATAGGGCGAGGGCTCGAACAGATCGAGCTTCTTTTCCAGCAGCAGCGCGTTGGTGCACAACGACACGAATTTCTTGCGTGCCACCAGGCCGCGAACGATCTCGCCGATTTCCTTGTGGATCAGCGGCTCGCCGCCGGGGATCGCCACCATCGGCGCGCCGCATTCGTCGGCGGCGTCCCAGCATTCCTGCGCCGACATGCGCCGATTGAGGATCGCGTCCGGATAGTCGATCTTGCCGCAGCCGACGCAGGCCAGATTGCAGCGAAACAACGGCTCCAGCATCAGCACCAGCGGGTAGCGTTTTCGGCCAAGCAGCTTCTGCTTGATCATGTAGCCGCCGATACGCAACTCTTTGAAGAAGGGTATTGCCATTACACGTTTCTTTCTGGACTCAAGTAGAGAAGTTGATCAGCCCGCAGTCAGTTCGGCCGGAAGCCGGAATTCGATATTTTCTTCCCGTCCCGGCAGCACGGAAACCTTCACCGGTCCGATTCGCCGCAGGGCCTCGATCACGTCATCAACCAGAACCTCGGGTGCCGAGGCGCCGGCGGTAATGCCGACGGCCCTGGCATGTTTCAGCCATTCCGGGTTGAGTTCGCTGCCGTCGGCGATGAGATAACTCGCGACCCCTACCTCGGTGCCGATTTCCCGCAGCCTGTTTGAATTGGAACTATTGGTGGCCCCCACCACCAGGATGACATCCACGAGCTTGCTCAGGTCCCTTACCGCAGATTGACGGTTCTGTGTCGCATAGCAGATATCCCGGATGTCCGGGCCTTGAATATCGGTAAATCGGGCCTGAAGGGCGGCAATAATGTCCTTTGTGTCGTCCACGCTGAGGGTGGTCTGGGTGATATAGGCCACCGGGGTGTCCGTCGGCAGGGTCAGGGAACCCACATCGTCGACATTCTGGACCAAGGTGACCGGGCCCGGAACCTGGCCCATGGTGCCCTCGACCTCGGGATGGCCGGCGTGGCCGATCAGGATCAGCGCCCGGCCTTTCGACATATAACGCTTGCCCTGGTTGTGGACCTTGGTGACCAGGGGGCAGGTGGCATTGAGCACCGGCAGGCCACGCACCGCGGCTTCCTCCTCGACGCTCCTGGCCACGCCATGGGCGCTGAAGACGGTGACCGCCAGCGGCGGCACCTCGGACAGATCCTCGACGAAGATGGCGCCCTTGTTCTTCAGGCTTTCGACCACGTATTTGTTGTGCACGATCTCGTGCCGGACATAGACCGGCGGGCCGTACTTCTCGAGCGCGCGCTCGACGATCTCGATCGCGCGCACGACGCCCGCGCAAAAGCCGCGCGGCTGCGCCAGATAAACTTCCATGGGATGCCCGTTACGCAAGTTGCACCAAATTGATTCTCACTATCCGGGTAATCCGGTCTGCAATAACCGCACCATGCCCGATGGCCGGAGCGTCCACTTCGCCCAAGTCTATGGACGCACAGGACTTTGTGACAAAAAACCACCGGTTAGAAAAGCCGTCCCGCAACACGATCGCGTAACGGGGTTAGCAAATGAGGTATTATGATACAGCTGAAACTGCGGCGGATGAACCCCCTGTGCTCCTCACTGGTTC
>Ga0307297_10000143_pt1 | contig 16673 bp, 12 predicted proteins | sample ER_DNA_157_FD_194464 | JGI IMG/M metagenome (GOLD analysis project Ga0307297, IMG submission 194464) | Bulk soil microbial communities from the East River watershed near Crested Butte, Colorado, United States - ER_DNA_157 | ecosystem: Environmental > Terrestrial > Soil > Floodplain | place...
GAGCATGTTTTGGTTTTCCTTCGTCATTCTTCTCCCCTCCCCCCGCTGAGCGGTGGGGAGGGGTCGGGGGTGGGGGGGTCTATCCGCGCGTACCACTCGCAGCGAGTTTGCTGAAGCACCCCCACCGCCGACCCCTCCCCGCCACGCGCAAGGCCGCGTGGAGGGAAGGGAGATCACAACCCCATCTGCCGGCTCGCCAGGTCCTTCATGATCTCCTCGCTGCCGCCGCCGATCGCGTTGACCTTGACCTCGCGATAGATGCGCTCGACCTTGATGCCGCGCATAAAACCGGCGCCGCCGAAAATCTGCACCGCCTCGGAGGCGCAGAATGCCATGGTCTGCGTGGCCTGGTTCTTCAGCATGCAGATTTCGGCAACCGGGCTTTCGCCGTGGTCGAGCCGCCACGCCAGCATTTCCAGCATCGCCTGGGTCGCCGCCACCTTCTGCGCCATGTCGACCAGCTTGTGCCGGATCACCTGATGCTGCGCCAGCGGCTTGCCGAAGGTGTGGCGCTGCTTGGCATAGGCGGTCGCCTCGTCGAGGCAGACCCGCGCCGCCGCGGTGCAGCCGGCCGCCATGGTCAGCCGCTCGCTGTTGAAATTATGCATGATGATCTTGAAGCCCGCGCCCTCCTCGCCGAGCAGATTGCCTGATGGAACTCGGCAATCGTCGAAATGCAGCGTCGCGGTATCCGATGCCCACCATCCCATTTTCTTCAGGCTGGTGCGCGACAGTCCCGGCGTATCGCCCTCGATCACCAGCAGGCTGACGCCGCCGGGGCCGGGACCGCCGGTGCGCACCGCCGTGGTGATGTAGTCGGCCCGCATGCCCGACGTGATGAACGTCTTCTCGCCGTTGACGACATAATGGTCGCCGTCGCGCCGCGCGGTGGTGCGCAAATTCGCGACGTCGGAACCGCCGCTCGGCTCGGTGATCGCCAGCGCCGAGATCTTCCTGCCCGACAGGATTTCCGGCAGCACCCGCGCCTTGAATTCCGGCGTACCTGCGCGTGCGATCGGCGGCGCGCCGATCGAATTGCTCTTCAGGCTGGCGGAGACCCCGCCGGCCCCGGCCCGCGCCAGTTCCTGCACCGCGACGATCCACATGAAATTGTCGACCTGCGTGCCGCCATATTCCTCGGGAAAGCCGAGGCCCAACAGCCCGATCGCGGCCGCCTTCTCGTAGAGTTCGCGCGGAAACCCGCCGGCCTCGTCCCATTGATGGGCAAAGGGTTCGATCTCCTTCTCGACAAAGCGGCGCACCACGTCGCGATAGGCTTCGTGTTCGGCGGTATAGAATGGGCTCGCCATCCGCTTCGCTCCGTTGATTCTGTTGCAGCGCACGATGTCCGGAAAGGGCTCGCCTAACTTGCGTCGAGTGGCTGGCTTTTCCCCGCGGTCCGGCACAGCGGATCGGCCAACCGTCGCAGCATCGGGCGGCCGGGATCAAGAGGGACGAAAAAATTTTGCCGGCGCCCGGGGAAGGCCCGGCGAAATTTGTCGAGCAGATTCAACAAATCCACCCGACGGGCAAATCACTTCTGATTTTCAGAAATGAAAGTCAAGCCCGGGAATCAAAAATATTTCGCTTAACCCGTCGGGCAAATCACCTTTAGAGATTCGCCCCGTCTCACCCGGTGAGAGGGGCGGCTCGCGATCGTCACGAAACGCGGTGGGATGCGGTGGACGCGGAAGTGGCGACTGACGAGCGCAACTCCTGCGGACGGCAAAACCGTGTGGTCCTGGCGCCCCGACGCTGGCGTCAAGTTCTTGAGAAACTGATTTCTCAGGGGCGACGGTGGCAAGAAAGCCCGGTCACCGGGGAGAGCGCGGCATAAGCCGGTAGAAACCACTGCGCAGGGAAGGCCGGGATGCCTCCGCTGGACCTGTATGCTCGTGTGCGTTTTTTTGTGCAAGTTTGCACACGAGACCGCGGGTGCAGCGCGCACCCGGCCTTCCCTGCGCCCTCTTCACGAGAGGGCAAAGGAAATTGACAGCAAACCTCGGGCGGAACATGCCGCGAGATCGCGAACGCCTGTTCGCCTCGTGCGTCGTCCCTGCCTAGTGCGCAATTGCGCACGGGGCGCAGGGACCCATAATCCCGGTCGTCCGACGTCATGCGCAATGGTTCAACAAGCCCGTTAACACCCGCCACAATATTGACGGCACGGCGTATGGATCCCGGCTCAAGGCCGGGACGACGACCGGGGTTGCTGTTCTTACCCGTAAACGAACGCCGGATCGTCGAGATCGATCGCCGGAAACTGGTCCTTCTCGGCCCAGTAGTCCTGGCTGTGCTGCCATTCCGGCTTGTCGCCGCGCTTGGGCAAAAGATGGATGTCGCGCATCAGATAACCCGGATTGAAATTCTCCGGATCGATCCACGCCTGCAGCGGCATGTTGCCTTCCTGCGGCCGCAGCGCGGGCACCACCTTGCGCGCGCCCTTCGCCTTCATGTGGCCGAGCAGGCGGCAGACGAAGTCGGCGACGAGATCGGTGCGCAGCGTCCAGCTGGCACGGAAATAGCCGAACACCCAGGCCATGTTCGGAATCCCGGTGAACATCATGCCGCGATAGGTGACGGTGTCGGCGAAATCCAGCGCCTTGCCGTCGACCTCGAACGCGATATCGCCGAGCACACTGAGGTTGAAGCCGGTCGCGGTGATGATGATGTCGGCCTTCAGGGTCTCGCCGGACTTCAGCAGAATGCCATCCCTGGTGAAGCGGTCGATCTCGTCGGTGACGACCGATGCCTTGCCGCCCTTGACCGCCTCGAACAGGTCGGCGTCGGGCACGAAGGCGATACGTTGCCGCCACGGCCGGTAGCTCGGCGTAAAGTGCTTCTGGACAGTCTCTTCGTGGCCGGGCCCGAGTGCGGCGCGAATGCCGCCGAGCAATTCCTGCTTGACCTTGTCCGGCTCGGTGAACGAGCGGCGGGTGAACAGGTCCTGCTCGAACAGGATCTTGCGGCGCACGATCTCGTGGATCCATTCCTCCTTGACCTGCAGCCGCCGCAGTTCCTCGGCGAGCTCGATGGCGTTGCGGCCGGTGCGAAAATAGGTCGGCGAACGCTGCAGCATGGTGACATGCTCGCATTGGTTGGCAATGTTCGGGATCAGCGTCGCCGCGGTAGCGCCCGAGCCAATCACGACGATCCGCTTGCCCTCGGTCGCAAGGTCTTGCGGCCAGCGCTGCGGATGGACGATGCGGCCCTGGAAGTCCTGCATCCCCTGCCATTCCGGCGTATAGCCCTCGGAGTGGCGATAATAGCCCTGGCACATCCAGAGAAAATTCGCGGTGAAGACCCGGACTTCACCGCTCTCCTGCTCGATCGCCTCGATGGTCCACTGCCTGGTCTCGCTGGACCAGCTCGCCGCGTTGATGCGATGGCGGTAACGGATATGTCTGGCCAGATCGTTCTCGTCGATCACCTCGCCCATATAGGCGCGGATTTCATCCGCGGTCGCGATCGGCGGGCCGACCCACGGCTTGAAGCTGTAGCCAAAGGTGTGCAGGTCGCTGTCGGAGCGGATGCCGGGATATTTGTGGGTCCACCAGGTGCCGCCGAATGTCTCCTGCTCTTCCAGCACGACGAACGTGGTGTCCGGGAGTTGCCTGGTCAGGTGATAGGCGCTGCCGACACCGGAGATGCCAGCCCCGACGATCAGGACGTCGAAATGCTCGACCGCCTGTGCGGCCGAGATCGAGCGGAGGGGCGCGGTGATGTTCATGCGTTTAAAGCTTTGTTTGAACCGATGAGCCGTTGCCTGAAATTTTCTAGCGGTCAATCACCGGACGTACAAGACAATGGCCATGGCGGAGCTGCGCCAAACTTACAACGCAGAACCCCATTGCCGCGCGGTCTGCAGGAGCCAGTCGCGGTACAGCGTCAGCGGCGTCACGCCGGTCAGGCCGCCGCAGCCGGCGGCGCCGTTCGGCCCGGTCGACCAGGAGACGACGCCGACGATGGCGGGGCCGCCCTGTCTGTCCTCGAACACCGGGCCGCCGGAATCACCGGTGCAGGCGCCGAGTCCCTCGCGCGAGCCCTGGCCTGCCGGATCGACCAGGCGAATTTGCAGCGTGCCGGGCTTGCCGGTCGCGACCAGCCCCGCGACGCGGATGGTGCCGCCGCTCTTGCCGTCGCCGCGGACGGTGACGCCAATGCCGGCGATGGTAAAGCGGCTGCCGGCGAGGATCGGAATCTGCGGCACGCCGACCAGCGATGCAGCCTTCGCCTTGAGCGGGGCATCGAGCTGCAGCAAGGCGACGTCGGCGGTGGCACGGTGCGCGGTCATCGCCTGCATGCTGAAGCCGGGGTGGATGGCGACGTTCCTGACGTCCTGCAGCTGCGGCTGCCGGTCCGCGCCATATTCGACGATCTTGTAAGATGCACCGGGCGGCACGCAATGCGCCGCCGTCAGCACCAGTTTCGGTGCAATCAGCGCGCCGGTACAGAAGTTGCCGCGCGAGCCGACGATGGTGACCACGGACCGGCCGACGCCCTCGGCCGACGGTGCGCCGCCGCCGACGATCGCATGAGCGGGCGCGACTGTGAGCAGCGCCAGGCCTGTCAACAAGGGGAGCCGGATTTTCATTGAACAGGGATAGCCCGTACCCCGCGCGTCGCCAAGCCGCGATCGAAGCTGGCCCCGGCTGGCCCATCATGTTAGCCGTTTTTCAGATCGGGCCAATCTGGACAGGGAACCATGATCGAAGCAGTCATCTGGGATTTTGGCGGCGTGCTGACCACCTCGCCGTTCGAAGCGTTCTCGCGGTTCGAGACCGAGCGCGGGCTGCCGGCCGATATCATCCGGCGCACCAACGCCGCCAATCATCTCGAAAACGCCTGGGCGAAATTCGAGCGTGCGGAGGTGGATATCGAGGCGTTCGATCAACTGTTCGCCGCGGAATCGCTGGCGCTCGGCGCGGAGGTTCGTGGCCGGGAGGTGTTGCCGCTGCTGTCGGGCGATCTGCGCCCCGAAATGGTGGAAGCGTTGACGCGGGTGAAGGCCCGGTTCAAGACCGGATGCATCACCAACAACCTGCCCGCCAATGCGATCGGCAGCCACAGCGGCCGCTCGCTCTACGTCGCGGAAGTGATGGCGCTGTTCGATCACATCATCGAATCCGCGAAGATCGGCCTGCGCAAGCCGGATCCGCGCATCTATCGGATGATGGTGGAAACGCTCGGCGTCGACCCCAGCCGATGCGTCTATCTCGACGATCTCGGCGTCAACCTGAAGCCGGCGCGCGATATGGGCATGACCACGATCAAGGTGGTCAACGCGCCGCAGGCCATCGCCGAACTGGAGGCCGCGACGGGACTGGTGCTGAGCTAAGGCAACGCTCAGCTTTCGAGCTGCAGGATCGTCATGTTGGCATGGCGAATCCGCACGCTCAATTCGCGCCCCAAGGCCGACAACAGCTTGATCGCGATGTCCGGATGCTCCCGGCACAATACGGCGAACGACGCCTCGCTCAGGCCGAAACCGGCGAGGTCTTCGTCGACCGTGATGGTCGCCGAACGCGGCCCGCGATCGAGCAGCGCCAATTCACCGAGCACCGCGCCAGCCGCGAAGGTGACGAGCCTGATATCGCCGTCGTCGTGCCGAAGATGCACGCTGGCGCGGCCCCGGGTGACGAGGTAGAGCGACGAGCCGGGATCGCCGCGCCGGAAGATGACATGCCCGGCCGGCCACGCCACCGGCGCCAGCCAGCCGCGCAGCCGCTCGATCTGGTCGGCGGTGAAATCGCTGAGCAGTGGAAGGCGGTCGAGCGACAATTCGAGCGACTGCCCGGCGCCGGCATTGCGAAGCAGATCGTCCTCCGCCCATTCGATGGCACGATCGATATCGGGAAAAAACCGGTCGCCGTGAAAAATATCGGCAAGCCGCGCGGCCGTCTCGGTGCGGCCGGACAGGACGAGCGCGAGTTTGACGCCGCGCGCGCCAAGCGCGGCGTCGATATCGCCAAGGATGCGGGCGCCCGTCGAATCGATCTCGGTCACGCGCCGCAGTTCCAGCAGCAAGGCCGTTGTCCCCTGCACGGCTTCGCTGTCGACGATCTGGGCCAGCCGCTCGGCGGTGCCGAAGAACAGCGCGCCCTGCAGTTCGATGACCAGCACCGAGGCACCGTGGACATGGAGTACTTCCAGTTCGGCCGGATCGCGGTAACGTCGCGAGCGCACGCTGTCGCAGCGATAGAACCGCCTGATATTGGAGCGGCTCATGCGCACCACGAACAGCACCACCGCCAGCACGATGCCGATGAACACCGCGAGCACGACGTTGATTGCGATCGACAGCAGCGCGACGAACAGCGAGACGCCGAGATCGACCGCGATGGCGCCGCGCTGCGGCGTGCCGGGCTTGATCAGGCGCCCGGCCAGTTGCCTGGTCCAGGGATCGACGTGCTGGATCGCGATCACCATGATGACGGCCGACAGTACCGCGCGCGGGATATAGGCAAGCGCCGGAAACAGCAGCGTCGCCGCGGCCAGCACCGCCGTGGCGTTGACGATCACCGACAGCCAGCTGCGGCCGCCGAACGCGCGGTTGGCCAGGCTGGGACCGATGTTGATGCCGCTGGTGATGCCGCCGAACCCGGCCGAAACCGCATTGGCAAGGCCGAGGCGAATCAGCAGGCGATCGTCCCCGGCGCGAAGCTCGCCGGGCTGGCTGGTCAGCTTGGCGCACAACAGCGCGTCGATCGACGCGATCACCGCCAGCGCCAGCGCGCCCGAAACAATCACCGATGCCGACTGCGCCAGCGGCGCCACCATCGGCAGCCCGGAAAAATCCACCAGTACAGCGCGCATCGCGGCGCTCGCCGTCAGCGGACCGATCACCGGTCCGAGCCGATCGCCAAAGCCGAGCAACACGATCGTGTAATAGAAGATCGAGCCGCAACCGAGACCAACCAGCACCGGCGGTACCCTGGTCGAGAGCCGGCGCGCGTTCCACATGGCCGCAAAAGTCAACGCGGCGACCACCAGACTGAGCGGCTGTGTCTCGCCGATCGCTGTGAGCACGCGGGTAAAGGGAATATTGTGATCGTAGCCCAGCACGTTGCCGAGTTGCACCAGGAACAGCAGCACCGCGGCCATGTTCTGGAACCCCGCCATCACGGGATGCGGCGCGAATTTGATCAGCGAGCCCAGCCGCAGCAGGCCGAACAGCGCCTGAAACAGGCCGCCGAGCAGGACAATGCTGAAGAACACCAGCAGCGTGGCGGAGACGCTGGGTGCCGCGCTCGCCGTGGGGTCGCGTTGCAACAGCGAAAGCAGCAACAGCCCGAGGAAGAATGTCGTGGTGATGCGCGGCGCGTAAACGCGCGTCGAGCGGTCGCCGAGCAATACGCTGACCACGCCGGCGATCACCGCCGAGATCAGGCCTGCCATCGCGCCATAGGCGAAATATTCGTCGCCCAGGGTAACGAAGGCGAACATGCCGAACGCCATTGCCAGGGGAATGGCGACGGTCGACGAAACCAGCCCGGCGATAATGTCGCTGCGCGCCGTCGCGGTAACGGGGATCGGTACAGGTGGAGAGGCCGGTGTTGAGTCCACGCTGGTCGTCATCGCAGCGCCGCGGCGATATTGCCGCCGTCGACGGTGGTGACGTCGGCGGTGGTCTTCAGCGCCAGTGCCTGCGCCAGGAAGGCCTGCGCGACATCCTCGGCCGCGACTTCGCGGCCGAGCAGGTTGCCCCTCATATAATCCTGCTCGCTGACGCCGCGGCGTTTCGAGCGCGAGGCGATCATCTCCTCGGTCAGCAGACCGGAGCGAATCCGGTCGGCATTGACGGCATTGGCGCGGATGCCTTCGTTGCCGTAATCCAGCGCGTATTGCCGCACCAGAAACAGCGTCGCCGCCTTGGGCAGGCCATAGGGGCCGAAGTCGGGTCCGGGGTTGACCGCCTGCTTGGACACATTGAACAGCAGGCAGCCGCCGGTGTCCTGCGCCCGCATGATTTTCACCGCCGCCTGCGCGACGCGCTGGTGGCCGTAGAAATTGAGTTCAAAACTTTCGCGCAGCACCGCCTCGTCGACCTCGCCGATCCGCCCCTGCCAGGCGGCGCCGGCATTCGATACCGCAATATCAACTCCGCCGAAGGTGGACGCCACCTGCGCAAATGCATCGCGCACCGACGCGGCGTCGGTGACGTCGCATTTGAGCCCCAGCGCGGCTCCGCCTATCGCCTTTGCTTTGGCCCTGGCCGCGGCCTCGCCGACATCGAGCAACGCCACTTCGGCGCCGGCCGCCGCGAACGCCTTGGCCGTGGCAAATCCGATGGCGCCGGCCGCGCCGGTAATGGCGACGACCTGCCCCGCCAGCGGCAACTCCCTGGCGCCGCCCAGCTTCGCCTGCTCCAGCGACCAATATTCGACGTCGAACAGATCGGCCTCCGGCAACGGCTCGAAGCGACCGACCGCTTCCGCATCGGTAATGGTGGCGATCGCGGCCTCGGCGAGGTCGGCGGCGACGCGGGCGTCCTTCTTGCCCCGGCCGAGCCCGAACAGGCCGATTCCCGGTACCAGCACCACGCGTGGCGAGGGATCGAGCATGGTCTTGATCCCGCCGACGCGGGCGTTGTTGCGGTTAAAATAGTCCTTGTAGGTTTCGCCATAGGCCGCGACGGCATCGCGGATCGCGCGCTTGAAGCCGGCAAGGTCGCCATCCTCGGGCGCGGCAACGACAAGCGGCTTGTTCTTGATACGGATGTTGTGATCTGGAGTCACCACGCCGGCCTGGCCATATCGGGCGACCTCGGTGCCGTTGACGAAATTCATCACCGCGTCGCCGCCACGGAAGTCGAGAACAAGACGCTTCCAGGCGCCGTCGTTGCTGCCGTCCGGCAGACTGCAGGCGCCGCGGACGATCGGCGCGACGTCAGCGAGACGCGCCGGCCGCGCCGGCAGTTTTGCGGTCCGGAACGCGGGCTTGCGCTGTTTCGCCAGCCGGTCTTCGGCCAGACTCACCAGCGCGATCATGCGCTCATAGGCTTCGCGCGCGTCGGCGCCAAAACTGAAGATGCCGTGCTTGACCAGGATCAGGCCTTCGACGCTCGGATCGGCATCGAACACCTCGGCCGCAGCCTTTGCGAGACCGAAACCCGGCATGATGTAGGGCACGTAGCCCACCCGCTTGCCGTAGACCTCGCGGCACAAGGCTTCGCCGTCGGGCTGGTCGGTAAGCGCGAGCACCGCCGTGGAATGGGTGTGATCGACGAATTTGTGCGGAATGAACGCGTGCAACAACGCCTCTACGGAGGGATTCGGCGCCGTTGGGTCGATCAGATTGGCGCGCTGCAGCTGCACCATGTCTTCATCGGAAAGCCTCTCGCGGCCGCGGAGCTTTTTCAGGGGCGCAAGCCGCACCGCCGGCAGGCCCTGGGGCTCGATCGAACCCATATCCCAGCCGGAGCCCTTGACGCAGAGCACGTCGACGGTCTCGCCGTTGAGATCGGCAAGCTGGGTCTTCACCGAGGTGTTGCCGCCGCCGTGCAGCACCAGCCGCGGATCCTGGCCCAGCAGGCGCGTGGTATAGACCCTGAGCGCCACATCGCGGCCGAGATTGGCATAGCGGGCAATCGCCGCATCGGCATCGCGATCGATCCAGGCACTTTGCATGCGGTTCTTCCTTGGCTATTCGGCGGCGACCGCTATCCGTTCGGGAAATGCGGCTGCCAGCGCCGCGCGATCGGGCTTGAGCACGCCGCGCTCGGTGATCAAGCCCGTCACCAGCCGCGCCGGCGTGACATCGAAGGCGTAATTCGCAACGGGCGAGCCATCGGGCACAATGCGCACGGTTTCGATCCTGCCGTCGGCGGTCCGCCCGGTCATGTGCGTCACTTCCTCGGGCCCGCGCTGCTCGATCGGAATTTCCCTGATGCCGTCGGCGACGCTGAAATCGATGGTCGGCGACGGCAGCGCCACATAGAACGGCACGCCATTGTCGTGCGCCGCGAGCGCCTTGAGGTAGGTGCCGATCTTGTTGCAGACGTCACCCTCGGCAGTGACCCGGTCGGTGCCAGTGATCACAAGGTCGACCATGCCGTGCTGCATCAGGTGACCGCCGGTATTGTCGGGGATGACGGTGTGCGGCACGCCGTGATGACCGAGCTCCCAGGCCGTGAGCGAAGCGCCCTGGTTGCGTGGGCGGGTCTCATCGACCCAGACATGGACGGCGACGCCGCGGTCATGCGCGAGGTAGACCGGTGCAGTGGCGGTGCCCCAATCGACGGTCGCGAGCCACCCGGCGTTGCAATGGGTCAAGAGGTTGACCCGCTCGCCCGGCTGCTTCCGCGCGGCGATCGCCTCGATCAGGCCAAGGCCATGCCGGCCGATACCCTTATTGATGGCGATGTCTTGCTCGGCAATTTCGCCGGCGCGGGCATAGGCCGCCGCCGCTCGTCCGGACGGCGGCAAGGATCGCAACATCGACCGCACCGCGTCGAGCGCCCATTTCAGGTTGATCGCGGTCGGCCGCGTCGCCATCAGCGTCCTGTGAGCCTGATCGAGCGCGGCGTCGGAAGGGTCGGCCCGCATCGCCAGTGCCATCCCGTAGGCCGCGGTCGCGCCGATCAACGGCGCGCCGCGCACCAGCATCGAGCGGATCGCGTCGCCGGCGGCAGCACAGTCCGTCAGCCGGACCACGACAAAATCATGCGGCAGAAGCCGCTGGTCGATCGCGCCGACCGACCAGCCGTCATTCTCGAGCCAGATGCTTCGGAAGTGCCTGTCCCCGACCTTCATGACGCGCCCTTCGACCGCGTGAATCTATACACGCAAAATCCGTCCCGCCACCGCATCGAGCTTTTTCAGAAGCTCCGGATCGCGCGCTTCCGGCGCGGTGATCAGTGCCGTGTCGAGCGCGCGGTCCGACCCGACAGGGCACGGCTCGTGCTCCCTCGGAAACTCGCCGGCGAGCCGCGCCACCAGCGCCTTCGCCTTGTCCGCATTCGTCGTCAGCACGCGGATGATGTCCTGCACCGACACCGCATCGTGGTCGGGATGCCAGCAGTCGAAATCGGTCACCATGGCGACTGTCGCGTAGCAGATCTCCGCCTCGCGGGCGAGCTTGGCTTCCGGCATGTTGGTCATGCCGATCACGGAATAACCCGAATTCTTGTAGGTCATGCTCTCGGCGTAGCTGGAGAACTGCGGACCCTCCATGCAGACATAGGTGCCGCCGCGCGCGAACGCGATGCCCTCGGCCTCGGCGGCGGCGGCCAGATGGATGCGCAGCCGCGGCGACACCGGATGTGCCATCGACACATGGGCGACGCAGCCTCTGCCGAAAAACGAGCTTTCGCGCTTGTGGGTGCGGTCGACGAACTGGTCGACCAGCACGAAGGTGCCGGGCGGCAGGTCCTCCTTGAAGGAGCCGCAGGCCGACAGCGAGATCAGGTCGGTGACCCCGGCGCGCTTCAGCACGTCGATATTGGCGCGGTAGTTGATGTCGGAGGGCGACAACCGGTGGCCCTTGTCGTGGCGCGGCAGAAACACGATCGGCAGACCGGCGATGCTGCCGCGGCGCACCGGCGCCGACGGTTCGCCCCACGGGCTCTGGATCGCCTCCTCGCGCGCGTTTTCCAGCCCCGGCAGGTCATAGATGCCGGAGCCGCCGATGATGCCCAAAACCGCCTTGGCCATGCTTTTCCTTCGCCTCGTTGGTAGCGCCAATCAGCATGCCGGCGAACGCGCACAACCAACTTCATGCATCCGCAATATCGAGCATTTTGAGGGGCTTGTCGACCATTCGCCGCGTTGGCGGCCATGCGGTCCGCGCCCGTCAGCAGGCGGCATTCAGGACTACGGTTGCGCGGCATCCGGTGCTAGCTTGCCGGCAACCTAAAGGACGGCCATGAACAAAATTTGTCTCGCACTCTTGATGATCGGCGGCTGGAGCGAGGCCAGTTTTGCCCTCGACCGCGAGCAGAGTCACGGCAAGGCCCTGCTCGACGCACACTGCGCACGCTGTCACGCGGTGGGCAAAACGGGCCGAAGCCCGCTCAACGAGGCACCGCCGTTTCGATTTTTTGGCGACAAGCTTTACGACACCGACTTCGAACAACGATTGCAGGACGGGTTGACCACCATTCATCCCGGCATGCCGACTTTCCGTTTCAACCGGGAAGATGCCGAGGCTGCGATCAATTACCTCAAGGCCATTCAGCAACGCAAAAAGCCCAAGTAGGCGCAGCGCAAAAGTGCCTGCGCAATGGCTTCAGGAAGATCCAGGAAACCGCTTGATGACCAGGGTTCTGCTGACTCATACGCCGCAGGCGCGACAGCAATATTATGGCGAGCCCAGCCTGCGCGGGCTGCAGGCGTCGGCGCAGGTGGTGTTGCACGAAGGCGCCGACGCGCTCGATGCGACCGGCCTGGTCGGCGCGGCACGCGATGTCGACATCATCGTCGCCGACCGTCTGACCGAAGGGCCGGCCGATATATTCGCCGCACTGCCGAAGCTGCGCGCCTTCGTCCGCTGCGCGGTCGATATCCGCAACGTTGACGTCACCGCGGCGTCGGCGGCGGGCGTGCTGGTGACGCGCGCCGGGCCGGGTTTCGTTCAATCCGTCGCTGAGCTGGCGCTGGGCTTCATGGTCGATCTGTCGCGCGGTGTTTCGCGTGCAGCGGCAGACTACCACGCCGGGCGAAAACCCGAGATCGTGATGGGGCGGCAACTCGCCGGCAGTAGCCTCGGCATCATCGGTTACGGCAGCATCGGCCGATATCTGGCGCCGCTCGGCATCGCCCTGGGCATGGAGGTGCTGGTCGCCGATCCCTTCGCCACCGTGGACGATGGGCGGATCCAACATGTACCGCTCGAACAACTGCTCGGCCGCTCCGACTACGTCGTCTGCCTGGCTGTCGCCAATGAGGCAACCGAAAATCTGATCGGGCGCGACGCCCTGGCGCGGATGCGGCCGCAGGCATTCTTCATCAACCTGTCGCGCGGCAATCTGGTCGACGAGGCGGCCCTGCTGGCGGCATTGCGCGAGGACGGTATCGCCGGGGCGGCGATGGATGTCGGCCGCGCCCGCGATCAGATGCCTGCAGCGGAACTGGCGAGCCTTCCGAACGTCCTCGCCACGCCGCATATCGGCGGACTGACCCCGCCGGCGATCGAAAGCCAGTCGCTGGAAACGGTTCGCCAGGTCGAGGCTATTATCGGCGGCAAGGCGCCGCCCGGCGCCGTCAACGCCGATTGCTGGACCCGGCGCCCTTGAATGCCGGCAAGACGCCGGCCGGTCCGGTCGAGAGACCGGGAAAGCCATGCTTTTTCAGCGGCTGCCGGCCAATATTTGCCCGAAAAAGATCCGGAAAGTGCGTATGTAAGGCTACCCGAATCGAATGATTGTAACCGCATGCCCCATCCCGCCATGGTCACAGTTCCCGACCGTCCGACCGGATTTACCCGCGACGCGCTCTCGGTGCTGAATCACGTGTTCGGCCTGCCCGGCTTTCGGGGCGCGCAGGAGGAGATCGTTCGGCACGTCACCGGCGGCGGCAATTGCCTGGTGCTGATGCCGACCGGCGGCGGCAAGTCGCTGTGCTATCAATTGCCTTCCCTGTTACGAAAAGGCTGCGGCATCGTAGTCTCGCCGCTGATCGCGCTGATGCGCGACCAGGTCGCAGGGCTGCTCGAGGCCGGCGTCAAGGCGGCGGTGCTGAATTCGACGCTGTCCTATGAGGAAGCCAACGCGGTCGAGGCGCGGCTGCTGGCCGGCGATCTCGACTTGCTCTATGTCGCGCCGGAGCGGCTGTTGACGCCGCGCTGCCTTGGCCTGCTCGGCCGCGCCGACATCGCGCTGTTTGCGATCGACGAGGCGCATTGCGTGTCGCAATGGGGGCACGATTTCCGCCCGGAATATATCGGCCTGTCCGTCATCGCCGAGCGCTTTCCGGATGTGCCGCGCATCGCGCTGACCGCGACCGCCGACGACCTCACCCGCCGCGAGATCGTCGACCGGCTCGGCCTGAACAACGCGCCGAGCTTCGTCGCGAGCTTCGACCGCCCGAACATCCGCTACGAGATCGTCGACAAGCAGAATGCGCAGATCCAGCTCAAGAGCTTCATCGCCGAGCGCCATGCCGGCGACGCCGGCATCGTCTACTGCCTGTCGCGCGCCAAGGTCGAGGACACCGCGGCCGCGCTGAGCAAGGCCGGCGTCGAGGCGCTGCCCTATCACGCCGGACTGGATGCCGGCACGCGCGCCCGCAACCAGGACCGCTTCATCAACGAGGACGGCGTGGTGATCGTCGCCACCGTCGCCTTCGGCATGGGCATCGACAAGCCCGACGTGCGCTTCGTCGCGCATCTCGATCTGCCGAAAAGCATCGAGGCCTATTACCAGGAGACCGGGCGCGCCGGGCGCGACGGCAAGCCGTCCAGCGCCTGGATGGCGTATGGGCTGTCCGATATCGTGCAGCAGCGCCGCATGATCGACGAGTCCACCGGCGCCGAAGCCTTCAAGCGGGTTTCGATCGGCAAGCTGGATGCGCTGGTCAGCCTGGCCGAAACCGCGAACTGCCGGCGCAGCCGGCTGCTCGGCTATTTCGGCGAAACTCCGGCGGCGGCCAAATGCGGCAATTGCGACAACTGCCTGTCGCCGCCGCTGGTGCGCGACGGCAAGGTAGCCGCGCAAAAGCTGTTGTCCTGCGCCTATCGCACCGGTCAGCGCTTCGGCGCCATGCACCTGATCGATATTCTGATCGGCCGCCTGACCGAACGTGTCACCCAGTTCGGGCATGACAGACTGTCGGTTTTCGGGATTGGCGCCGACCTCAGCGAAAAGCAGTGGCGCGGCGTCATTCGCCAGCTGGTGGCGATGGGCCACCTGGCGCCGGACTCCGAGGCCTTCGGCGCATTGAAACTGACGGAAACCGCGCGCGGCGTCCTGAAGGGCGAAACCGAGGTGATGCTGCGCGAGCAGACCGCCGGCACCCGTGTCCGCGCCGTCAGGGTCAAATCAAGGCGCGGCGATATCGCGCCCCAGATCGGCGGCCCGGGCGGAGCCGCCAATCCGGACCTGGTCGGCGCGCTCCGGGCGTGGCGCTCCGAGGTGGCGCGCACGCGCGGCGTGCCGGCCTATGTCGTGCTGCATGACGCCACCATCGATGGCATTGCGACCTCGCGTCCGACCACGCTCGCAGGGCTTCGCAACATCCCCGGCATCGGCGACAAGAAACTCGAGCATTACGGCGAAGAACTGATCGCGCTGGTGCAGGCGGCGGGCTGACGTGAGCGCGGCTGAACTCAGCGGGTTTCGGCGCTGCCCGGAGCAACGGAGCCGGGCGAGGCCAGGATGCTCAGCGCGACATCTCCGACCGATAGCGGATCCGCTTTGCGGCCGGAGCTCAAAGCCAGATCCATGGTGAACGCCCCCAATTCGCACATCACCTGTGACGCGACGTCTCCGGAGCCGGTGAATTCATGGGCCAGATACTCGAATTGGGAGCGCGCCTGGCGCAGCGTCGCCCTCGGCACCACCACGTCGGCTTCTCCCACCGGAAGGACTCGTTCGCCCGGCTGCGTCGGACGTGGCAGCGCCTCTGTGTCCGGCCCGGGCATTCGGGGCCCGGACAGGTTCCTGGGCTCGCTGGCCTGATTCTGGAAATCGGCGATCCGATCGAACGCGGTGCGAAGCTCCGCACGCTTGGCTTCGAGGGCCGCAACCTTCGCCACCAGCGCGTCGCGCTCCCGCTCGGAGACGATGCGAAGCGATGCGAGTTCATCGCCGCTCACCTTGAGGCGGGCCGCGAGATCGTGACGTTCGTCGGCCAAGCCAAGACGGAGCTGGGACAACTCCAGTTCATGCGCCTTCGCCTGTTCCGCCAGTTGTTGGTGAAGCTGGTCGATCTCTTCGCCGCGCTGCTCGAGCGCGGCCTGGAGCGTCTCGCACTGGCGGTCGGCCGCCGCTAGGAGGGTCGCACGTTCGCGCTCGAATTCCGCCGCGAGCGTCTCGCGCTCGCGCTCGAATGCCGCGCGAAGCTCGGCCAGGGCCGGTTGGTGCGACTGCGATGTGGCAGCGAGTTCATCGCGCTCGCGCTCAAGCTCGGATACTTCGGTTTCCCGCGCCTGCAGCGTCGCCCTCAGCGCTTCGCGTTCGCTTAGCGCCGAGGCTATGACATCGCGATGCCTATCGAGGTCATGCTTGAGCGCTTCGCATTCGGCTTCCAGCGCGTCGGTGTGCTCGGTGATGGTCTCGTACTTGTACCGCCAGAGCTGTTCTTCATCCTGCGCAGCGGTCAACCGGGCCGACAGGGTTTCGAGCCAAACGGCCGCGTGCTGCAGAAAGTTCGCGTTGTGCCCGACCGACATCATGTCGGCAAAGCGCCGGAGAAAATGCGCCGTCTCCGCGACATTGGGCGTCTCAGGCCCCATGGAGGTGTCGGTCATGAAACGTGCTTTCCTGAAGCGCCGGGGCGCCATCGTCAAAGCGTTTGGGATCGCTAATCCCGGAACGTGATCGGGCGACCAGACTCGCGGGTGGTTCTCTAGATCGGCGGCGGCAAAAATAGGGCGTCGGCATCACATCGCCTAGAGTCTCTAAACGTGGATATGCGATTCGGCGAGGCCGCCGGCGAAGGAACGCCATCGGGTTGAATCTTCTCGGCGATTTCCGGCGCGCCTGGGGTTCCCGGGCCTAAGCCTCGCCGCGCCAT
>Ga0307297_10000144_pt1 | contig 16664 bp, 15 predicted proteins | sample ER_DNA_157_FD_194464 | JGI IMG/M metagenome (GOLD analysis project Ga0307297, IMG submission 194464) | Bulk soil microbial communities from the East River watershed near Crested Butte, Colorado, United States - ER_DNA_157 | ecosystem: Environmental > Terrestrial > Soil > Floodplain | place...
GGCCTGCGGGAAATAAGGATCGCCGAGCCCGGGTTCTCCGTCAGTGGCATTCGGATCGAGTGGGGGAGGCGTGGTCACAGTGCTCGGCGGTTGCCGCAGCCGGCTAATCGTCCAAGCCAGGCCGAGAGGTGCCGCCATAACGGCCAGCAAGATCACCGGCATGATGACCGCGAGTATGTAGGCCACCCGGTGGGGTCGCTGCGCGAGCGGCTGTTGCGGTGGGAGCTGCGCTGGTGGCACGGCCGTGAACGCTTGTGACTCGCGGGGTGGCGGCCACCTCGGATCAACGCTCGACATGCGCCAGAGATCTGAGGCTACGGTCCAGGTGCCAGGCAACGAAGGCGGCGGTAATGCCACTGGCCTCCCGTGCCACATGATCATCCACTTGTCGCGTGTCGCGCCAGCGACCCTCGAGCAGCGCACCGAGCAGAGGCAAGGTCTCCGGGGCGGGCCGCGCCGCTCCGGCGGGACGGCATCGCTCGCAGACGGCGCCGCCGAGGGCAGGAGAAAATGCCCGGTGCGGCCCAGCGATACCACAGCGTGCACAGTCAGAGAATGAGGGCGCATATCCGGCAACGGCCAGCGCTCGCAACAGATAAGAGTCCAAGATCAAGGTCGCTGGGCGTTGCCCGTCGGAAGTGCCCTGGTTCAGCGCTCGCAGGGCTCCGACGAGGAGCAGGTACTGCTGAAGTGCTGGTTCGGACTCCTCGACCACCAAGCGGTCGGCGGTCTCCAGCATCACCTGGCCGGCTGTATACGCGGGATAGTCATCGGTGAGCGGCTCACCGAAGGCGTCCAGCGATTCGACTTGGGTGATGATGTCCAGCGAGTGCCCGACGGCTAGCTGTAGGTCGATGTGGGAGAACGGTTCGAGTCTGGCGCCGAACTTTGAGGTGGTGCGCCGTACCCCTTTTGCGACCGCGCGAATCTTGCCGTGATGTCGGCTCAGCATTGTGATGATTCGATCCGCCTCGCCGAGCTTGTGCGTGCGAAGAACCACTGCTTCGTCACGGTAGGTCGGCACCTCGATATTGTCCCTGACGTGGCCAAGCTTTCCTCGACTGCGCCGCGCCCGACCCCGCGCCGCAAGCGGAACGCGGAGCCGGAAGCCGGTGGTCGCCAGCCTCGTCCCCCAACACCGCATGCGAGCGGCGCCCGCTCCCCGCAGATACCCCGGGATCGGCTGCCGACCCATGTGGCGATCGTGATGGATGGCAATGGGCGCTGGGCGAAGGCTCGCAACCTGCCGCGTACCGAGGGCCATGCCCGCGGCGAGGCGTCGCTGTTCGATGTCATTGAAGGGGCCATCGAGATTGGGGTGAAGTACCTCTCGGCGTACGCCTTTTCCACCGAAAACTGGAATCGCTCGCCGGATGAAGTCCGCTGGCTGATGGGCTTCAACCGTGATGTGATCAGAAGGCGGCGCGATCAACTCGATGCCATGGGCGTACGAGTGCGCTGGGCCGGCCGGAGGCCACGGCTGTGGCGGAGCGTGATCAGCGAGCTCGAAGACGCCGAGCGTCGCACTGTCGGCAACGACGTCCTAACCCTCCAGTTCTGCGTGAATTACGGCGGCAGGGCGGAGATTGTGGACGCTGCCCGGCGCGTCGCAGCGTTGGCGGCTGAGGGGCGACTCGATCCGCGCAAGCTCACCGAGGAACGATTCCGGCAGTTCCTCGATGAACCCGACATCCCCGACGTCGACCTTTTCATTCGCTCGTCTGGAGAGCAGCGAACGTCCAACTTCTTGCTGTGGCAGAGCGCCTACGCCGAGCTGGTGTTCCTTGATCGATTGTGGCCTGATTTCGACCGCCGTGACCTGTGGCGCGCGATCGAAACCTATGCCCAACGTGATCGGCGCTACGGCGGGGCGGTCCCCAATGTGGTAGCTAGCCAAACCTGAATCTTTCTGCGTGCTGAACGTTTTCGCACTTTTGGTGGCAAACGTCCGGTTCAGGGCCTGAAGGGCCGGCCTTTCAAGCCTTCTGGTGGGAAACGTACGGCCTCAACCTGTTATAGCCCGGCGTTCTTGCCTAGCCAGGCGAGCGCCGGACCCACAGTTGGGGCGTACGTGGAGAAGTTGTGGCCGCCGCTTGGCAGCACGATCGTGCTGACGCCTGGGATACCACTGGCGGCGGCGATGGCCTTCTTGGCATCGGCATAGTGCACTCCGTTCCAGGACTCGCGGTCACCTTTGGACGTGATGATCAACAGGTGTACGGGATAACTCAGTGTGTGCCTGATCAGCCACAGCGGGGAGTTCTGGTTGCGGAGTACCCGGCTGTGGTTGAACAGGTTGCCGGTGGAATGGTCCTCCTCCGCGCCGAAGTAGCCGCCGATGCTGACTGCCGCGACAAATGAGGTCGGGTGGCGTAACAGCATCTTGCTGGCGCAGAAGGCGCCGGTACTCCAACCGATCGTGGACCAATGTGCGGACGTAACGCGGAAGTGCTTGATCACCGCCTCCTTGACGTCGGTAGCCAGCCAGGAGTCGGCCTGCGGACCTCGGGGAATGTCAGTGCATTCGGTGTCCCGTGGTTGCGCGATGGACAGTGGCGGTATCACGGCAACGAACGGCTTTGCCTGACCGGATTTGATCGCCTGCGTCGCGTTGCTTCCGAGATTGAGGGTCTTGAAGATTCCCGCGGGAGTGCCGGGCTGCCCAGGTAAGGCCATCAGGACTGGAAACCTGATCTTCGTCTCAGCGGGCTCGGCGTACTGGGGCGGGAGCCAAATGAGTACCTGCTCGCTCGCTCCAGAAACCTTGCCGTGCACGGTGAGGATGCGGATTTGCCCCTCGCTACCATCAGCTGGAACTAGCTGTCCGGCATCGGCGACGGCGACCTGGCCGCCGCGACGCTCATGTCCAAGAAGTTCATTCCAGGAGTCGTAGAACACATAGACACGGTTCACTGCAGCGAACACGGCGAGGACCGCGACGGCCTGGCAACCAAGGATCATTCCAATACGCAGCACCGTGCCGCCGATTTGCCCGGGGAGTCGTCGCCATGCCAGCGCCAGGGCGATCGGCAAGATGACTGCCGCTGCTATCAGCGAGATCGTCAGAGGAGCCCCAGTCAGACTCACATTGATAGCACGGCTAATGATCTGGTCGGGTTCCTTCGTAATCAGCACCGTCCTCTACCACTTCAAGACCAAGGAAGCCATCAATCAGGCAGTGGTGCGGCTGCTCTCTGGGAACGGCGCCGCTTATATGACTGCGCGCATAACGGCGGTCGATTCCAGTCGCGACACGCTGCGGGCCTACCTGTCGTCGAACCTGCACTTCATCGCCCAGCGCCGCTCACCTTCCGGCCGACCGCCAGGTCTGAGCTGTGATCCTCCAGCACATGGTCGTGATCTCGGCGTTGAGCCGACCTCAGCAGGTATCGCAGGTGCCAAAGATCTCAAGATCGTGGCTGATCTCCCGGAAGCCGTACTCCTCCGCAACGGCGTTGGCCCAGCGCTCGACCGCCGGTCCAGAGACCTCGACCGTACGACCACAGATACGACAGACCAGATGATGATGATGGCCGGTCGAGCAGCGGCGGTACGCCGTTTCGCCCTCGTTGGTCCGGATGGCGTCAAGTTCGCCGGCGTCGGTCATGAGCTGCAGCGTGCGATACACCGTGGTAAGGCCGATGCGCTCGCCGAGATGTCGCAGGTCGTCGTGAATCTGTTGCGCTGTGCGGAAGTCGTGCTGATCGGAAAGGATCTCCGCGACTGCGGCGCGCTGTCGAGTCCGGCGTTGTGCACCTGACGGCTTGGCCCCCCCGGCCTTCGCAGCCTGCCTAGTCGTCATCTCAGTGCTCCTCGACCGCGTCGGCCGGCCGGCTCAGTGCTCGTCGTAGTGATCAGCATGGGCGGCATGTCGATGACCTTCATGGATGAAGTCGGTGTGGTCACCATGCTGTACGGCCGGATGCCCGCAGCCGCGGGCATGGCGGTGAGGGTGGTTCTCGGTGACGGTATGCGGGCTCACTAGTTCATCGTCGTCAACCGGCTCAGGGAGTACGGCCGCGGCGTAGCGCCGTCGCAGGAGGTAGGAGATCGGCCAACTCAGTATGAAGACCCCGATAGCAAGTAGCACGATGAAGGCCCCGGGCGCGGCATCTACCCAGAACGAAGCTGCCGCGCCACCGACCGCCGTGGCAACCCCAATGCCGATGGCACACAGAAGGCCGGCCGTGAAGCCGCGTACCAGGTTGCGTGCTGCGGCGACAGGAACGACCATGAGCGCACTCACGAGCAATAAGCCAACGGTTCGCATCGCCAGTGCGACAGTGACAGCGGCGAGGCTCACGACCGCGATGTTGTAGAGCCGCACGCGCAGGCCCTGAGTCCGAGCAAACTCCTCGTCAGTCGAGACCGCGTACAGCTGCGGTGCCAATCCGAGGGTAGTTACCAAGATCACGATGGCGAGGATGGCGATCAATCTCAGATCGCTTGGAGTCACGGTCGTAAGCGAGCCGAAGAGATACTGCGCCAGGCCTCCGGCACCGACACCAGAGATGCCAGACAAGAAGACGCCGGCGGCCAGGCCGCCGTAGAACAAGATGGCGAGGCCGACGTCACCGGTGGCTTTACCGCGCTGGCGGAGAATCTCGACGACAACCGCACCCGCGACACAGGTGACTACGGCAATCGGAATTGGTGCCGCGCCCGTCAGCAGTGCTAGACCGACGCCTGCCAGCGCTACGTGGCCCAGTCCGTCACCAAGCAGACTCAACCTGCGCTGTACGACGTAGGTGCCTATGGCGGGTGCGATGAGACCAGTGAGCAACGCGGCGATCAACGCCCGCTGCATGAAGGGGTATGACAAGATCTCGATCATGGCTCGATAGCACCGCCCATGAGGGTGTCCTTGCGTCGATCATGGTTGTCATCTCCCTGCTGGGCATGATCGTGATGATGGCCGCTGACTCCACGATGGTGCTGACCAAGATCACCTAGTGGGCCGTCATAGACGACGCGGCCGTCGCTCAAGACGACAGCGCGGTCAATGAGGCTGGCAAGCGGTCCTACCTCGTGCAACACAACCAGCACGCCGGTGCCCGCCGCCAGCAATCCGGCCAGCACTTCTGCGAGCACCCGCTGATGCTCGAGGTCAACTCCAGAGGTGGGCTCATCCAGGACCAAAAGATCTGGCTCGCCTGCAAGCGCCCGGGCGACCAGCACCCGCTGCTGTTGCCCACCTGATAGTCCCGCAATATCGGCGTTCAGCCGGTCGGACAAACCAACCAGAGCGACGGCGTTTTCGATGGCGTCTCGGTCGGCTGGGCTCAGTGGTCGGAACGGCCGCCTGCGTGCCAGCCGTCCTGCAGCGACGACCTCTTTCACCTTCGATCCACCGAGCGGAGCGAGCGAGCGTTGCGGCACGTAGCCGATACGCGACCAATCTCGGAAGTCGCGCAGCGGTGAGCCAAACAGGTTTATGGCGCCCCGCCGGTGAGGGAGCAGGCCGAGCAGCGTACAGACCAAGGTGGACTTTCCAGAACCATTGCCTCCCATCAAGGCGACGGCCTCTCCGGCGCGTACCGAGAGACTGACGCCGCGCAGCACCGGAAGTCCGCCACGCTCGACCGTGACGTCGTGGGCCGCTAGTGTCGTGGGTCCCAAGTTCCCTTGCGCTTGGCGTCGTTCAGGTGCGTGCATCGCAAGGCCGACGAGGGAGGGATACCGGGTCGTATGTCGACCGAGGAGAACGCCGCGAGGTGCGTGCCGGGGCGGCGCGAAGCGTAAAGAGACTAGGGTTCCACGGCACTCGCACCGTATGTGCCTCTAGGAGCATCCCCCCGCCTTTCGCAGCGCCCCCAAGTTGGCAGACATCACTGACAGATAATCCTGCCCGCGGGACTGATCAGTGATGCCCTCGATGGGGTCTAGCACGTCAGTGACAAGACCAAGATCACCGGCAATCGCCCGCGCGACAGCCGGCGAGGTCAGTGTCTCGGAGAAGATCGTGGTCAATCCGTGCTCGGTGGCCAAGCGCTGGACTTCAGCGATCCGTGCCGGCGACGGCTCGGTGTCAGGATTGAGACCACTGATAGCGATCTGGATCAGGTGATACCGCAGAGCCATATAGCCAAAGGCTGCATGAGTCGTGATGAACTCAGTTCGTACACAGTGCGCCAGGCCTGAGCGGAACGACCGATCGAGAGTCCGCAACTCTTTGTTGAGCGCGGCTGCATTACGCGCGTAATCGAGCGCATGATCGGGATCGATCGTCGAAAGTCGTTTTTCTACCACTCGAGCGATCCGAGCGAGGGACGTCGGATCAAGCCATACATGCGGATCGAGATTTGAGTGATGATCAGCAGCCCACTGTCCACTATCAAGATCATCACTACCGCTCGGCAACGGGCGTAACGGGACGACGGTCGTGGTATCGATCACTTGCCGGTTCTCGCTCTGTCGCACAGCCTCATCGACCGCCGGCTGAAAGCCTCTTTCATAGATCACCAGGCTGGCAGTGGTCAGGCTGGCAACCTGCCGAGGCGTGAGCTCGAGGTCATGCGGCTCGGCTCCGGGCTGCGTCAAGTTGGTGACGGCGCCGTGAGCGCCGGCAACGCGCTGAGCGACGAACAGCAGCGGATAGAACGCGGTCACAACAGTCAGCTCACCGCGAGTACTGGTGGAACTGGCCGATCCCGTGCTTGCGCACCCTGTTACGGCTAGCAAGACGAGCAGGCAGCCGAGCAGACTCAGCTGCCGGACGCTAACCGACATGAGAACCATTTTCATTAAGACTCAGCACGAAGTCAAACTCATCGTCGGTTTGACAGAGTTCTGTTATGCCCAAGGACTACTTCGGCGAACGCATTGCGGAGCGCTATGACGAGACAGCTGCCGACATGTTCGACCCTTCCGAGGTCCACCCAGTTGTCGACTTTCTCGCCGATCTGGCCTTCGACGGCACGGCGCTCGAACTCGGGATCGGTACCGGCCGGATCGCGCTACCCCTAGCACAGCGCGGGATCCGCATTCATGGCATTGACCTCTCGGAGGCAATGGTGGCAAGGCTTCGAGCGAAACCGGGTGCCGAGCAGATCAATGTCAGCATCGGTGACTTCGCAACGACAACGGTGCCGGGACAATTCTCAGTCGCCTACCTGGTTTTCAACACGATCATGAATCTGACGACGCAGGACGAACAGGTCACCTGCTTTCAGAACGTCGCCGCACACCTGGTGCCAGGCGGCCGATTCGTGATTGAGGTAGGCGTGCCGGACTTGCAACGGCTGCCACCCGGCGAAACGATCCGGGCTTTCACCGTGAGCGATACCAGACTTGGCTTCGACGAATACGACATCGCGTCCCAGGGATTGATCTCACATCACTATTGGGTCGTCGACGGCAAGCTGGAGGTCTTTTCGCCACCCTTCCGCTACGTCTGGCCGGCGGAGCTCGACCTGATGGCGCGGCTAGCCGGTATGTCGCTACGGGAGCGCTGGGCCGGTTGGAAACGTGAGCCATTCACTAGCGACAGCACGAGCCATGTCTCGGTCTGGCAGAAAGCCAACTTGTCAGAACCCAGTTGAGCTATGGATCAACTGGGTTCTGACAAGTCGGGCGTCAGATGGGGCTGAGCTCCCGCTCGGTCACCTCGGTAAGCCGCTCAAGCAGCCGGTCGAACACATGCGTGCGGTCGAACTGGACGGCATGCGCGCGAGCCCGCTCAGCCATTGCGGCTTGTTCATTGCTCGGCATGGTGACCGCCACATCCAGCGCGTCGGCGATCGAGTGCGGGCTACCGACCGGGACGATCATGGCCGTGTCGCCAACGGCCTCGGCAATCCCGCCCGTAGTCGTGGTGATCACTGGTCCGCCACCCGCCAGCATCTTCTCCACCAACGCGATCCCGAAGGTCTCGACGAACTCAGGACGCGGCTTGCTAGGCAGCACGAAGGCAGCGCAGCCGGCCATCAAATGTGGCTTCTCATCGTCGTCGACATCGTCGAGGAAGCTGATTCGGTTCGCTGCCGGCGTCTGTGCGGCGAACTCGCGTAGCTGCTGTGCCTCTGGTCCATTGCCAGCGATCACAAGTTGCAGCTCCTTGCACGCTGCGCTGGCGGTGAACCCGGTGATCAAGTCGTCGACGCCCTTGGCGCGCGCCAGTCTGGACAGGAACAGCACATAGCCATCGCGCATCAGCCCTCTCCGGTTGAGGACCTGGTCGGTTTGAGTCGGCGTGATATCGAGATAGTCCGCCGTATTGATCGCCGGATAAGAGATCGCGACGCGTTGCCGGCATCGTTGCCCAAAGCAGGTGCCATGGCGAACGTCAATCTCCTCAGCCGAGGAGATGATCAACTCCTTGGTGTACTCCGAGACCGCGACCGGCAGGTCGCTATTGAGGTAGGCCGACAGTACCTGCGCGGCTGCGCCGAAGCGCCCGTCGCCCGCACAGGAGCGGACCACATTCGTTACATCGGAGCCGACCGCCTCCGCGATAGTGAGGACGGGGACAGGCAGACCCGTGGAGCGGGCGATGCGTAATGCTTCCGATACGGCAAGCGTGTGCGGGCTGAGATAGAGCGAGATGCACACTGTGGGGACGCCGTCGGTGAACAGCTCGACAAGGCGTCCGGTGATCCCTGCGAGGTGGCGCCCGTCAGGGACCTTGTAGTCGCCGACGGGTTCGGGACGTTCCACTTCGATGCCCGTGCTGTATGGCAGCACGCCATCGAGCGGCTTCAGCGGAAGGCCGGACGTGACAAGCAAATCCAGTGGCCAAGTGACGATCTTGACATCGGTGAAACCGCGTTCTAGAGCGACCTCAGCAAGATTCCGCGCCTCACCGGAGTGCCCACAGATCACCGGATCGGCGCGGACAACGATGACGAGCCGACGCTCGTACGACGTGTGCCCCGACGTTTCGTCTCTCGACGCTCCAATCATCGGACCCCCCGTGGTCTGAATGTCCTGGTCTGACTGCCGTTAAGTGTTGATTTTCGAAGCTGATGGCGGCCGTGTCGTAGTGCCCCAGGCCGATGGCTGCGGACCCAGCTGCAGCCGGAGGTGCCCGCCGCGGTGCAGTTCACGCGTTGGCAGCCAAGTTCGATCCAGCGTTTCTCCGTTGAAGATTGCGGACTGCACATACTGCGTCGGACCGCCGGCGGCCGGCTCGACGAATCCGGACGTGTCGATCAGCAGCTCCTCGTCGGCGAAGGCAATCCTGGATTCGGCAAATGACGGCACATTGATCAGATAGACGCTCTGGCCGGCTACGGGAAACAGGCCGAGCGAGGCCCATACGTACCAGGAGCTCAAACCGCCCGAGTCGTCGTTGCCTGGGAGCCCGCCAGGGCCGAGACCGAACATGTTGTTGACAATGGCGTGCACCACCTCCGCCGTACGGTCGGGCCGCCCGGCGTAGTGATAGGCCCAGGGTGCTTCCATGTCGGGCTCGTTGTTAAGTCCCTCAAAACGGTTCAGCGCGTACCCCGCGGCCAGGTCTGCTGCGCTTGGCCGTTCGCCCAACTGCTTGACGGGGTCGGCGCCGTAGCCGAAGAAGCGGTCCAGCAAGTCAATGAATGGGCCGTCCCCTCCGGCAAGCTCGATCCGGGACTTCATGTCGTAGAGCAAGCGGAACGAGTAGTTCCATCTGCCGCCTTCGTAGTAGGTGGAGTTCAGGAGCAGTCCGTCGTCAGGGTTGAATGCGTTGACCCACTGACTGGCCAAGCGTTCGAACTGCGTGGCAAGCTGGTTGTCGCCGACGTAATGGGCCACCCTTGCCGTGCATTGGTAGCCGAAGGCCAGGTCGAGGGTGTGCGCAATAGGCTCGGCCAGTCCCCGCAACAGGTAATCCTCGCCGTAGGTGCGTCGCAGATCTGTGTCCATGTGACACAGCGCCCAGTCCCAATCGATGCCAGGCACTCCGAGCTGACACAGATCGGCCAGGAATGTGTGGGCTAGCGCACTGCCTTGTCTGGAGAACCGGTCCGCACCTTTAGCCATCCGGTAGCCGATCGGCAGGTTGCCCTCTTCCTCGCAAATCAGCAGCAGCGCGTTGGCCAATTCGATGGCCCGCGCCGGAAACAGGGCAGTGATCAACGGCAGCTGGGTGCGGTAGATGTCCCACATCGTGCAGATGTCGAACACATAGGGCCCGTCGCTTGGCCACATTGGGCTTTCCTCGGGCGCGAAGCAGGGCTTGATCAGCGCGTGGTACAGAGCAGTGGAGAAGATCGTCTGCCGTGCCGATGAGGAAGTTTCGATCTTGATCTTGTCTAGATGTTGCCGCCACACGGTTGCAGTTTTGGAGCGGAGATTGTCAAAAGCCGCTTGGCCCGATCCACAGTCGGCATGCAAATTGTGTTTGGCCTGTGCCACGCCTCGCAGCGAGAAACCGAATCGCAGCTCAAGCACCTGGCCTGGCTTGGTGGGTCCGCGCCACATCAAACCGAACGGGCGCAGCGTGGTAGGTCTGATTCGATCGAAGTCCAACCTGGTGCCCCCGGGCATCAGGCGCCGGTCGTACCACAGCAGCTGCCGCCAATCGCCCGCGTCGCACTCTAGGTGCACTGCCAGCGGGACGCCTTCTACGACGATCTCGGCCTGGGCTACGCCGGGGGCGACGGACTCGATGTGCGCACGCAGTGGAACCGTTGCGCCGTACGGAATCGCCAGGCCGCCCATCGAGAAATCGATCACCAGTCGGGCGTCCTTGTGGGCTGGAAAGGTGTAGCGGTGCACGGCGCTCTTCGGGCCCACTGTGAGCTCGCAGCCGATGCCCGAGCCAAGCGTCGTCGCGTAGTAACCCGGCTCCGCCCGCTCATCAAGTAGCTCCCAGGTGTTGCCGAGGTTGTCCAGCGGCTCCTCCATGGGCGTGACTCGGAAATAGTTGTAGTACTTGCGGATCGCGCCCGTGCCGGACTGCTGGAAATGAGTGAATCCCGAAGCGATTTGGGTGTGGTAAAGCTGGGAAGGCACTCCCTCGGTGCTCAGCTGATATAGCCCGTAACCGGTCGGGTAGGCGCCGGAGTACGCGCAGACCGAGACCATGCCGAATGGATACGTCGCACCCGGATGGGTGTTTCCAACCTGGGGCTTGGGCCACCACCAGGTCTCGGCCAGACCCTGGGGGACAGGCAGGTCTGTTACCGAGCTGCCGATAAAGGGATCCACGTGCTCGAGCAAAGTCAGCCTCCTCGTTGCCCGGGCGGCGATCCCCCGACGGTAGGGGCGTCGGGTTTCGAACAGGTTTCGCCGGCATGACGGTCTCGTGGAGGGCTTCCACCCAGCTGTTCACCCCGTACATGGCATGCACGCCATGCACAGCGTGTGCAACCTTGGTACAGCTGGGCCTAGAGAGCGACCTGGTACGCCTCGCGCTCAAAACTCCCACGCTGAGGGGCGATAACCTAGTGCGCTGGACTCCATCCCAGCCGGGGATGGCGCCGCGACAAGTCTGGAGAACAGTTCCGTGGCCGCGACAAGCCGACTCGACAGTGTCATTAATCTGTGCAAGCGCCGTGGCTTCGTCTTCCCCTCGGGAGAGATCTACGGCGGCACTCGCTCGGCCTGGGATTACGGACCGCTTGGCGTCGAACTCAAGGAAAACGTCAAGAAGCAATGGTGGCGCTCGATCGTCACCGAGCGAGAGGACATCGTCGGCCTCGACTCGTCAGTGATCTTGCCGCGCCAGGTGTGGGTTGCCTCGGGGCATCTCACTGCATTCCATGACCCCCTGACCGAATGTCTGTCGTGTCATCGGCGTTTCCGCGCCGACCATTTGGAGGAGGACTTCGAGGCGCGGAAGGCTCGCAAACCCACCGGCTTCGACGAGATCACCTGTCCTCATTGCGGCACCCGCGGGCAGTGGACTGAGCCGCGTGACTTCAACATGATGCTCAAGACCTATCTAGGTCCGGTCGAGGACGAATCGGGTCTGCACTACTTGCGACCCGAGACCGCGCAGGGCATCTTCGTGAACTTCGCCAACGTGGTACAGGCAACACGCAAGAAGCCGCCGTTCGGCATTGGACAGATCGGGAAGTCCTTCCGCAACGAAATCACTCCCGGCAACTTCATCTTCCGTACCCGCGAATTCGAGCAGATGGAAATGGAGTTCTTCGTCGAGCCGGGCACTGACGAGGGCTGGCACCAGTACTGGATCGACGAGCGAACCCGCTGGTATACCGACCTTGGCATAGCGCCGGAGAATCTGCGGCTCTTCGAGCACCCCAAAGAGAAGCTGTCCCACTACTCGAAGCGGACCGTCGACATCGAATACCGGTTCGGGTTCCCAAGTAGTGAGTGGGGTGAGCTGGAGGGCATCGCCAATCGGACGGATTTCGACCTCTCCACTCACAGCAAGCATTCCGGTGTGGATCTGTCCTATTTCGATGCGACGACCGGCGAGAGGTTTGTTCCGTACGTCATCGAGCCGGCAGCCGGGCCTAACCGGGCGATGATGGCGTTCCTGGTCGACGCGTACGACGAGGATGAGGCTCCCAACACAAAGGGTGGCGTCGACAAGAGAACAGTGCTACGGCTTGACCCCCGGTTGGCACCGGTGAAGGTTGCCGTACTGCCGCTGTCGCGCAATGAGGCCTTGTCGCCTAGGGCGCGAGACCTCGCAGGTCGGCTCCGGCAGCTCTGGAACGTCGACTTCGACGACGCTCAAGCAATCGGCCGTCGCTACCGCCGCCAGGATGAAATCGGTACCCCGTACTGCGTCACAGTCGACTTCGACACTCTCGACGACCAAGCTGTCACGGTTCGAGAGCGTGACTCGATGACTCAGGAGCGGGTGTCGGAGGACAAAGTGACCGAGTACCTCGCACAACGGCTGCTCGGTTGCTAGCCGCGCGCTCGCCCACCGACTCGTCAGAATCTCAGCACCAAATATGGTGCTCAGATTCTGACAAGTCGGCGTTGAGGGTGGGGCGCATCGAGATTGATCCACCAGTCGTGCTGGCGCCGATGGCGGGCATCACCAATGCGGCATTTCGGCAGCTGTGTCGGGAACAGGGTGCGGGGCTCTATGTCTGCGAGATGATCACCTCCCGTGGTTTGGTGGAGGGTGATCGCAAGACCCTGTCGATGCTCAAGTTCGACCCGGGGGAGCGGGTCCGCTCAGTGCAGTTGTACGGCGTGGACCCAGTGATCATGGCGCGTGCCACAGAGATTTTGTGCAATGAGTACGGCGTCGGTCATGTCGACCTGAACTTCGGTTGCCCAGTTCCTAAGGTGACGCGCAAGGGCGGCGGTGCCGTGCTGCCGTACAAGCGCGACCGGCTTCAGATGATCTTGGAAGCCACTGTCCAAGCCGCGGCACCATACGGCGTACCGGTGACGATCAAGACCCGGATCGGCATCGACAATGATCATCAGACTTTCCTCGATGCCGGCCGGATCGCCGAGGACTCGGGCTGCGCGGCGATAGCGCTGCATGGCCGGACCGCACAGCAGGCGTACGCGGGCAAGGCGGACTGGAACGCAATTGCGGCGCTCAAGGCGCATGTCTCCATTCCGGTGTTGGGCAATGGCGACATCTGGGAGGCAGCCGACGCGCTGCAGATGATGCGCCAGACCGATGTCGATGGCGTGGTCATCGGCCGCGGGTGCCTCGGTCGGCCTTGGCTCTTTCGAGACCTGGCCGATGCCTTTGCAGGCCGCCCTTGCCATCCACTGCCCGCTCTCGGCGAGGTCCAGCACATGCTGCGCCGTCATGCCGAACTGCTGGTGGGCCTGTCAGACGAGCTACACGGTCTCAGTGAGCTGCGCAAGCACATGGCTTGGTACTTCAAGGGATTTCCGGTAGGCGGCGAGCTGCGGCACCGCCTAGGAATGGTCTCCTCCTTCGCCGAGCTCGACCATCTGCTGTCCCAACTAGACCCCGATATCAGCTTCCCGGCCTCCGAATTGGGCTCCCCTCGGGGACGGCAGGGCGCGCCACGCGCAAAGGTGGCGCTGCCTGACGGCTGGCTGGCCGATACCTCCGGTCGTGATCTTGACCTGGCCGCTGCCGAGCAGGGCATCTCGGGTGGTTGACGGGGTCACTCCCCGCGCCAAGGCCTGGGCGGACACCATGGCCGGTCATCTCGATGGCGAGCTGGTACGGGCCCACTCGGGTTCGCCCGGCCGCCCGGGGCCGGGACCAATTGTGGACCGAAAACTGCGCGAGCAGCACGAGCGTGCGACGCTTCGACCCAGCTCGGCCTTTGCCGAAGGAGCTGGTCATCGCGCCATTGCGGAGGAGCCTGACGACCAGCGCACCTGCTTTGAGCGTGACCGCGATCGAATCGTGCACTCCACGGCCTTCCGACGACTCGCCGGCAAAACCCAGGTTGTCGTCTTTCCCACCGATCACCAGCGCACTCGACTGACCCATGCTCTGGAGGTAGCTCAGGTCGCAACATCGATCGCCCGCGGGGTGGGTGTCAATGTGACCTTGGTCGAAGCGATCGCCCTCGGGCATGATTGCGGTCACGGCCCGGGCGGGCATGCCAGCGAGGACGCTTTCGACCCCTTCATCCCAGAGGGATTTGACCATGGGCCATGGGGTGCAGACGTTGTGCTGCAAAGCCTCAATCTCTGCGCTGAGACGCTGGACGGAATCCGCAACCACTCCTGGTCACGACCGGCGCCGCTTACGGTGGAGGGCCACATCGTCAGCTGGGCAGACCGCATCGCCTATTGTGCGCACGATCTTGAGGACGCCATTCATGCCGGAATCGTCGCGCCGGATGATCTTCCTGCCGAGATCATCGAGGTATGCGGGCCGAGCCGGCGTGAGCAGCTCAACACCTTTGTCAAGGCAGTGATACGCGCTGTCGCGGAACATGGCGAAGTCGGGATGGCTCCGGCTGAGGCGGGAGCCTTGGCGGCGCTGCGGGCGTTCAACTATGAACGCATCTATGTACGGCCCGCCTCGCTCGCCCAGTCCCGCGCAGTCATTGAGGTGCTTCGCGCCTTGGTCGAGTACTACACCGAGCATCCGGAGCTGATCCCGGACGAGCTGAGAGTGCGGCCGCGATCCGATGCCGCCGTACGGGCGGCCGTTACGTACGTGGCTGGGATGACCGACAGGTATGCCTTCGACTTGGCTGTACACCACCTGAACTGGCCGCGGGAGCGGCTGCCGCACGGCATCGACCGAGACAGCTGAATACAGCTGCGAGCGTCGGAAATCGCGCGCCCGCCGCACGGAGGAGGAGCGAGCGGAGGTGTTCTTTCTCTGAGAGCGACGACGACGGCGGTGGATACAAAGCGCGCGATGCGCGGGCAGCTCCGAATAGATTGTGTTGTAATCAGCCGGTGGGGCAGCGCGTACGCGGCATCAGCAAGGCGTCGTACGCCTGGCGCATCGCTGCCGCCGTGCTTGGCATCGGATTGCTTCTCAACGGCTCATTGCGCATGAGCGACGATGCCTGGCCCTTTGGGCCGCTCTCCCAATATGCGTTCTCGCCTGCCAAAGACACGACCATCGTGATCACTCGCGCTGAGGGTCTGCTGGCGGATGGACGCCGCATCGACCTGCCGCTGCGTGTCGAAACGGCTGGAATCAGCCGTGCCGAGATTGAGGCCCGCATCCCACAAATAACGGCTGATCCGTCGCTGCTCCGCTCGGTGGCTGATGGATGGAGCTCTCGACATCGTGGTGAGCCCCCGCTTATCCGGGTCTGGTTGGTGCAGGATCAGACGCGGCTCGTCGATGGTCGGGTTGGTCCGACCCGTTTGGTCGAACTCACGGCCTGGGAGCCGCCCTCATGAGGACGCTGCGGTCGGTCGGCTCGTGGTTCATGCCGGTGGTTCCAGAGTCGCGGGTGGCAGTACTGCGTACCGTGCTCTACCTGTTCGTGATCATCGATATCCATCTGTTCGTCCGTGATCCCATTCCGCTGAGCAGACATCCCGAGCTCTACCGGCCGCTGATGATCGAGCGCCTGTTTCACCTCCCGCCGCCTAGCGTGCCGTTGACGATCACGCTCTACCTGATCTTGATGGTCGGCTGTCTCCTGGCGGCGGCCAATGTGCTGCCGCGTCTGACGGGCGGGGTAGTGGCCGCAGCCTTCACGTGGTGGACGGCAATCGGCATGAGCTACGGGAAGGTCGATCATGATCATCTCGCGCTCGTCATCGCGCTGTGGGTATTGCCCACGGTAGGTGTGATCGCCGACCGATGGCGGAGCGTGGAACGCTCAGCCCAGGCCGGATGGGCGCTCAAGTGCATTCAGATCTCAGTGATCTTCACGTACTTCTTGTCCGCACTTACCAAGATCCGCAGTGGCGGATGGAGCATTACCAGCTGGCCGGAGAGTTCGATCCTGATGTGGGCAATCGTTCGGCGGCCGCACGGGCTCGGTCAGTTTTTGTTGCCATATCCGGAGCTACTCCACCTCATGCAGTGGCTGTCCTTTACAGCTGAGCTGACGGCGGTGGTGGTCCTGTGGCTCCGCGGCCGAGCTCTGCTCGCCGCAGCCGTGTTCTGGATGGGATTTCACGTCTTCACGTTTGGGATCTTGTACATTCACTTCGCGCCAACGGCGATCTGCTGGCTGGCGTTCGCGCCGCTAGAGCGACTTGGTCCCTGGCTGCGCCGGGTCAAAGCCAGGCGGGGGGAGCGCGCAGGCCGGAGATCCGCCGGGCATACGGTGCCGGTTGTTCGCGATCACGCGGTAGATAGCGGCGGCTAGCTTGCGGACGATCGGCAG
>Ga0307297_10000146_pt1 | contig 16600 bp, 14 predicted proteins | sample ER_DNA_157_FD_194464 | JGI IMG/M metagenome (GOLD analysis project Ga0307297, IMG submission 194464) | Bulk soil microbial communities from the East River watershed near Crested Butte, Colorado, United States - ER_DNA_157 | ecosystem: Environmental > Terrestrial > Soil > Floodplain | place...
CGGCGATCTGGCCGGGCGCCGCCGCGGCGGAAATGCAGACCCAGGTCGCCGATCCCATCGAGAAGAAGCTGCAGGAGCTGCCTTACTTCGAGAAGGTGCAGACCTACTCGAAACCCTCCTTCACCGCGATGCAGGTCACCTTGAAGGATTCGACCCCGCCCAAGGACGTGCCATACCTGTTCTATTTGCTGCGCAAGAAGCTTGCCGACGTGCAGGGCCAGCTGCCGGCCGGCCTGCTAGGGCCCACCGTCAACGACGAATTCAGCGACGTCGACTCCATCCTTTACATGATGACCGGCGACGGTGCCGACTTCGCGCAATTGAAGAAGGCCGCCGAAGGCATGCGCCAGCGTCTGCTCAAGGTGCCCGGCGTCACCAAAGTCAATCTCTACGGCGCTCAGGAGGAGCGGATCTTCGTCGAGTTCTCGCACGCCAAGCTGGCGACGCTCGGCATCACGCCGCAGGCACTGTTCGATTCGCTGGCCAAACAGAACAATGTGGTACCCGCCGGCACGGTGGAAACCTCGTCGCAGCGCGTGCCGCTGCGCGTCACCGGCGCGCTGGACGGCGTCAAGGCGGTCGCCGAGACGCCGGTCGAAAGCAACGGCCGGGTATTTCGCCTGGGCGATATCGCCAGCGTCACCCGCGGCTTCGTCGATCCGCCGACCTTCGTGGCGCGGCAGGAAGGCAAGCCCGCGCTCGGCATCGGCGTGGTCACCGCCAAGGGCGCCAACATCCTGGAGCTCGGCAAGCAGGTCGAGAACGCCACCGACGAGTTCATGAAGGCGGTGCCGCAGGGTATCAAGGTCGAGCAGATCGCCGACCAGCCCAAGGTGGTCGAGCGCGCCGTCGGCGAGTTCGTGCACTCCTTCATGGAGGCGCTGGCAATCGTGCTGTTCGTCTCCTTCGTGGCTCTGGGATGGCGCACCGGCATCGTGGTGGCGCTGTCGGTGCCGCTGGTGCTGGCGATCGTATTCATCGTGATGAACGCGATGTCGATCGATCTGCACCGGATCACGCTCGGCGCCCTGATCATCGCGCTCGGTCTCCTGGTCGACGATGCCATCATCGCGGTCGAGATGATGGTGGTGAAGATGGAGCAGGGCTGGGACCGCGTCCGCGCGGCGTCGTTTGCCTGGGAATCCACCGCGTTTCCGATGCTCACGGGAACGCTGGTCACGGCCGTTGGCTTCCTCCCCATCGGCTTTGCCAATTCGGCGGTCGGCGAATATGCCGGCGGCATTTTCTGGATCGTGGCGATTGCGCTGGTGGCGTCCTGGTTCGTCGCGGTGATCTTTACGCCCTATATCGGCGTCAAGCTGCTGCCCAACATCACCGTGCATCACAACCACGACCCGCATGCGGTGTACGAAACCCGGTTCTACCGGATCCTGCGCGGCATGATCCAGTGGTGCGTCGATCACCGGATCAAGGTGGTGCTGGCGACGGTAGCCGTGTTCGCGCTCTCCATCGTCGGCTTCGGACATGTGCAGCAACAGTTCTTCCCGCTGTCGGAGCGGCCGGAGCTGTTCCTGCAACTGCGGCTGCCCGAGGGCACCGCCTTCAACGTCACCGAAAAATCCGTGAAAACCGCCGAAGCGCTGCTGAAGGACGACAAGGACATCGCGACCTACACGTCCTATGTCGGCCAGGGTTCGCCGCGGTTCTGGCTCGGGCTCAACCCGCAGCTGCCGAATGAGGCCTTCGCCGAGATCGTCATTGTGTCGAAGGACGTCGACGCACGAGAGCGGATCAAGGCCCGGCTGGAGACGGCGGTCGCCCAAGGCGTGTTGTCCGAAGCGCGCGTGCGTGTTGATCGTTTCAATTTCGGCCCGCCGGTCGGCTTTCCGGTCCAGTTCCGGGTGATCGGCACCGACCCCAACACCGTGCGCGACATCGCCTACAGAGTGCGCGACGTTATCAGGCAGAATCCGAACGTGAAGGATCCGCAGCTCGACTGGAACGAGCAGTCGCCCTACCTCAAGCTGGTGGTCGACCAGGATCGCGCCCGCGCGCTCGGCCTGACCCCGCAGGACGTGTCGCAGGCGCTGGCCATGCTGATTTCCGGCGCGCCGGTGACCACGATCCGCGACGGCATCGAGAAGGTCGGCGTGGTGGCCCGCGCGGTGTCGTCAGAGCGGCTCGATCTCGGCCGGGTCGGCGAACTCACGGTGACCTCGCGCAACGGCGTTGCGGTGCCGCTGACGCAGATCGCGAAGCTCGAATACGCCCACGAAGAACCGATCATCTGGCGGCGCAACCGCGACATGGCGATCACGGTGCGCGGCGACGTCGTCGACGGCGTGCAGGCGCCCGACGTGACCAGCCAGATATCGCCCAAGCTGCAGGCGATTCGCGACAGCCTGCCGCCGGCCTACCGGATTGAAGCGGGCGGCGCGTTCGAGGAATCCGCCAAGGGCAATGCCTCCATCTTCGTGCTGTTTCCGCTGATGGTCCTGGTCATGCTGACCCTGCTGATGATCCAGCTGCAAAGCTTCTCGCGGCTGATTCTGGTGTTCCTCACCGCGCCGCTCGGCATCATCGGCGCCTCGCTGGGGCTGAACATCGCCAACCAGCCGTTCGGCTTCGTGGCGCTGCTCGGGTTGATCGCGCTGGCCGGCATGATCATGCGCAATGCGGTGATCCTGGTCGACCAGATCGAGACCGACGTCGCCGCCGGCCTGACCCGGAAGGAAGCCATCGTCGAGGCCACCGTCCGGCGTGCCCGCCCGGTGGTGCTGACGGCGCTGGCCGCGATCCTGGCCATGATCCCACTGTCGCGCTCCGCGTTCTGGGGCCCGATGGCGATCACCATCATGGGCGGGCTGTTTGTGGCGACCTTCCTCACTCTCTTGTATCTGCCGGGCCTCTACGCACTCTGGTTCCGCAAGAGCCTGGAGGAACGCGGCACCGGCGAGAAGGTTGATCTTGCGCCGCAGCATGAGGGCGACAAGCAGCTTGTATTTCCGCTTGCCCAGGCGGCGGAATAATTGAACATTGAGAAGGATCGAGTCCTGACATGACGTTGGTTGCTGAACATATCGAGCCGGACACCCGCGAGCGGATTCTCGTGGTGGCGGAGCGTCTGTTTCGCGAGATCGGCTATCAAAAGACCACCGTGGCCGACATCGCCAAGCTGATGCGGATGAGCCCGGCCAACGTCTATCGCTTTTTCGATTCGAAAAAGGCGATCCACGAGGGTGTCGCGCGCAGCCTGATGGGTGGGGTCGAGGAAGCGGCACAGGGCATCGCCGACAAGCCCGGTCCGGCGGCGCCGCGGCTGCGCGAACTGATGAAGACCGTCCACCGCATGAACTCGGAACGCTATGTCGGCGATTCCAAGCTGCATGAGATGGTCGCGATCGCGATGGAGGAGGACTGGGAGGTCTGCAACGCCCATATCATGTTGATTACGCGGACCATGGGCAGTGTGATCGCGCAAGGCGTGGCATCAGGCGAATTCGAGGTGGCGGACCTCGAGCAAGCAGCGTTGTGCTGCTGCACCGGCATGGTGCGGTACTTCCACCCGCAGATGATCGCGCAATGCGCCCACAAGCCGGGCCCGACCATCGACCAGATGATCGATTTTATCTTGGCCAGCATGGCGCCCAGGGGGCGATGACCGGAGCCGTCATTCCGGGATGGTGCGTTAGCACCAGACCTCAGGTGCCCACTGTGCCCGGGGAATCTCGAGATTCCGGGTTCGATGCTTCGCATCGCCCCGGATGACGACAGATGAGCCGTAGCCCGGATTGCGCTTCGCTCCATCCGAGCTACAAAAAGGAAAAATAACGTGGACGCCAAGACCCCGAAAGATCTTCATTATTACGAGCCGGCCAACGGCCACGGGCTCAGGCACGATCCGTTCAACGCCATCATCGCCCCGCGCCCGATCGGCTGGATCTCGTCGCGGGATGCCAAGGGCAACGTCAACCTCGCGCCCTACAGCTTCTTCAACGCGTTCTGCTATCACCCGCCGCTGATCGGCTTTTCCTCAACCAACTGGAAGGACTCGGTCCAGAACATCCAGGAGACCGGCGAGTTCGTCTGGAATCTCGCGACCATGGATCTGGCGCAGCAGATGAATGCGACCGCGGCGCATGTCGCCCGCGACGTCAGTGAATTCAATATCGCGGGTCTCACGGCAGTACCCGGCAAGCTCGTCAACGTGCCGCGGGTCGCCGAAAGCCCGGTTTCGTTCGAATGCAAATTGTCGCAGATCGTGCAGCTGCAGGGCGCTGACGGCAACAAGGCGCAGGCCTGGCTGACGCTCGGCGAGGTCGTCGCCGTTCACATCGACAAGGCTTTCATCAAGGACGGCGTCTACCAGACCGCGCTGGCCCACCCGATCGTCCGCGCCGGCCGCCAGGGCGACTATTTCGAGATCAAGCCGGAAAACATGTTCGAGATGAAGCGGCCGGATTGATCGCTTTCCCTGCGAGGGAATCGTAGATTCCTAGCCCGGATAGAGCGCAGCGCAATCCGGGGCCAACTGCGACACCCTGCCGGATTTCGCTTCGCTCCATCGGGGCTAGGAGACCGTAGCTCGGTCGAGCGCCCGCGGAACCGACGCGCCTGATGGCCGTTGTCAGGCACCACTGCGCCTTGGACACATTGGCTGGATCAATTTCGCTTCATTTGCAGTGCGAAGTGCTCACCGAAATCCCCACTTTCCGCTAGAATGAACCGTCTTTTGGCATATGTGGTGCCGCGACCATCGCGCCGTTCCCCCGACCATGAGGACATCGCCATGAGCTTTCGCCGCGATTTCGTCACCAAGCCGATCTTCTCCTGGGCGCGCGGCGTGCTGCCGGCGATGTCCGACACCGAGCGCGAGGCGCTGGAGGCCGGCGACGTCTGGTGGGATGCCGACCTGTTCACCGGCAATCCGGATTGGGCCAAGCTGCTGGCAGTCGCGCCGGCGACAATGACGCCGGAGGAGCAGGCGTTTCTCAATGGCCCGGTCGACCAGCTCTGCGGCATGCTCGACGACTGGAAGATCAACTGGGAATGGCGCGACCTGCCGCCCGAGGTCTGGGCCTACATCAAGCGCGAGAAATTCTTCGGCATGATCATTCCGAAGGAATATGGCGGGCTCGGCTTCTCGCCCTATGCGCATTCCGAAGTGGTGCGGAAGCTTTCGTCGCGTTCGCTCACCGCCGCCGTCACCGTGATGCTGCCCAATTCATTGGGCCCCGGCGAACTGCTGATGCGCTTCGGCACCAGGGAGCAGCAGCAGCGATGGCTGCCACGCCTTGCCGACGGCCGCGAAATTCCCTGTTTCGGACTGACCAGCCCGGAAGCCGGCTCCGATGCCGCCTCGATGATCGACAGCGGCATCATCTGCAAGGGCCATTTCGACGGCAAGGAAGTGCTGGGCCTGCGGCTGAACTGGCACAAGCGCTACATCACGCTCGGCCCGGTGGCGACGCTGCTCGGCCTCGCCTTCAAGGCCTATGATCCCGATCATCTGGTCGGCTCACAGGACGAACTCGGCATCACCGTGGCGTTGATCCCGACCGATCTGCCCGGCGTCGAAATCGGCGCGCGCCATCTACCGTCGATGCAGGTGTTCCAGAACGGTCCCAACAAGGGGCATGATGTCTTCATCCCGATGGATTACATCATTGGCGGCGAGGCACGTCTGGGCCAGGGCTGGAAAATGCTGATGACGGCGCTCGCCGCCGGGCGCGGCATCTCGCTGCCGTCGCTGTCGGCTGCCGGTGCGGCTTACGCCGCCCGCACTACCGGCGCCTATGCGCGGATCCGCGAACAGTTCAACGTGCCGATCGGAAAGTTCGAAGGCGTCGAGGAGCCGCTGGCGCGCATCGCCGGCACCGCCTACCTGCTCGATGCGGCGCGGCGGCTGACCTGTGCCGCGCTCAACCAGGGCCATCATCCCGCGGTCATTTCCGGTATCATGAAGCTGCACGCCACGGAGAGGATGCGGATCGCGATCGACGACGCCATGGACATCCATGGCGGCAAAGCCGTGATCGACGGCCCGCAGAACTACATGGGCAACCTCTATCGCTCGGTGCCGGTCGGCATCACCGTCGAGGGCGCCAATATCCTGACCCGCAACCTGATCGTGTTCGGGCAGGGCGCGATCCGCGCGCATCCCTACCTGCTGGACGAGATGAACGCGCTCGGCGAGGCCGACCGCGCCAGGGGGCTGGACGCCTTCGACAAGGCGTTCTGGCAACACATCGGCCACAGCGTCACCACGCTGTTCCGGGCCTGGGGCCGCAACTGGACGGGTGGCCTGTTTGCCCCGGCACCCGATGCCGGCGACGCCACCGGCTTTTATCGCCAGCTCTCGCGCTATTCCTCGGCTTTTGCCCTTTGCGCCGACATGGCGCTGCTCACGCTCGGCGGCGCGCTGAAGCGCAAGGAGATGCTGTCGGCGCGGTTCGGCGATATTCTCTCCGAACTGTATCTGCTCTCCGCGGCGCTAAAGCGCTGGCAGGACGAGGGTCGGCAGCAGGCGGATTTCGCCGCGCTGGAATGGTGCATGGCCAGCGGCTTCCGCACCATCGAAAACCGCTTTGCGGAAATTCTCGCCAATCTGCCCAACCGCTTCGTCGCCATGGTGCTGAAATTCGTGATCCAGCCGTTCGGCGCCCGCGTGCTCGGACCCTCCGATCGCGCGGTCCACCAATGCGCCCAGCTGGTGCTGGAGCCGTCGGCGGCGCGCGACCGCCTGACGGCGGATTTGTCGCATGTGGAGGACGACGGCGGCGTGGCCCGGCTGGAGAGGGCGTTCCTGCTGGTCACAGCATCCGAGGACATCGCTAAAAGGATGCGCGCCGCCCATCTCAAGGACTGGAATGAGGCGGTAAAGAAGGGCGTCATCACCCAGACCGAGGGCAATCAGATCGCGGCGGCGCACCAGGCTGCGGCCAAGGTGATCGAGGTCGACGACTTCGCGCCGGAAGCGCTGTCGCCGATTTACAAGAAGCCCGCCGATGTGCATCAGTTCTTCCAGGAATTGGGCGAGCAGCGGGCGGCAAGCTGATGGCGCGACCGGTCTACATCGTCGACGGCAGCCGGACGCCGTTCCTGAAGGCGCGTTCCGGGCCGGGGCCGTTCACCCCTGTCGATCTCGCCGTGCAGTGTGGCCGGCCGCTGCTGGCCCGGCAACCCTTCGCCCCCACCGCGTTCGACCAGGTGATTCTGGGCTGCGTCAATGTCATCGCCGACGAGATGAACCCGGCCCGGGTCGCCGCGCTGCGGCTCGGCATGGGCGAAGCCATGGTGGCGTTCACGGTGCAGATCAATTGCGGCTCCGGCATGCAGTCGATCGACACCGGTTATCGCTATATCCGCGAAGGCACGGCGGACCTGATCCTGGCCGGCGGCGCCGAAGCCCTCAGCCATGCGCCATTGGTCTGGCGGCAGCAAGGCGTGCGCTGGTTCGCCGGCCTGGCCGGCGCCAGGGGCATTCTGGCCAAGCTCACTGCGCTCGCCAGCACGCGTCCTTCGTTTTTCAAACCGATCATCGGGCTGGAACGCGGACTGACCGACCCGATCACCGAGCTCAACATGGGACAGACCGCCGAAAAGGTCGGCTATCTCTTCGGCATCACCCGCGCGCAGTCGGATTTCTATGCCGCCGAGAGCCACAAGCGGCTCGCCAACGCGCAGGCACAGGGTTTTCTCAAGCGCGAGGTCGAAACCGCGTTCGCGCGCGACGGCAGGTTTTATGACCACGATGACGGCGTGCGACCGGATTCCACCCCCGAAAAACTCGCGGGCCTCAAACCGGTGTTCGAGCGGCCCTGGGGTCAGGTCACGCCGGGCAATTCCTCGCAGATCACCGACGGCGCGTCCTGGGTCATCCTGGCTTCCGAAGCGGCGGTCAAGAAACACGGTCTGACGCCCAGGGCCGAGATCGTCGACAGCCAATGGTCGGCGCTCGATCCCTCCATCATGGGCCTCGGCCCGGTGCTGTCGGCGACGGAACTGCTGAAACGCAACAAATTGTCGCTTGGCGATATCGAGACCTGGGAGTTGAACGAGGCGTTTGCGACCCAGGTGCTGGGCTGCCTCGCCGCCTGGAACGACGAGAAATTCTGCCGCGAAATCCTGGGCCTCGACGGGGCCGCCGGGCCGATCGACCACGCCAAACTCAATGTCGACGGCGGCGCTATCAGCCTCGGTCATCCAGTCGGCTGCAGCGGTAACCGCATCGTGCTGCATCTCGTCAACGCGATGAAACGGCTGGGAACCAAACGCGGCGTTGCCACCGAATGCATCGGCGGCGGGCAGGGCGGCGCGATGCTGATCGAGACGGTGTGATCATGGATTCGAAGATCATGAACCTGCTCGGCGACCGCGCGCTCGAACTCGGGCCGAAGCCCGAGCCCGGCGGCCCCTATCGCCATTTCAAGCTGACGCGCGATCCCGACGGCATCGCGTGGCTGCTGTTCGACCGCGAGGGCGCCAGCGCCAACACGCTGTCAGCAGACCTGATCGAGGAACTCGAGACGGTGCTGGCAGCGCTGGAAGCCCAGCGCCCAGCCGGGCTCGTCATTCGCTCGGCAAAGGCATCCGGTTTCATCGCTGGCGCCGACGTTAACGAATTCCGCGGTGCCACCGACCCGTGGCCGGTCGAGATCGCGATCGACCGCGCCCATACGGTGATCGACCGCCTCGAAGGGTTGAAAATTCCGACCGTCGCCGTGATCCACGGTTTTTGCCTTGGCGGCGGGCTCGAAGTGGCGCTGGCCTGCCAGTCGCGCATCGCCATCGAGGGCGCGCGCTTCGGTTTCCCTGAAGTGATGCTCGGCCTGCATCCCGGCCTCGGCGGCACCGCGCGCTTCACCAGGCTGGTCAATCCGATGCAGGCGATGACGCTGATGCTAACCGGCAAGACCATCGACGCCCGCAAGGCGAAGTCGCTGGGGCTGGTCGACGCGGTGGCGGAGGAGCGGCATGTCCGCAACGCCGTCAAGGACGCCGTGTTCGGCCGGCTGAAGCGCGCCAAGCCGGGGCCGTTGAACTGGATCCTGAACCTCGGCCCTGTCAGGAGCCTGCTTGCCAAGCGCATGCGCGCCGAGGCGGAGAAGGCCGCGCCGCATGAGAATTATCCGGCGCCCTATGCGCTGATCGATCTCTGGGAAGCGCATGGCGACGACAAGCTTGCGATGCTGCGGGCCGAAAAACCTTCGTTCGCGAAACTGATGGTGACGCCGACCGCGCAGAACCTGATCCGGGTCTTTTTCCTGCGCGAGCAGATGAAAAAGCTGGCCGGCAGCGGCAACAGGATCGAGCGTGTCCACGTCATCGGCGCCGGCGCGATGGGCGGCGATATCGCGGCTTGGTGCGCCAGCCAGGGCATGAGGGTGACGCTGGCCGACATGAAGCCGGAGCCGATCGCCGGCGCGATCAAGCGCGCAGCCGACCTGTTCGGCAAGATCCTGCGCAAGCGCACCGACATTCGCGACGCGCTGGACCGGCTGATGCCGGATTTGGACGGCGAGGGCGTTCGCAGCGCCGACCTGATCATCGAGGCGGTGCCGGAAACGCTCGAGCTGAAGCAGAAGATCTATGCCGCGCTGGAGCCCCGGATGAAGCCCGGCGCGATCCTCGCCACCAACACGTCGAGCATTCCGCTGCAGGATCTGCGCGCCACGCTGGCAAAACCCGAGCGGCTGGTCGGCCTGCATTTTTTCAACCCGGTGTCGCGGCTGCAACTGGTCGAGGTCGTCAGCCATGACGGCAGCGACCCGGAAATGCTAAAGCAGGCGCTGGCCTTTGTCGGCGCCATCGACCGGCTGCCGCTGCTGGTCAAGAGCTCGCCGGGCTTTCTCGTCAACCGCGCGCTGACGCCCTACATGCTGGAAGCGATGGTGATGCTGGACCAGAAGATCGACAAGTCGGTGATCGATGCGGCGGCGGTGAAATTCGGCATGCCGATGGGGCCGATCGAACTGGCCGACCAGGTCGGGCTCGATATCTGCCTTGCAGTGGGAGACATGCTGCGTTCGAAATTCGGCGATGCCCTGCCGCCGACGCCGGCCTGGCTGCGCGAAAAAGTGGCAAAGGGCGAACTCGGCCGCAAGACCGGCAAGGGATTCTACATGTGGAGGGACGGCAAGGCCGACCGGAGCGCGGTATCGCCCTCGATGCCGGAACCGACGGATGAAATGATCGACCGGTTGGTGCTGCCGATGTCGAATGTCTGCGTCGCGGCCTTGCGCGAGGGCATCGTCAACGATGCCGACGCGGTCGACGGCGCCATGATCTTCGGCACCGGCTATGCGCCGTTCCGCGGCGGTCCGCTGAATTATGCGCGCACCCGTGGACCTGAGAATGTGGTGTCGGCCCTGCATGCGCTGGAAGACAAATTCGGCGGCCGCTTCGCGCCGGATGCGGGCTGGGAAACGTTCAAGTGACCGTCAACCGACCGTCCCGACGAATTGCTGCAATTCCGGCGTCCGGGGTGCTGCGAACACTTCCTTCGGAACGCCCTGTTCATGCACCTTGCCATGGTGCATGAAGACGAGCTTGGTGCCGACGTCCCTGGCAAAACGCATTTCATGGGTGACCAGGATCAGCGTCATGCCCTCGCGGGCCAATTGCTCGACCACGCGCAGCACTTCGTTGACCAGCTCGGGGTCGAGCGCCGAGGTGATTTCGTCGCACAGCAGTACCTTCGGCCGCATCGCCAGAGAGCGGGCGATGGCGACGCGCTGCTGCTGGCCGCCGGAGAGCTGGCTCGGATAGGCATCCATCTTCTCGGACAGGCCGACCTTCGCCAGCACCTCTGCGGCGATGGCGCGGGCTTCCTTGGCTGAGGTCTTGTTGACGACGGTCGGCGCCAGCATGACGTTTTCGGCGGCGGTCAGGTGTGGGAACAAGTTGAACTGCTGGAATACCATCCCGACATGGCGGCGCAGCTCGCGCAGATTGGCATTGATGCCGCCGACCTCGATGCCGTCGGCCAGGATGGCGCCGGACTGATAGGTCTCCAGGCCGTTGATACAGCGCAGCAGCGTGCTCTTGCCCGAGCCGGAGCGGCCGATGATGGCTACCACGTCGCCCCTGGCGATTTCGAGCGAGACGCCCTTCAGTACCTCGTTCGCCCCAAAACTCTTCCTGACGTCCCGAATGCTAACGAGCGACATTGAGGCGGCTCTCCAGTTTTTTCGCAAACAGCGACAGCGGGAAGCACAGGGCAAAATAGATCAACGCGACCAGGGAATAGACCAGGAACGGCCGGAACGTGGCGTTGTTGAGCATGGTGCCGGCCTTGGTCAGTTCGACGAACCCGATGATCGAGGCCAGCGCCGTGCCCTTGATCACCTGCACCGAGAAGCCGACGGTCGGCGCGATGGCGATGCGAGAGGCCTGCGGCAGGATGACGTAGCGCATCTGCTCGAGGTAGTTGAGCGCGAGACTCGACGACGCCTCCCATTGTCCTTTCGGGATCGACTCGACGCAGCCGCGCCAAATTTCGGCGAGAAAGGCGCTGGTCCAGAACGTCAGCGCCATGGTCGCCGCCATCCACGGGCTGACCTCGACGCCGAGCAGCGCGATGCCGAAGAAGAACAGGAACAGCTGCATCAGCAGCGGCGTACCCTGGAATATCTCGATGTAGATCTTGGTGAACCCTTCCAGCGTCGCGACTTGCGAGGTGCGCATGAACAGCAGGATCAGCCCGACGATGCCGCCGCAGACGAAGGCGATCAGCGACAGCACGATAGTCCATTGCGTGGCGATCAGGAGGTTCGACAGGATGTCCCAGAAGCTGAACTGCAGCATGGCTCATTTCGCCTTGAACAGGAGGCGGCCGAGGCCGCGCAGCAGCGAACGCGTCAGCATGGCGAGCAGGAAATAGGCCAGCGCCGCCAGCAAATAGACCTCGAAGTTGCGGAAATTTCTGGATGCCACGAAGTTGGCGGCATAGGTCAGGTCCTGCGCCGAAATCTGCGACACCACCGCCGAGCCCAGCATAACGATGATGATCTGCGACGACAGCGCCGGGTAGATTTTCTGGAACGCCTGCTTGAGGATGATGTGGCGCAGCACCTCCCACTTGGTCATGGCGAGGCTGACGCCGGCCTCGATATGGCCCTTCGGCACCGCCTCGATGCCGGCGCGGATGATCTCGGTCGAATAGGCGCCGAGATTGATCACCATGGCGAGGAACGCCGCGGTCGATTCGCTGAGTTTGATGCCGGCGGCTGGCAGCCCGAAGAAGATGAAGAACAATTGCACGATGAACGGCGTGTTGCGGATCAGCTCGACATAGGCCGCGACAAGGCCGCCGATCCATTTCGGCCCGAAGGTGCGCGCCGAGGCGCCGGCGACCCCGACGGCGATGCCGGCGCAGGTCGAAACCGCCGTCAGCACCACGGTGAACAGCAGCCCCTGCAGGAGAACGTCCCAGTAGGGCAGCAGCTCGGCGAATTGCAGCTGATAGGTCATGACGGGGGCGGCCCGCGCGACGCGTTAGAAGCCCGGCGGCAACGGCGCCTTCAGCCACTTTTCCGACAATTTCGCGATCTCGCCGGAGGCCTTGGCCTGCGCGATGATCTCATTGATCTTGGCGAGCAGCTTCGGTTCGTCCTTGTTGAGGCCGATGTAGCAGGGGCTGTCCTTGATGACGTATTTCAGCGTCGGCGCCCGGGCCGGCACTTTCTCGGCGATGGCGGCGGCGACGGTGTTACCCGTCGCGATCAGGTCGACCTGGCCGGAGACGAAGGCGGCGATGGTGGCGTTGTTGTCCTCGAACCGCTTGATGGTGGTCTCGGACGGCGCGGCGTTGGTCAATTCCTGTTCCTCGATCGCGCCGCGGGTGGCGCCGATCGTCTTGCCCTTGAGGTCGGCCGGCGCCGCCACCTTGATGTCCTTGGTGCCGAACACGCCGGAGAAGAATGGCGCATAGGCGACGGAGAAGTCGATCACCTTCTCGCGCTCGGCATTCTTGCCGAGGCTGGAGATCACGAGGTCGGCCTTCTTGGTCTGCAGATAGGGAATCCGGTTGGCGCTGGTGACCGCGATGATCTCGGCTTTCACGCCCAGGGCCTTGGCGATCAGATGGCCCATGTCGATATCGTAGCCCTGCGGCTTCATATCGAGCCCGGCCGAGCCGAACGGCGCGAAATCCTGCGGCACCGCGATCTTGATGACCTTGGCCGCCATGATGGTGTCGAGCGCTTCGGCATGCGCCGGCGGAGCCGGCGCGGTGGCGGCGAACATGAACGCGGCGGCAAGCATCGCTTTGGTGAAATGCATTCTCGATCCCCAGGATTGCCCATCCCGCTGCCGCGATATCGCTGTCGGCGCGCGCCATGCGGCTGGTATTGCGACCCCACGTCGCAATCAAAATCCTGCCCGATGCCTATCGTTAAGGCAATGCTTCGCGTTGCCTCGATTGTTGCCATCACTTGCTATGAAATTAGTCTGCTCCGAGGTGTAAGCTTGAGGGCTCCGCTATCGCACCTGTCCGGTCGTGATATCAGGCGCGTAGTGCGCGTGTTCTTGCCGGCTGGTGCTTTCAATTCGGCGCGGCGTCAGGACTGCGATCTGATGTGGCGAGGCCATCGCGGATGTGACAGTGGTCAGTCCCTGCTCGGCGTCGGCCGGCCCGAGCGCCACAAACTGGTGCGGCGTGACCGGAAAGCCCGTGACTTCGTAAGTGGGCATTTCCGCGGCCGCGCTCCCGATCCCGCCGAGCATCAAGACTGCGGCGACCGTGATTGACCATCGATATGACATGGCATTCTCCATTTCTAAAAAATTGGCGAAGTGCTTGCTTGCCAGGATGCGCTGTTCGCTAATTCGTCATCGGAGGCTGATCCTTGGTTCAAGCGCCGTTCTGCGCTAGCCAGGGAGCAGTGATGCGATGATTTATTGCCGGGGACGGGATCGAGCCGCCGGGCGTGTCATTACCGGGGGGGTTGTTTCAGGTCGCCTTCGCTCGGCAGGATATTGGTTTCGTCGGCGTGCAGAAGTGTTTCATGGCCCGGGCGATGAAACGCTTCGCGGAACCGTGATAGCGGGATCAACTGCGATTTTATCGAAGCGAAGCTATCCAGCAAGCGCCATAAGTTGCGAACATCGGTTGGGTGGCGCGGATGTGCGCGCGTCACAACGCCTGCGCTCACCCTTGCTCCGGAATTCGCGCAGCTTGAATTTCTGGATTTTTCCCTAACCCGTCAGCGGAAACGCCCCGACCACGAACCAGTGCCGCGGCGCGTCGGTCGAATTAGTTCGAAGGCTCAGGCGGGAAGCCGCGATCTCCTACGGGCAGGGACGCTCGTAACCGTCGCGGCCGATAAAGGTGCCGGTACGCGGATTATAGGAACGGTAGCGCGTGCAGGCCGGCGCCTCCTCGTAATATTGCTGCCGGGGAGCGTATTGCTGGCGGGGAGCGTATTCGACCGTCTGGCAATAGCGCGGCGAGACGCCGACCCAGGAGCCGTCGCCCTGCTGCACGTAGCAGCCGTTCTGGTAATAGCGGTAGCCGCCGGGCCGCGGCTCGCCCTGGGCGCCGATCGCGGCCCCCGTGGCAGCGCCGAGCACCGCGCCTGCCGCAGCACCGCTATTACCGCCGAGCGCGCCGCCGACAATCGCGCCGGCCACGCCGCCGAACAGCGCGCCGCCGAGCGTGCTTTCCTGCGCCGCCGCCTGTCCGGCCGGCGCGCAAACCGCCAGCGCGAGCAGTACCGTCACCGCGAATTTCGATATCATGTCCGTTCTCCAGCCGTTTCGATCGAGTCACCCTCGCAGCCACCATTGCGGCCCGCCTTGCCGCCGGTCAAGGGGCCGCAGCCCCGCACTCCCTGGAACGTTTCCGTCCCTGCGCGGTTATTGGCCCGGACTGAGGAATGAGGGCTGAAGGCAATGTCTGACACCTACATCATCGAAGTCGCCTCGCAGACCGCCGGAATCGTCGTGCGAAATCCGGACGGCTACCGCTTCTTCGCCGCCACCCATCGTTTCAATCCGCTGGAAGGCCAGCTATTCCGCAACGCCCGCGAGGCCGAACGGGCCGCCCAGCTTCTCGCCCATGGCGGTCTCACGCTCGCCGCGTAACGGTTCTGTCATTGTAATTGCATTGCACATTGGGGAATCCCGAGATCCCCGATGCGCAATTGCGTACCTGTGGTTGTCCTCCGGACCATCCCGGAATGACGAAGGTGGATTAAAGCTTCGTCGCCCCACGCGACAGCAGCTTCCAGTCGTTGCCCTGCTTCTGCCAGTTCATCAGGATGTGCAAGTTCTGCGGCGTCTTCTTGCCGTCGGTAAATTCCTGCTCGCCGACAAAGTTGAACCGCACGATAGCGGCCGGGCCGACGATGCGGATCGTGGGGTTCTTGTATTCAAGCGATGTCCATTTGTAGTTCGCGTTCTTGACGCCGGCAAGCAGCTTCGCCTTGTCGTCGACCGCGCCGCTGGAGTGGCTGTAGCTGAGTTCTTCCGCGCAGAGCGGGGCGATCCCCTCGGCATTGCCGGCCAACTGTGCCACGCGGAACGCCTCGACGCCCTTGGCGACGGCATCCTCGTCCGCGCCGGCGAAGGCCGGGACCACGCCCAGCAGGCCAACGGCAAGGGCGGGCAGCATCAGCATGCGACGATTGATCTTCATCGTTTCCTCCATGTTTTTGGTTGCGGGCAGTGTTGCAGCCGCGCGCGGGCTTGTCGAGCGTCACGCATGATGCTGCATGTGCGAACGCCATCGGCTGTCCTTGCGAGAAGCGCAGCGACGAAGCAATCCTTCGCGCGGCAAAGCTGGATTGCTTCGCTCCGCCGCAATGATGGTGGTGTCTTTGAGCGTCTTGGCGCTCAATCCTGTTTGGTCTGATACGCCGCCAGAAATATCCGCGTCGCGCTGCCGACCACTTGCGCGATGCGGTCGGCCGAAGGCGCCGGGGCTGCCTGGAACACGAACGGCATGAACAGCGAGGCCTGGCACATCTGCATGAACTGCGTCGCCGCCAGCTGGCAGTCCTCGATGTCGAGATCGCCGGACCGCACATGCGCCTCGAGATAGGCGGCGAGCCTGGCAATGGTGAGCGCCACCACGTTGTTGTAGAAGCGCCGGCCGACCTCCGGCATCCGCTCGGCGATCGCCATCACCGTCCGGATCGCCGATCCGCCGCCGGGCCGGCACAGCAACTGGATATAGGCCTGGCCGAAATCCAGCAGCGTGACGGAGACATCGCGCTCGGGATCGAAATTGAACGCCACTTTGCCCTGATCGAGCGATTCCTCTTCGACGATGGCCTCGAACAGCCGGCTCTTGTCGGCGAAATAGACATATAGCGTGCCCTTGGAAACGCCGGCGGAGCGGGCGATCTCGCCCATGCTGGCGCCGTCGAAGCCGAGGTCCATGAACACCTTGCGAGCGCCGTCGAGAATCTGTCGCCGCTTCGAGGAATCCTCCTCGCCGACGAGCTGGAGGGATGGGGGCTTTGTTGCAACCATTGGTTTAGGTTTTCCGGAAAGAATTTTCCGCCGGATACGCCACGGCAAGTATCCGCATTGTAGTGTCCAGCGTGATTTATATATCTTGACCGAACCGTTCGGTCAATGCTAATTTGAGGGTCTGGTGAGGCGGGATGCCGATTTTGGCTGCGTCGGCACC
>Ga0307297_10000149_pt1 | contig 16372 bp, 14 predicted proteins | sample ER_DNA_157_FD_194464 | JGI IMG/M metagenome (GOLD analysis project Ga0307297, IMG submission 194464) | Bulk soil microbial communities from the East River watershed near Crested Butte, Colorado, United States - ER_DNA_157 | ecosystem: Environmental > Terrestrial > Soil > Floodplain | place...
ACCGGCCTTACCGTCATGCCGCTCCCTTCCCGGACAGCACCTTAGGTGTATCCGATGAGAGGCAGCAGACACATCACCCGCGAGGGATGAGAGTGCGGCCGTTGAACGCGCGCGACGATCGTCCGGACTAGTTGATCACTATCGAGAGATGATCTTGGGCTGCTTGAGGTCGTAAAACTCGGTTTCTCCGACGGAGAGTTTGTTCATCTCCTCCATTTGTGCCTGCAATTCCGGCGGTGGCTCTTTGCGCTCTGCTTCGCGCGCCTCGGCCTCGGACGTGAAATACAAGACCATGGTGTAGCCGCCATCTTCGTGGCCGATGGTGACACTGCCGATGACATCCGGGCGAAATTCGGCCCACTTGTCGGCGTCTTGGTCCATCAGCTTGCGGGCACGCTCCGGATCAGTGCTGCGACCCTGCATGACTTGGACGAAGCCGGCTTGATCGGGATCGCCCTGGACGTCGACGGTCACGTCAGTGCTGTCGCGGAAGGTCGGTTGTCCGTCGAAGAGCTTGGAGGTCTCAGACCACCAGCGATCCTGTTCCGGGCGATTGCTGTTACGGCGCGCAGCCTCCTCGGACTCAAAGCGGACGACCGCGATCGCCCGACCGTCTTCGGTCACTCCGCTCGTACTGCCAAGCCAGCCATTCGCGCCGGGCGCAAGATCTTGCTGCCATTGGTTTAGCGCGGCATCCAGCCCCTGTGGATTCGATGTCTTGCCCTGGATGACCTGAGCGAACATAGCGGTGCCTCCGATCGATATGGTTGGGAATTGAAAAGCTCTGCTCTGCGGACGTTACGACCGCAGGATGTCGGCGTCAATACGCAAAAATGCTCAAGCTTCTGTACTGATCACAACACTCGAAAGTGGTCGCTAACAACACGGCTGAATCGATTCAGCCCTGTTGTTCTTGACCACTTTCCTCAAGGAGTGGCGTCAGCCTCGACTTCAGCGTCCGCGGCTCTGCGGCAGAGTCACTCGCCGAGTGGCCGGCGCTGAGGGTGGTGGGACCACCGGGCCGATGTCGCCGTCGGGAGCTTCGTCCAGGTCCACCATGACCGGGGCGTGATCGCTCGGCCCGGAGCCCTTACGCGCTTGCCGATCCACCCAGGCCGCGCGTACCCGCTCAGCAACCGGCGCAGTTGCTAACACAAGATCAATCCGCATGCCGAGGTCCTGGTGGAACATGCCGGCACGGTAGTCCCAGTAGGTAAACACTCGCTTGCCCGGCCAGCGATCGCGGACGACATCCCGCAGGCCAAGCGCCTGCAGCTGCCCGAGCGCATCGCGCTCCGGAGCCGTGACATGGGTCTGGCCGATGTACGCCTCAGGGTCGAAGACATCTTCATCAGTCGGGGCAATGTTCATGTCGCCACATACGACAGCATTGTCAGGACCAGCGCTGAGGTCCTGTGCAAGAGCTGCCAGCCAGTCGAGCTTGTATTGGTAGTGGTCCGAACCGGGCACCCGACCGTTGGGCACGTACACCGAATGCACCCGAATCCCGCCACAGGTCGCCGCTACGGCGCGTGCCTCTGGATTCGGAAAGCCGGGCGCCCCAGCTACTCCTGGTACGACGTCGTCAAGTCCGATCTTCGACAAGATCGCGACACCATTCCACTGCACCTCACCGTGAGTGGCGAACTCATAGCCGCGGCTCACCAGCTGCTCTTCCAACATGGCAGCGAAGGCGTCGTCAGCGAGCTTTGTCTCTTGCAGGCACACCACGTCGGGTTGTCGCTGATCCAACCATGGCAAGAGCCGCGGTATCCGCTGCTTGATCGAATTCACGTTCCAGGTGGCCAACCGCACGGATCCACGCTAGCCGGTAGCCAACCCCGCCGGTACGTCCAGATGCCGGGCCGATCGCTAGCTAGCTCCCAGCAGACCCAGCTCGCTGGCCCGCCGCGCCGCGTCGGCCCGGGAGCGGCAATCGAGCTTCAGCAAGATGCTGCTGACGTGCGACTCCACCGTCCGAGGGCTCAAGAACAGCTCACGGGCAATCTCCCTGCTGGTATGGCCCATGGCAACCAACCGGACGACCTCGACTTCCCGCCGGGAGAGATTGCCGTTGGCGGCCTGCGCCAACGCGCGACGACTGAGGCGCCGTTCGGCTCGTTCGCCCAGCTCCCCAAGGTTGGCATTGACGCGTTCCATCAGCGGCCGAGCACCGAGGCGCCGCAGTGTGCGGTGAGCTGAGATCAAATGCTCGATAGCTTCCTCGCGCCGATCCAGCAAGATCAACGCGGCAGCCGCGCGGCGCTCGGACTCGGCACGATCGATCGGAGCATCCACGCCATGCAGGAGTATCAGCGCCCGGCCGAAGTGACCAGCCGCCTGCTCGGCGGCACCATCCAGGAGCGCTGTTTCACCCAGGGCATGCGAGAGCGCCGACATCGCCTCGTTGTGGCCGACATCCTCCGCCACTCGAGCCAGTGCTGCCGCGCAGCTCCGCGCGCCGGCAGCATCGCCCGATTCGGCGAAGAAGGTGGTCGCCCAGCGCAACAGCGAGATCACATAGTGACGATCCTCGGTCTGCTTCCACCGCTCCAGGATGGACCAGCAGTGACCTGCCGCCGACTCGGTCGCCCCTTCGACTTGGTCGACGACGGCCAGCCCCCACGTCGACAACAGCTCCATCGCTGCCAATTCGATCCGGCGCGCCAGGGTGAGCGCTTCGTGCAATAGCGGCCGAGCCCGCTTTGCCTGACCACGCAGGCCGAGGATCGAGCCGAGCATACCGGTAGCAACGGCACGGCCGTGCAACGTCGTTTCGGAGGAAGCGATGACCTGACGACAGAGCGTGACCGCGCGATCCCAGTCCCCTGATTGCCGCAACACCGCGGTCAGGCAGGCCCGGCAGAGCTGGGCAGTGGGCTCAAGTGCATTGGTGGCGCAGAAACTGAATGCCTCGTCGTAGGTCTCCTTGGCAGCCGAATAGTCACCGGCGTGTTCGAGCGCGTCCGCCAGCCGCTGGTAGATATCGGCTGCGGGGCCGGTAAGCCCATGCTCCAACGCCATCGCCAGGCCCGTCCGGACCAGCTCCACTGCGGGGCGTCCCTCTCCCATCCGGGCACGTACATTGCCCTCCTGCCCGAGGATGCGCGCCTGAAGGTCGATCCTGCCTGCTTGCCGCGCCTGCTCTCCGGCGATCTCGAGCAGGCTGAGGGCCGCCCGGAAACTTCCGGCCGACCGAAGATGAGCTGCCGAGGCAAGCCGCTCGGCGGCAGCATCTGCCGGGAGGCCTGCAGTGGTGAAGGCAACCGCAGCCTGCTCCCGGCTGGCCAGCGCCTCCTGCCAACGACCCTGCAGCTCAAGGGTGGCAGCCAATCGACGATGGGCTGTTCCCAACCGGGCAAGATCGCCGTCCCGCCGCCGTCCATCGGCAACCTCGCGCCATGTCGGAATTGCCTCGGCCAAGTCGCCGGCGAGCTCGGCGTACCCGGCCAGGCGTTCCAGTACGTCAAGGCGGCCGCTCTCATCGCGCGCCTCCGGCCACAACTCCAGGGCGCGGCGGGCTGCCCGCTCGGCGTCTCGATAGGCATGTACCGCGCCGGATGCCTCCGCTGCCGCCAGCAGGGCCGCGCGCGCCTGCTCCTGGCGACGGCCGAGCGCCCAGTGCTCGGCAACTAGCACTGGAGCTGCGCGGTTGGCCTCGAGCCGTTCTGCGACCGCCCGATGCAAGGCGACTCGTCGTGTCCAAGGGATCTCGCCATAGAAGGCGTCGCGGACCAAGGCATGACTGAATGCAAGGCCTCCCGAGTCAGTTTCGACCACAATCCCACGGCGCGACAGCTCCTCCGGCCATTCGGACAATCCGGCAACCGCCATGATCAACTCAGGATCGATCGTCTGACCGGCAACTGCCGATGCGGCGACGGCATCGCGTGCCTCGTCGGTCAGGCCAGCTGCCCGGAGCAATACCGCATCGCGAACGCTGTCAGGAAGCGGCACATCCTTTCCGGCCGACAGCTCAAGCCCAGATGGACCAGCAACGAGGCGCCCGCTGGCCGCGAGCGCCGATCCGAGCTCGCGTACATAGAAGGGAACACCGTCGGTCCGGTCGTACACCGCTCGGCGCAGCGACGGCGCGACCCTGCCGAGTGTCTGTTCCAGAAGAGTCGCGCTGGCCTCGGCTTCGAGCGGCTCAACGGTTAGCTGCCGCAGCCGTCCAACCCGGCGGAGCTCGCTACGTAGCCCTCGGATCGGATGCCCACGCGGCAATTCGTCGCTGCGAAATGCGCCCAACATCAGCAAAGGATGGGAGTCCACCGTGCGGGCCAGCGCGCCAAGCAGCTCTGGCGTGGCGTCGTCGGCCCACTGCAGATCATCCAGGAATAGCGCTGTTGGACATCGCGCAGCGATCTCGGCGAGTGCCTGTCTGATCGCCTCGAACAGCGTGGCCCGATCACCGCCAGCGGCTGGCGGGCCGAGCTCGGGGAGCAGCATGGCGAGGTGTGCAGCCAGCGGACCTTCGATAAGGGGCTCACCCTCGGCTCGCAGGTAGGAGCGCAGGGCCTCCACGATCGGCCCGAAGGGTGAGGTGCCGCCTTGGACGGCAAACCCCTCAAGCACCTCGAGTCCAGAGTTGGCCAGTGAGTGCTGGACCAGCGTTGTCTTTCCGACTCCAGCCTCGCCGCCGAGTAGTACTAGTGATCCGCGGCCGGCTAGCGCTTCGGTCACCCAGACCTGAAGCTGTGCCTGCTCACGTTCTCGGCCGATCAGCTCCGCGTCCACGCCGTCATTGTCTGGCGCAGCGCAATATCGCCGCCACCGACTTGTCGACGTCGGCCTCATCGGTCGACCAATTGCTCACCGAAATACGCATCGCCGCCCGACCCTGCCACGTCGTACCACTCATCCAGCAGGTGCCATCCTGCTGCACGCGTTCGATCACCCGGCGGGTGTAGCCATCGTGGTCGCCGTCGGTCGCTAGGAAGCGGACCAGGACTTGGTTGAGGACCACGTTGTTGAGCACCTCGACCTGAGCCGCGGCCGCCAGTTGTTCGGCGAAGCGGTTCGCCAGTTCACAGCAGCGCTCCACTAGCTCGGCAACGCCCTGGCGGCCGAGTGCGCGGAGCGCCGCGTACACCGCGAACCCGCGTGCTCGACGAGAGTGTTCTGGGTTGTAGTCCAGGGCGTCGCGCTCACCGCCGGCGGCGGGCATGAGGTAGCCGGCCTTGCTTCCCATGGCCGCTCGATGGGCGTCGGGATGAGCACAGAACGCCAGGCCCGAGTCGTACGGCACATTGAGCCATTTGTGAGCGTCGGTCGCCCAGGAATCAGCGAGTTCGATCCCCGCTACCAGCGGCCGAAATCGTGGGCTGGCCGCTGCCCACAGTCCGAACGCGCCATCGACGTGGACCCAGGCCTCATGCCTGTGGGCGATCTCGCAAATTTCGCCGACTGGGTCGATGGCTCCGCTATTGACGTTGCCGACCTGGGCACAGACGATCGCCGGCCCACTCCCCTGCTCGAGCGCGGCGGCCAGCGCCGCCGGCAGCATCCGGCCTTGATCGTCAGCCGCAATCTCGACAATGGCATCCGTACCGGCGCCAAGGAAGCGCAGCGCCCGGTCGATGGTTCCGTGGCGGTCCTGGCCGGCGAAGATGCGTACTTCCGGCGCAGCCCATAGCCCGTTGCGTGCCAGGTCCCATCCGGCACGGCGCAACATCTCCTGCAGGGCAATGGCCAACCCGGTGAAGTTGGCCATCTGTGCGCCAGTCACAAACCCCACCGACACTCCGGCGGACAGGCCTAGCAGCTCGGCCAGCCACTCCCCTGCCACCTCTTCAACGACGCTCGCGGCCGGACCGAGGACGTACAGTCCAGCGTTTTGATCCCAGGTCGAGGCCAACCAGTCGGCCGCCAGCGCCGCTGGCATGGCACCGCCGACGACAAATCCGAAGAAGCGGCCGCTTCCGGATCCCACCACACCGGGTTCGGCGGCCGCGGCCAAATCCGCTACCACCTGCCGGGGCTCCAACGATTGCTCAGATAGCGGCTCAGCCAGTGCAGCACGTAGTTCGGCAAGGCCGGGGTAGCCACTGAGCGGCCGCGACGGCAACCCTTCCAGATAACCCAGCGCCTCTTCAAAAGCCTCGCCCAACGCTCCCTTCCAGTCCGGCTCGTTCATGGCTGCGCTCCTCAGTGCATGATGGTCAGGTCTTAGCTCGCACGCTACAAGTGACCGATACGGACAACATCCGCAAAACCACGTAATTTCATCGCCACGGCCGCGCTACGCAGCACTCAGGCGTGGCTAGCTAGTCGGAAATCGAACTGCTAGCCGAGTGAGAGTTTTCAGCTCAAGCCGATAGAAGACCCGGTTGCCGTGATGGCGGGTGCCGACAGCTCGCCATTACGGAGAGCCAGGCGGAACCCTAGTAGATTGCGATGGTGCATCAGACCAGTCGTACCGATCACCACAGCCGTGACCGCCTCATCCACTGGGCCTGGATTTACGACATCGGGACTGGATTGCTCGGCCGACGCGGACGCCGGATGCGCGACAGGTTCGCTGATGATCTCCAATTGAGACCTGGTGATCATGTTCTCGATGTTGGCTGCGGCCCTGGCCGGCTCGCCACGGTCTTCGCCCAGCGGGTAGCTCCGAGCGGGTCGGTGGACGGCATTGACCCCAGCCCCGAGATGATCAACCGCGCCATTGCGCGAGCGCGCAAGCACGGCGTACCGGCGAGGTTCGAAGTGGCCTATGCTCAACAACTTCCGTTCGCCGACAATGCGTTCGACGCCGTTGCCTGCACCCTTGCCCTGCATCACGTCGCCGATGATGATCGACAGACCGCGGTTGCAGAGATGTACCGAGTGCTGAAGCCTGGCGGACGACTCCTGATTGCCGAAATCCAGAAAGGGCCAGGACATCGACATCCCGGTCCGCGCTGGCTGCGTCGAGCCGGTGGTGAGGACATGATCAAGACCGCTCTCGATCTTGTTACGGCGGCTGGCTTTGCTGGGATCGCTAGTGCCCCTACCAATCTCGGCTGGCTCGGGAAGATCACTGCCCGAAAGTAGTTGATCACCTTTCAGGTGAAAGTCACTGGTCGTAAGTAGTTGATCACGTCTCAAGTGATCACACCGTACGGTGGTGGCTACGGGGGAAGCAGGTGCTCCACTCGCGGCGGCGGATCAGAGAACGCCAGCGCGGCCTCTTCGACCCATTGGTCGGTCGCGGTCAGTCGGCCTTCGTGCTGCCGTTGGTGCTCCTCCCAAGACGGAACGCTAAAGAGCTCGAGAAAGCGATCCGGTCGGTCCCCGTCCCGATAGAGCTCCCAGCGCGTCGCACCGGTCTGGAGTCGGGATTGGCGAAGGCGGTCCATTGCCTCCAGGAAGGCCGTCTCTCGCTCGGGCGCGACCGCGTACTCAACAGTCACCAGGACCGCTCCGGCGTTCGGCTCGGGGTCAAAGGCCAGTCGCGGCTCACCCCAGTAAATTGCCGGCTCGCGGTCGAGGTGACCGGTCTCCGGAACCCGCCGAAAAAACCCGAGGATGACGCCAACCAGCATGACGGCCGCCGCGATAAAGAACGTCCGCTGCAGACCGAGGCCCTCAGCCACCAATCCCCAGATCAGCGCTCCCACCGTCATCGAGCCAGTGAAGTTGACCATATAGATAGCGAGGCCCCGGGCGCGTACCCACACCGGCAAAAACAACTGCAACTCGGCGTTCAGGGTAGAGATCACCGCCGTCCAAGCCAATCCGGCGAAGACCAGAACGACCATTGCAGCCCAGAAGCTCGGCACCAGTACGACCACGACCATGGCGGCCGCAAAAAGAACCCCGGCGATACTCAGCAGCCCGTTGGTCGACAGGTGGTTCCTCAGTCGTCCGAGAACCAGGGCCGCGACAATCGCACCGGCACCCAACGCGCCGAAGAGAGCGCCGTAACCGGCAGCGCCCAGGCCCAAGCGCTGACTGGCGACCAGAGGGAGCAGCGCCCAAAGCGCCATCCCCGGCGTAATGAACAGCATCACCCTGAGCAGAATGCGGCGTATGACTGGCTCGTGCCAGACATAGCGGCCGCCGGCACGCAGCGCCGGCACGAAGCGCTCGCGGGGAGCTTCCGATTCGGCTGGCGTCCGGCGCCAGAAGAGCAGAGCGACAGCGAGGAAGACCACCGAAAACGCGTTGAGCCCGAAGACGACCGGTACGCCCCAGACTGCGATCACCAACCCGGCCAGCGCCGGCCCGGCCGCACGGGCCAGGTTCACGCTGACCATTTCCAGCCTGGTAGCTGCTCGCAGCTGCGTCCTAGGTACGAGTTCGGGAATCAGGGACTGCCATGCCGGGAGCTGCACCGCGGCGCCAATCGCGATGGCGAAGGTGAAGGCGAGTAGCAGCGCAGGCGGCATCAATCCGGCGACCGTCAGGACGGTGAGCAAGATACCGACGGTAAAGAAATAGACCTGAACTGTGAACAGCAGCCAGCGCCGATCGAAGGAGTCGGCCAAGACCCCGCCGGGTAGTGCTAGCAGCATGACGGGCAGCGTGTTCGCCGCTTGCACCAGCGAGACCAGTGTGGCCGCGTTCGGCGCGTCCACCAGCAGCCACTGGGCGCCGACGGTTTGCATCCAGGTGCCGATGTAACTGATAAATACACCGATCCAAAGCCAGCGGAACGCCCGGCGAGCGAACGGCGCCCACGGCGAAGACTCACCAGTTGCGGCTACCGGATCCGGTATACCCGAAGCCGCCGACTCCCCCGCGCCGTCTTCCTCACGCTGCGTCATTTCACCCCTAGCGATTCCCCTCAGCACACCCTCTCACGGCTTGCTGAGTGGTCTCGGTTGAGGACATTTTGCTCATCAGGTACGTCTCCGACCACAAGCGCGGCAACGACTCCTCGGTCGAGATCAGCTCGTCTCTAGCCCACTCGCTCATGGCTTGGCATGCGCGGTATCCGCCTGCTCGGGCTGCTCAGTCGTCGCCGCCCAGCTGGCCAGAAGATTCAGCCCATCTTCGGAGGCGGAGCCGGCTTCAGCGGTATACACCACAAGTGACAGGCCCGGATCGGCTGGCAGGTCCATCGCCTCGAATCTCAAACGAAGATCCCCGACGACCGGGTGGTGGATGTCCTTGAATCCGGTGCGATGAAAGCGCACATTGTGGGAGGCCCAGCGAGTACGGAACTCTTCGCTGAGGGTGGAGAGTTCACCAACCAGATCCATCAACCCACGGTCGTGCGGGTTCCGGCCAGCCTCGGATCGCAGAATCGCCACAGTGTCGTTCGCGGTGCTCTGCCAGTTAAGGAAGTACGTCCGGGCGCGTGGGCTCAGGAACACGAATCGGGCAATGTTCACCGGGCGAACGGGGTCGATGTACATGTCTGAGTAGAGCGCGTAACCAAGCCGGTTCGTAGCGAGGACGTCCCGGCGACCGTTCCGCACGTACGCCGGAGTGCCGGTTATGGCATCAAGGATCCGCTGTACACTCGGCCGCACCTGCTCTTGCACCGGTCGGCGGCGGGTACGCACCGTTGGGTTCGCGGCCCGCGCCATATCGAACAAATGAGCACGCTCGGCCTCATCGAGCTGCAGCGCACCGGCGAGTGCATCCAGCACGCCGTCCGACACCCCGTTCAGATTCCCCCGCTCCATGCGGGTGTAATAGTCGACGCTTACACCCGCCAGTAGCGCAACCTCTTCTCGCCGCAGCCCGGGAACACGGCGGTTGCTGCCATAGCTCGGCAAACCTGCCTCTTCGGGAGTAATCCTGGCGCGCCGAGAGGCGAGGAAGTCCCGAATGTCATTCCGGTTCTCCACAACCAGGACGCTAGTGGAGCGCTGCGCTGCATGGGAGGTCTTGCCAATACCTGGATTGTCGGTGACTGACCTGTGGCGCTAGTGCGGTATCGACGAGATCGAGCAACCGACGGGCGCGATCAAATCCTGCTGCAACTGACTTCCTCCGCCGTCACTCCCCTAGGGCAAGTCTTCGCCACCGGCGAACTTAGCCATGACAGAGTGAGTCGACATTGTCTACCAGAGAGGCGGCACGTCGTGACAACCGAAGGCAGCCTCACGTTGCGCCGCATCGCTGGCGCGCTTTTTCTGATTAGCGCTCTCACCTTCGCGACCGCGGCAACCATTCTGTCCGCAACATTCGATTGGCCGGACATACTTCGAGAACCGGCCGATGTGGTGCTCACCAGATTCGCCTCGGGTGGCCCGAGCCTGGTGTGGACCTGGTTTGCGACGGCGTGGACGTACGCCATCCTCGTTGTACCGATCTTGCTTCTTCCCACGGTGCTTGGCCGCCGTGACGATGTGGCTCTCTGGGTAGCGACGTTCGCTGGCGCAATCTCGGTCCTGCTTGCCCTGATCGGCTTCCTGCGCTGGGTGTTCGTGGTGCCGCCGCTGGCACGGATGTATCAAGACGCCGATGACGCAAACCGCGCGGCCTTGGCAGCTGCATGGCTCTCCCAGCATCAGTTTGGCGGCGCACTTCTCGGCGAGCACCTCGGCCAGTTACTGGCGATTGGCTGGTCGCTAACTGTCAGCGTCATCGTGATCCGCACTCGTGTGCTGCCGCGTTGGCTGGGAGTGATTGGACTCATTGTCAGCGTGCTTTATTTGTTCAATCAGGGAGACATCTTGGCAACGGCGCTGCCCGGCTTTCCGGTGTTTGATCTTGCAGGTCTCATTGGAAGCACCGCTTGGGGACTGTGGGTAGCTGCTCTCGGCATCACGCTCTTGTTTCGGCGAAGCTCGGGACAGCGCTCGGTGCGGTCCCCGGAAGCGACCACTGCGACTACCTGACGCAGCATGCCGGCGGGTCGGAGCCCGGTCGTAGTAGCGGGCCGCCCCGGTCGGCAGCAGCGGCCCGTACAGAAACACATCGGTGCGTAGGCCGGCCAGCGTCGCCAATGTTGCACCGCCCGTACGATCAGTTCCATGCAGCTGCGCCGCAAGCGCTTCGACCGCCCTGACGAGATCCGGAGGGTCGAGAAGGCACATATCGAGCTGGTCGAGCTGGGAGAGCTGACCATCGGACGCGCCATATTCGAGCCAGGCTGGCGCTGGTCCGAGCATGTCAAGCCAATCGTCGGTACCGAGAGCTGCCAGGTGCATCACCTCGGCTATGTGGTGTCCGGACACTTGCACATTGAGATGACCGACGGCGCCTCAATGGACGTCATGGGCGGCGATGCCTTCGAGATCCCGCCAGGTCACGACGCGTGGGTCATTGGCGACGAGCCGTGGATCTCGGTCGACTGGGCTGGTCGTCGGCTCTTCGCGAAGTCACCGAAAGAGATCTCCGACCGCGTCTTCACAACCCTCGTCTTCACCGACCTATCCGGATCGACCGAGACGCTGAACCGGCTCGGAGACAGCCGCTGGCGGCTGTTGCTAGCCGAGCACAACCAGGCAGTGCGCGCCGAGATCGAGCGCTTTGGTGGACGCGAGGCGAAGACCACCGGTGACGGCTTCTTCGTCCTCTTCGACAGCCCGGCCCGTGCGGTGCGCGGTGCGGCGGCCATGGTCGACGCCGCCACCGCACACGGCCTCGCCGCTCGCGCCGGAGTCCATGCCGGTGAAGTGGAGCTCGAGGGCGAGGAGGTCAGAGGGATTGCGGTCCACGCCGCGGCGCGGATTCTCCGCGTAGCGCAGCCGGGCGAAGTCATGGTCTCCACCACCGTCCGCGACCTGCTCTCTGGCTCCGGACTCGAGTTCGCCGACCGGGGAGAGTTCGAGCTGCGCGGTCTTGACGGGCGCCGCGGGTTGGCGGCACTGGTCCGCTAGATCTTCGCCCGCCCAGGCTGGCCTCATCGGCTTAGACCAACACCGACAGACGAAGTTCAGGAGGCGAAACAAGAGGTCGTCGCGGCGCCCTCGCTGAGCTCCTCTTCAAACCGCCTGGACTGGGGGCAGGCTTAAGGCGTCAATACGCGTCGTCCCTCTCGACCTCGAGAGAAGGGACATACCACCCAAGCGAGCGTGCCTGCCGTGCAATGCAGCGCGTACCACACTTTCCACATGGGTTACTACTTGCTGGAGTACGCACTGATTGATGACTATCTAGCTCGGCGGGCCGCCTTCCGGGAGGCGCATCTCACGCTCGCTCGAGAAGCGCATCATCGTGGGGACCTGGTCCTCGCAGGTGCCCTTGCCGAGCCGACTGATCGAGCAGTTCTCGTTTGGCGGACGGACGATCGCTCCGTTATTGAGCGCTTCGCTGACGGCGATCCTTACGTTCAGAATGGCTTGGTCACTTCATGGACCATCCGACCCTGGACGGTCGTCATCGGCGAGACAGCTGAATAGAACTCAACCCTGGGTGAGCCCTCGTCCTTCACCGGCAGCGGCGGTCTGAAATCCGTCTTCGGAGACCTTACGGGCGAGCAGGCTGCAGGCGCTTTTGCGTAGTTTGTGCCCGATTTGGCGGCTTCGCCGGCACAAGTTCCACGGGCATCGGGTCCGCGGTCAGCGATTGCAGGTACCTGACAAAGACGCGGGCCGACTCTCCGTTTTCATAGCCTCCGAGGTAATACTCGCGACGTTTGACCCGAGTGGATGCGAGCGGGTCGTCGCCCAGCATGGCGTCGAGCGCATCGTCAAGGGTGGACAAGTCCCACTCGATGACGTAGGCAGAGCAGCTGGACGGGAATCGGGCTCGGAAAGTATCTGTCTTGTCACCGGTGGCAACCATCGCGAACGGCTTGAGCGACTGCATGAAGTCAGTAACGACCCCCGACACATCGGACACCATGGCGTCCGCAGCGTTGACCAACTCAGCAAATGTCGGATCGGATGCCGCGGCGCTCGAACGATGCGGCCGTGACGTCGCCTCGGCATCCGCCCGGAGGAGCTCGTCAATTGCGGCAATCGCAGCGGCGGACTCCGGCAGTCTGCGGTTGGCCGGGTGGGGCCTGAAGATCACTGTTGCATTGCGCGCGAGTAAGGCGGAGACGACAGCTGCGCCAATAGGAAGGGAGGAGTGGTTGGTCTTCTGGTAGTCGGCCGCGTACCAGGTCGGCGCGTAGAGCACGACGGGGTTGTCGACCGTGGAGATTGGGGTCCTCGCCGTTTCGATGTTCTCGACCTGGGGACGACCAAGAATCTTGAACTTCTCCGGCGGAATGTAGACCCCATGTGCGACGTAGCGGTCAATCGCTGCCTGGCCAGCCACGATGAGAACGTCATATGCCGCCGACTTCCGGCGGCACGAAGCCTCCTTATCGCTGTCGCCATGATGGAGCCAGACGTGGGTCATACGCCGGACCTTCAGGAAATCGTCGTTGTCGCGGCTGAAGACGTAGAGCGCTGCCCGGACTGTCTTTGGCAACATGGCTCGGATTGCTCGAAGGTCTCCCCTCCGCGCGTAGATCACCGGCATCGGGTATCTGTCGGCCACGCGCTGAAATGCGAGTGCGTCGGTGGTCACGATGGTGAAGGGTTGCCCGATTCTCTCCAAATAAGGCGACCACAAACCGATGTGGAAGGCGGCGTGCCCGTTATAAGGCATCGTCAATACCGGACGGTATGCCCGAAGCCTGTCGAGCACTACTTTGTTGTACCGGATGAAGCGTGAATGCTGCGCCCCAATCACGGCCAGCATCGCTACTGCCAGCACTGAAAGCGCTAGAAATACCGCCGCTGGCAGCGACAGCGTGGCAGCGACAAAGCTGAGTACGACAAACCCGCAGGTCGCTGCCCCGGCCCAACCATATGGCCAGCGCGGAGGGTTGATTGGCTCTTCGGGAGCTCCTGGCAGATTCCTGGCTTTTAGCTGCACCACGTCAGCGTCTTTTAGAGCGGTGCAAAACCACCACAGCCCAGCAAGTACCACCAGCAAGCCGGCGACGACGAAGAACGGCAAGCGCGGGGAGTTGGCGACATACCAGCAGGCAACTCCAGCGCACAGCATGGCGGCGGCGCTTAGCCGAATACAGAAGGTCCCCAGCATGCGCTTGCGGACGCTAAGCCCGAGCAGGGTCAGCTGCTGCGCGATCCCGATAACCAATCCAGCTGCGCAGGTGAGTCGCAGCCAGAGGACATCCCCCGCCCAGACAGATGTAATACCGGCGAGCAATGCCAGAACCGACCACGCTCGTGAGCGCAACAGCCGAGACACGTATGAGCCTCCCCCGAGATGCTGGCTAGACCCTATCGTTTTTCGCTTCGGCGCCTCAATACGTGCTTCGCTGCGTCGACATCGACTTTCGGTCGACGGTGGGTCCCTGCGATAAGGGGTACTGGCAGGGACTCCCACCCTCGGCGTATGGCGCTCTAGCGTCGTGGTTGAACGCGGGCACGCAGCGCTTAGGCGCCTCGGCCACGAAACGGGAGTCGACAGCCATGGGGTACGTACGCCTCGGGCGCCAGGACGCCGACAAATTAAGAGAAGGGAGAGATTGATCATGGAGAAGCGCATCCTCGGGGCCGACCTGGAGGTTTCCGCGATCGGACTGGGCTGCATGAGCATGACCGGCGGTTACAGCGACCGACCCGAGCGGACTGAGATGCTCGATCTCATCCGGACCGCCGTCGACCTCGGCGTCACGTTCTTCGACACCGCCGAGATTTACGGACCGTACGCCAACGAGGAGCTCGTTGGCGAAGCACTTGCGCCGGTCAAGGACCGGGTAGTGATCGCCACCAAATTCGGCTGGGACATCGATCCGGTCGAGCGGAAGCCTCGCGGCGCGGTCACCAGCGATCCGGCGGTGATCATTCAGGTCGTCGAGGGTTCGCTGCAGCGGCTCGGGGTCGAGGCGATCGATCTCTACTACCAACATCGGGTCGATCCGGCCATCCCGATCGAGGAGGTCGCCGGCGCGGTCAAGGAGCTCATCGACGCCGGCAAGGTGAAGCACTTCGGCATGTCCGAGGCCGCCGCCGGTACCATCCGCCGCGCCCATGCCGTACAGCCGGTGACCGCCGTGCAGAGCGAGTACTCGCTGTGGTGGCGCCGACCCGAGGAGGAGGTGCTGGCCACCTGCGAGGAGCTCGGCATCGGCTTCGTCCCCTACAGCCCCCTCGGCAAGGGATTTCTGACCGGTACGGTCACGGCCACGACGAGCTTCGACGCCGGGAACGACATCCGCTCGACGATCCCACGGTTCGCGCCCGATGCGCTGCAGAACAACCGGGCCGTCGTCGATCTCCTCACCAGCATCGCCGAGCGCAAAGGGGCCACTCCGGGGCAGATCGCGTTGGCGTGGCTGCTGGCGCAGAAATCGTGGATCGTGCCGATTCCCGGGACCCGCAAGCTGCACCGACTCCAGGAGAATATCGGCGCCGCTGATGTGGCGCTCACGGCCGACGACCTGTCCGAGATCACCCATGCCGCCGACTCGATCCACATCGAAGGTGGCCGCTACAGCGAAGCCGCCGAACAGATGACCAACCTGTAGGCCGTGTCAGGCCTGTTCGGGGCTGAGCCGAGCCCGCAGGAGGCAAGCAAGCACCACGGTTGGGTATCACATTGCAGGCTGCGGCGGCTTGCCGTATCGAGGACCCGGTCGGCCTCGCTCATCATCTTTTCTTGCTGCGACCCGCTACCAGGAATAAGCCGGGTCCGAGATGTCCACCACAAGGACGGGACGTTTGGGGCCCGCGTCTAGCCAGTGCCGGATGATGCGGCTCCATGCCCCGCCTTCATCGGAGTATCGCGCAGCCCCTGGAAACGGCCGCCCGCATTTTGGGCAGCGCTGGGCTGGCATGCGGGTTAGTGTGTGCGTCCGGGGATATCCGACGAACTCGGTGCCCGGCAAGGAATTGCCGTCCCGGTCCTTCTCAATGAACACCGGCAACCGACCGAGCTTGAATTGCTGGTGTCGCGCACATCTGAGGCCAGTCTGCCGATCGATGTACATATCGATGCATACCACCCGAATGAACAGACGTCCGGAACCGTGTTTGCTCATTTCGCAGCCTTAGCCTTTCCAGCGTGATCCCGTTCCGCAAGGCTTGTCACAGCCTTTTCGGATCATGGTCTGCACGCTGTCTAACACTTCGAAACTCGATTGCCCGTCGCTGAGAAGCAGGACGCCTTAGCTGCACCGATCGTCCATTGGCCGGCCGGCGACGCAGCTGGCGCTGGACAGGCTTGCCGAACCGCAATATCGCATGGCAGAACCACCCAATGGCGAATGCAGCGAAGATTGAGGTGCGCTCGTTAATCATGATCAATTGCATCGTGATATGCGACCAATTGTCCAGCGCTATATACGATGAATAAAATGCGAAATAAATTTGAACAAATGCTTAATAGAAGAAAAACGCAAAGTAACTGTTCATCAAAGGGTGTGGAGTGAGCCCTGACGCACCCTGTTTCACCACTGAACGCCACCACCGAACGTGCGCGGCAGCTGAGCGCTGGCAAGTCTGGATCGGTCACAACCAGC
>Ga0307297_10000152_pt1 | contig 16097 bp, 12 predicted proteins | sample ER_DNA_157_FD_194464 | JGI IMG/M metagenome (GOLD analysis project Ga0307297, IMG submission 194464) | Bulk soil microbial communities from the East River watershed near Crested Butte, Colorado, United States - ER_DNA_157 | ecosystem: Environmental > Terrestrial > Soil > Floodplain | place...
CGACCGTGATCATGCGTCCCGCCGTCCCGTGCAAGGTGATGTCGCCAAAGCCGGTGGTCGTCAGCGCCGTAACGGTGAAATACAGCGCGTCGGCATAATTCGTGATCTGATCGTTGCGGAATTTCTGGGTCTCGTAGACGATCGCGGTCATCACGAAGATGAATACCGTCAGGTTGGTGACGGCGAAGATGACTTCCTCGTTGCGCTGGAAGAACGAGCTGTCGGCGCGCAACCGCACCAGCATCTGATAGTCGCGCAACAGCCGCAGCGTGCGCAGAATCCGCAGGAAGCCGCCGGCTTCGCCGGCCAGCGGCGCGAGGAAGGAGACGATGGCAACCACATCGGTCCAGGTTGAAAACCGCGCGAATTCGCGCAAGCGATGCCGGCTGACCAGTAGCCGTGCTGCGAAATCCGCAAGAATCCCGATGCCGAACAGGACGTCGAGCACTTCCGTCACCTCGTGGGAAGGCAGGAACGAGGTCGCGATGATAAACGCCACCGTGACGATATCGAACGCCAGCAGGGCATAGCGGAAGCGGACGCCGCGCGGCGTTTCGCCTTCGTACAAGTCGCGGATTGCGGTCTTCAGGGCAGCGAAGGTCATGGCGACACTTGATCGGTTTGTAGCTACTATTGCAATCTGGGAACCCCATCCGGAGCCATCCACGTGATCGAACCCGTACCCGCGCCCCTCGGCGGCATCCTGCGCATGTCCCGCCGGGTCATGAACCTCGCTTACATGCTCACGCAGAACGCCCGCCGTCACGGCGACCGCACCGGCTTCGTGTGGGGCGACCGGTCCTGGAACTGGCGCGAGATCGATGGCCTGGTTTCGGCGCTGGCGGCGGCGCTCGCAGCAGCCGGCATCGTCAAGGGCGACCGCATCCTGGTGCATTCGAAGAATTGCGACGAGATGTTCTGGTCGATGTTTGCGGCCTTCCGGCTCGGCGCGGTCTGGGTTCCCACCAATTTCAGATTGATGCCGGACGAGGTGGCGTATCTCGCGACCGCCTCGGGCGCCAAGGCGTTCCTGTGCCACGGCGATTTTCCCGAACATGCCGCCGCGGTCAAAGCGGCGAGCCCGGCGCTGGCCTTTTCCTGGCGGATCGGGGAGGGCGGCTTCGCCGAGACCTCGGTAAGCCAGGCGATCTCAGCGCATGCCGGCGCGCAATTCATAAACACTGACGTCGAGTACGACGATCCCTGCTGGTTCTTCTTCACCTCGGGCACCACGGGCCGATCCAAGGCGGCGGTGCTGACCCATGGCCAGATGGCGTTTGTGGTGACCAATCACCTGGCCGACCTGATGCCCGCCACCACGGAGCGCGACGCGTCCCTGGTCGTCGCGCCGCTGTCGCATGGCGCCGGCGTGCATCAGCTGGTGCAGGTCGCGCGCGGCGTGCCGACCATCCTGTTGTCGAGCGAACGCTTCGATATCGACGAGGCGTTCCGGCTGATCGAGACCCGGCGTGTGACCAATATCTTCACCGTGCCGACCATCCTGAGGATGATGGTCGAGCACCCCGCCATCGACCGTTACGACCATTCCTCGCTGCGCTACATCATCTATGCCGGCGCGCCGATGTACCGCGAGGACCAGAAGGCGGCCTTGAAAAAGCTCGGCAAGGTGCTGGTGCAGTATTTCGGGCTCGGCGAGGTCACCGGCAACATCACGGTGCTGCCGCCGGAACTGCACGACGCCGAGGACGGGCCGCAGGCGCGGATCGGCTCCTGCGGCTATGAGCGGACCGGCATGCAGGTCTCGATCCAGGGCGACGACGGGCGCGAACTCAAAGCGCACGAGACCGGCGAGATCTGCGTGACCGGACCCGCCGTGTTCGCCGGCTACTACGACAATCCGGAAGCCAACGCCAAGGCCTTTCGCAATGGCTGGTTCCGCACCGGCGATCTCGGCCATGTCGATGCCGAGGGTTTTGTCTACATCACCGGCCGCGCCTCGGACATGTACATCTCCGGCGGATCGAACATCTATCCGCGCGAGGTCGAAGAGAAGATTCTGACCCATCCCGGGATCGGCGAGGTAGCGATCGTCGGCGTGCCGGACCCGGTCTGGGGCGAGGTCGGCATCGCCGTCTGCGTGGCGCGCGAGGGCTCGGCCGCGGTGAGCGAACTTGAACTGGCCACGTTCCTTGCCGCCAAGGTGCCGCGCTACAAAATGCCAAAGCGTTTTTTCTTCTGGGAAGCGCTGCCGAAATCCGGCTACGGCAAAATTCCAAAACGGCTGGTGCGCGACGAACTGGAGGCGCGCGGCCTGTTGGATGTCCCTGCCAAGAAGATCAGCTGATGCGGGTCATAAAACAGCCCGGCCCGCCGGCGCCCGAACGCATCCAGTGGGTGGAAGCCCGCAGCCGCGCCTTCTCCTTCACGCTCGAAGCCGGCCTGCCGCTGCTGGAAGCCGCGCGCCGCGGCTTTGCGGCGGAGGGGTTTGCCGGCGGCGTCCTGAACCTCAGGAGCGGGGCGCTCGGCCCCTTTGCCTATGTCATGCCGGCGCTGTCGAAGACCGGCGACAACGCCGCGTTCTATAGCGACACGTTTCGGCCCTGCGGTATTACGCATCTCAAGACCGGCGCCATGACCCTTGGGCAGCGCGACGGCGCGCCGTACTTCCATTGCCACGCTTTGTGGGTGGAGGCCGATGGCCGCGCCGGCGGCGGCCATATCCTGCCGGAAGAGACCGTTGTCGCCGAGGCCTTTGCAGTTGACGCCTTCGGCATCGACCGCGCGGTATTTTTGGGGGAGCCCGATCCGGAGACGAACTTCAAGCTGTTTGGGCCCGTTGCCTGTGCGACCACCGGTGCCGAGACCACCAGCCGCGTCTTCGCGCTGCGGCTGCGACCCAACCAGGACTTTGCCGGCGCGCTCGAACAATTCTGCAGCGAGCAGGGCATTGCCAGTGCCAGAATCCACGGCGGCGTCGGCAGCACCATCGGCGCGCGCTTTGCGGATGGCCGCATCGTCGAACCGTTCGCGACCGAACTGGCGATCAGCGCGGGTGTCATCGCCACGGGGGCAGGTGGCGCGCTCGAAGCCGAGCTGGACATTGCGCTGGTCGATTATACCGGCGGCCTCGCCGAGGGCCGGCTCAAGCGCGGCGATAATCCGGTGCTGATGACGATGGAGCTGGTGCTGGAGGTGGTGGCGGACGCCGGCCTGTAGCCCGGAGCCACTCGCTGCGCTTCGCTCCACCAAAATATCGAAAACAACCCCATGCACAGATAGACTGAGGTCACTGCTCTCTGTCGTTTGGGTAATATAGTACCAGAAAGGCCCCGACAGACCCCGCGTGCCGCCGCAACGGTCGCGGCACCCAGCAGGGCAAATCTGACTTCCCAACGCCCGTATGTTCCTGTTACGTTCCTGCGATGCCGGTTGGAGCAGGACGATGGCTTCCAGAGGAAACCGCCCGATCAATCTGCCCCCGCCGTATCTCAGGCGCGTCTGGCTCGAGCCGTCGCGCATTGCCGATCGCGTGGCCGGCGTCCCTCCGGGCATCCCGCCCGACTATCTCTCACATTCCCACGGCGAGGGGTTCTTGCGATTCTTCGAAGAGCGCTGCCAACAGCAGGGCATCTTCATCTTCGACGAACCGGAATCGGCGCAGTCGCCGGCGCGCCAGATCGAATTCCTGAAGCTGATGCGGCGGATGGAGGCCTCGCAAAATTGCCAGATCATCATCGCCACGCATTCGCCCATGCTGATGGCCTATCCCGGCGCGACACTGCTGGGATTGACGAAGTACGGGCTGGAGCCGATGACCGTCGAGCAAACAGGCCATTACAAGATCATGCGTGAGTTCTACGACGATCCCGCGCGGTTTGCGAAGGCTGCCATCGCGGATGAGCAGGCCTCTGCGGATGCTCGAGCAACGGAAGACATGGCGCGGGGAAGGGTATGAACTCACGACGGAATCGACCGATCGATCTTCCCGCGCCATACCTCAGGCGCGTCTGGCTTGAGCCGTCGCGCATTGCTGATCGCGGGGCCTATCCGTTCTGTCTGCCTTTCCTCGGCGACGATTTCGAATTGAGTTTCGACCGCTCCATTACCATCATTGCCGGTGAGAACGGCACCGGAAAATCCACGTTACTTGAAGGGATCGCCGTCTTGGCCGGCTATGACGAGGCCGGTGGCGGCAAGGGCTATAAACCCGTCGATCATTCCGGCGCCATGGAGGTGATGGGCGGCCGGCTTTCCAGCGCGCTACGCGCGAGTTGGCTGCCGAAGGTTACCAACGGCTGGTTCTTCCGGGCCGAGAGCTTCTTTTCCGTCGCAAGGTATCTAGACGCGGTCGGGAGCGCCTATGCGGACTTCCTGTCCCATTCGCACGGCGAGGGATTCATGCGCTTCTTCGAAGAGCGCTGCCAGCGCCAGGGCATCTACATCTTCGATGAACCGGAATCCGCGCTGTCGCCGGCGCGCCAGATGGAATTCTTGAAGCTGATGCGGCGGATGGACAATTCAGAACATTGCCAGATCATCATGGCAACGCATTCACCGATGCTGATGGCCTATCCCGGCGCGCGGCTGCTGCGGTTGTCGAAATACGGGCTGGAGCCGGTGAACGTCAGGGACACCGACCACTACAAGGTCATGCGCGAGTTCTGCGAGGATCCGGCGGGGTTTGTCGAGGCGGTGGTGGAGGAGTGGACACCTCGCCGCCGGGACGCCGATCGGTTCTGATAGCGCAGTCTGTAGGGCGCAATCGAAAAGCGTTTTGCACCCCAGCAGTTCGCTAAAGCCATGTCGCGATATCAGGTATTCGCCGCGGGTAACTAAGGTACTACGCGGCGCAGGATTTCACTCATCGCCGCGTATCGTCCAATTACGCAAAAAGTCGTGGATGCCGGAGGGATAGTCTCTCACTCCGCCGCCTCGCTCGCTCCGCTGCTGCCCTTCTTCCGAGGCGCGTCCGCCTTCGCCAGCACCGGTCCCAGAAACTTCCCCGTATAGCTCCTTGGCGCCTTGACGATGTCTTCCGGCGGACCCCAGGCGACGATTTCGCCGCCGCCGTCGCCGCCTTCGGGGCCGAGGTCGATCACCCAGTCGGCGGTTTTTATCACCTCGAGATTGTGTTCGATGACGACGACCGTGTTGCCCTGCGACACCAGCTCGTGCAGCACTTCCAGCAGTTTCTTGACGTCGTGGAAATGCAGGCCCGTGGTCGGCTCGTCCAGGATGTAGAGCGTGCGGCCGGTGGCGCGCTTCGACAGTTCCTTTGCGAGTTTGACGCGCTGCGCTTCGCCGCCGGACAGGGTGGTGGCCTGCTGGCCGACATGGATGTAGTCGAGCCCGACGCGGTGCAATGTTTTGAACGTTTCGCGGACGCGGGGGACGGCCTTGAAGAATTCGGCGGCTTCCTCGACGGTCATGTCGAGCACGTCGGCGATGCTTTTGCCCTTGAACAGCACTTCGAGCGTCTCGCGGTTGTAGCGCTTGCCCTTGCAGACGTCGCAGGTGACGTAGACGTCGGGCAGGAAGTGCATCTCGATCTTGATGACGCCGTCGCCCTGGCAGGCCTCGCAGCGGCCGCCCTTGACGTTGAAGGAGAAGCGGCCGGGCTCGTAGCCGCGCGCCTTGGCTTCGGGGAGCCCTGCGAACCACTCGCGGATCGGCGTGAAGGCGCCGGTATAGGTCGCCGGGTTGGAGCGCGGGGTGCGGCCGATCGGCGACTGGTCGATGTCGATGATCTTGTCGATATGCTCCAAGCCCTCGATGCGGTCGTGCGGGGCGGCGCCCTCGCTGGCGTTGTTGAGTTTTCGCGCGATCGCCTTGTACAGCGTGTCGATCAGCAGCGTCGACTTGCCGCCGCCGGAGACGCCGGTGACACAGGTAAACAGGCCCAGCGGAATTTCCGCCGAGACGTTTTTCAGATTGTTGCCGCGGGCGTTGATCACCTTGATGGTGCGGCGATTGTTCGGCGGCTTGCGCTCGGGAATTTCCACCGACAGTTCGCCGGTGAGATATTTGCCGGTCAGAGACTTCGGATTGTTCATGACGTCGGAGGGCGTGCCCTGCGCGACGATGTTGCCGCCATGCACGCCGGCGCCGGGGCCGACGTCGACGACATAGTCGGCCAGCCGGATGGCGTCCTCGTCATGCTCGACCACGATCACGGTATTGCCGAGGTCGCGCAGCCGCTTCAGGGTTTCCAAGAGCCGCGCATTGTCGCGCTGGTGCAGGCCGATCGATGGCTCGTCCAGCACATAGAGCACGCCCGTCAGTCCCGAGCCGATCTGCGACGCAAGCCGGATGCGCTGGCTTTCGCCGCCGCTCAATGTGCCGGAAGCGCGCGCCAGCGTCAGGTAATTGAGGCCGACATCGAGCAGGAACGAGAGCCGCTCGCGGATCTCCTTCAGCACCCGCGCGGCGATCTCGTTCTGCTGGGCGTTGAGCGCCTTCGGCACCGTCTCGAACCATTCGCCGGCGCGCCGTACCGACAGTTCCGAGACTTCGCCGATATGCTTGCCGCCGATCTTGACGCACAGCGCCTCCGGCTTCAGCCGGTAGCCGTGGCAGCCCTCGCAGGGGATGTCGGAAAAATATTTTCCCAACTCTTCGCGCGCCCATTCGCTTTCGGTTTCGCGAAAACGGCGGTCGAGATTGGTGATGACGCCCTCGAACGGTTTCTTGGTGTCATAGGAGCGCACGCCGTCTTCATAGGAGAATTTTATCTCGTCATCGCCGGAGCCGTGCAGCAAGGCCTGCTGTACCTTTTTCGGAAGGTCCTTCCACTTGGTGTCGAGCGTGAACTTGTAGAACTTGCCGAGCGCGGTCAGGGTCTGGACGTAATAGGGCGAGGATGATTTCGCCCACGGCGCGATCGCACCCTTGCGCAGGGTCAGTTCCTTGTCGGGAATGACCAGCTCCTCGTCGATATGCTGCTCGACGCCGAGGCCGCCGCAGGCCGGGCAGGCGCCGTAGGGGTTGTTGAACGAGAACAGCCGGGGCTCGATTTCCGGAATGGTGAAGCCTGAGACCGGGCAGGCGAATTTTTCCGAGAACAGGATCCGCTCGGCGCCGGTTTTGTCGTGGATTTTTGCGGTCTTCTTGTCGGACTTTTTCTCAGCAGCGGCGGCAGCCGGCGCGTCGGCATATTCGATCACCGCCAGGCCCTCGGCGAGTTTCAGCGCGGTCTCGAAACTTTCCGCCAGCCGTTGGCCGATATCGGGGCGGACCACGATCCGGTCGACCACCACGTCGATGTCATGCGGGAATTTCTTGTCGAGCACGGGCGCTTCCGAAAGCTCGTGGAAGGCGCCGTCGATCTTGACCCGCTGAAAACCCTTCTTGAGGTATTCGGCGAGCTCCTTGCGGTACTCGCCCTTGCGGCCGCGCACCACGGGCGCCAGCAGATAGAGCCTGGTGCCTTCGGGCAGCGCCAGCACGCGGTCGACCATCTGCGAGACGATCTGGCTCTCGATCGGAAGGCCCGTGGCGGGCGAATAGGGCACCCCGACCCGGGCCCACAACAGCCGCATGTAGTCGTAGATCTCGGTCACGGTGCCGACGGTGGAGCGCGGATTTTTCGAAGTGGTTTTCTGCTCGATGGAAATGGCGGGCGAGAGCCCGTCGATCTGGTCGACGTCGGGCTTCTGCATCATCTCCAGGAACTGGCGCGCATAGGCCGACAGCGATTCGACGTAGCGGCGCTGGCCCTCGGCATAGATGGTGTCGAAGGCGAGCGAGGATTTTCCCGAGCCCGACAGCCCGGTGAACACCACCAGCTTGTCGCGTGGAATTTCGAGGTCGACGTTTTTGAGGTTGTGCTCGCGCGCGCCGCGAATTGTTATCGCGCGCATCCCGGAGCCCGAGGCCGATTGGCGCTTCGCCCTGATCACTTCATCCATAATGGCATTTCCCAGGCGCGTTGAGCCGCGCTGCGTTCAGGCGCGCATCGCCGGAAGCCGGGATCGGACGCCAATGGGTGAGCTCGGAACATAGGAAGAACGGGTACGGATTTCCAGTACTCCCCGCGAATCATCAACGGTTTGTTTCGAGCAGGGTTTCAATGGCAGCAGATGGCAGTACGCCAACAAAAAAGGCCGGCGCAAGGCCGGCCTTTTCCGATTTGAAAGTTCGCGCGAAGCGCGGATCAGTACTTCGCGACGACCGGGCCGCCGAAGCGGTAGTTGACGCGCAGGGTGACCATGTCCACGTCCTGGCGGACCCGATTGTTGAGGACGCCTACGAGAACGGGACCGGTCGCGGTGAACGAGTTGTTCGAGGTTCCCATCCAAAGGTGGTTGTATTCGGCACCGACCGACCAATTGGGTGTGAAGCCATACTCGAAGCCGACACCGAGGGTGCCGCCCCAACGCGTTGCACTCGACGAAACCAGACCGGTCCCGGTGGCTGTAGCGAGAACGTCCAGCCGGTTGCTGGTAACAGCTGCGCCGCCCTTGACGTAGAGCAGAGCCGCATCCCAGGCCCAGCCGAGCTGACCGGTGAAGAGGCCGATGCCGTCGGTCTTCACGCGGGTCGAGAACGTCGGGTCGGCCAAGGCCACGCGCGTGCTGGTGATGTCGGCCCAATCGCCCTGGGCTTCCAGGCCGAACACGAATTGATTGGCCTGCCAGCGATAGCCGATCTGGCCACCGATGACACCGCCGGAACGGTCGCGGCAGCCGTCGCTGAAAACGGGACCAGCGAGGGTCACGAAATCCCAGCAATTGTGGCTGCTGCCCCAACCGCCATTGGCGCCGATGTAGAAGCCGCTCCAATTGTAGATCACCGGAAGCGCGACCGGAGCCTTGGTGTAGGGACGAGCGGCCAAATCGGCGGCGGACGCGGAAGTCGCCATCGCGATCAAACCAACCGCTCCAAGCAATAGTTTCTTCATGTCTTTTTCTCCTTGGACATTCGCAATAGCGAGAATTCCCAACGCATACAGCGTCTTCGGTAAAAATACTGTCACCGGAAGGCAACAGGTAGACTCCTAATGGGCCCGGTCTCGCCAAGTAGGCCAATAATCAGGTGCCAATAAAAAGGCCGGCGCGAGGCCGGCCTTTAAAACTCTCAGATCGAACGAAGATCAGTACTTCGCGACGACCGGGCCACCCCAACGGTAGTTGACGCGCACGGTGACGATATCGACGTCCTGACGGATGCGGTCGGTGGCGAACGGGGCGCCCGCGGGGGGGAAAGCGGCGTTGGTGGTGAAATTGAAACTCTTGTCCTGCATGAACATGTGATCGTATTCGATGCCGGCGGACCAGTTCGGGGCGAAGCCATATTCCAGGCCGACACCGACCACGGCACCCCAGCGGGTGTCGTCGACGCTGTTGGTAACCTGGACACCGGTCGCAGTCGTGAAGTTGCGATAGCGGTCCGAGGTCACAGCGGCGCCGCCCTTGAGGTAGAACAGGGCGTTGTTGACGGCGAAACCAACCTGGCCGGTGAACAGGCCGAAGGCATCGACGCGGCTGTCGTTGCTGAACGCCGCGGCATTCAGGCTCACATTGCGGCCGTGGAAATCAGCCCAGTTGCCCTGCGCCTCCAGGCCGAATACCCACTGCGAAGCCTGCCAGCGATAACCGATCTGACCGCCGACGGTGCCGCCGGTTGCATTGTGGCAGCCATCGGCGAAGCTGATGCCGCCGGTCGTTTCGGTCCAGCACTTGCGGCTCGATCCCCAACCGCCGTTCATGCCGACGTAGAAGCCGCTCCAGTCATAATAGGCGGCGACCATCGCGGGGGGCGCCTTGGCGTAAGGGCGCGCGGCTAGATCGGCGGCCGAGGCCGGTGCAGCCATGCTCAGCGCAACCAGACCAACGGTACCCAGCAAAAACTTCTTCATCGCGGTCTCCAGTTCTTATCCGCTTCCCTTGGTCCCGAAGCGGTTTCGAATTCGATGCGAGCGCCCAATCAAGCTCAATTACGAGCATGACCATATTTCGATTCCAGACAAAAAACCGTCTCCGAAATGCAACACTCGGCCACGAAGTGAAACGCCTGAAGTTGATGATTTATTTACCGAATTTTTGCATCCGAAGAGCGCTCGGGAGGGCTGTTTGAGGGACGTCGTACCGAGATACCGCTTTGCTTCCGAAAGCTTTGCGAAAGTCACGGAACAAAACTGGAACATTGGCACGCGGAATGCTATATGTGGATAACCGGGGATCGCCGGGCGCGCGGCACCCGCGAGCGTATAGGGTCGCGCTCAAGATGATCCCCAAGGTAGTCCCGGCATGCGAGCCGGTGGCTGGCGGATCCGGACAGTTCAGTACATTCCAGGAGTGGAGAGCGGCGATGGCGGGAAGCGTAAACAAGGTGATTCTGGTCGGAAATCTCGGCAAGGACCCGGAAATCCGGCGCACCCAGGACGGGCGGCCGATCGCCAATCTCAGTGTGGCGACCTCCGAGACCTGGCGCGACAAGGCCACCGGCGAGCGCAAGGAAAAGACCGAGTGGCATCGCGTCGTGATCTTCTCCGAGCCGCTCTGCAAGATCGTCGAGCAGTATCTGAAGAAGGGCGCCAAGGTGTACATCGAAGGCGCGCTGCAGACCCGCAAATGGACCGATCAGTCCGGTGTCGAGAAATACTCGACCGAAGTCGTGCTGCAGGGCTTCAACTCGACGTTGACCATGCTCGACGGCCGCAGCGGCGTCGGCGGCGGTGGCAGCTTCGGCCCCGATGAGTCCGGTGGCGATTTCGGCTCCGGCGGTCCCTCCAGCGCCGCGCCGCGCCGCGCGGTGGCAGGCGCCGGCGCCCGCAACAGCGACATGGACGACGACATTCCGTTCTGATCGCGGGCTTCGGAATTTGACGGGAAATGCTGCTGGCATTTTCAGTCTCCCGTGAGAAATTCCGACACGAAATAATTCGTCATGGCCGGGCTTGTCCCGGCCATTCGCGTCTTTTGAGCTGGTGACGTGAAGACGTGGATGCCCGCGACATGACCGGGCATGACGAGCTTGCTGCATGCTTGCGAATAAACTTGACAGTGGAAAGATAAATGTAAATACCCGTTACATCGACTTTCCCGTCATGTCTCGCAGGGGTTTTGCATGTCGCTTGCTCCGCTGTTCGCCGCCGCCCCCGAAATCCAGGTCCACGCCTTTGCGGCAGTAGCGGCCTTCCTGCTCGGCGCGGTGCAGCTCGCCGCGCCCAAGGGCACGCTGCCGCACCGGACGCTGGGATGGGTCTGGGTCGTGCTGATGCTGGTGATCAGTGGTTCCTCGTTTCTGCTCCACGGCATCCGGCTGTGGGGCCCGTGGAGCCCGATCCACCTGCTCTCGGTATTCACCCCGGTCGCGCTGATGGCGGCTGTGGTGGCAGCCCGCGCGCACCGCGTACGCACCCACAAGATCGCGATGATATCGATCTATGCCGGCGCCCTCGTACTGGCGGGGCTGTTCACGCTGGTGCCGGGCCGCCTCATGCACGGGTGGTGTTCGGCTCCTGAAGCCATCACAAGAGGGTCTGGCCGCCTTTTTTTTGGTCGCTTCGGGCGGCTGGATTCGCTGGCCCGGCCCGCAGCATCGAGCCTCCCTTAAGTCCATGAAAAAACGAAGGGAAAAACCGCTGGCGCGGAGCGGTTAGGGGTGGTTAGAAAGGCCTCGATACGCTATATGATTCTGAGCCAAAACTGACCGGATTTCCCCTTTGTCTGACCCTGAAGATGAGAAGCCCGGCGAACCGCCGGCGCCCTCGGATATTCGCCCCGTATCCATCCTCGATGAGATGAAGCGCAGCTACCTCGATTACGCCATGAGCGTGATCGTGGCGCGGGCGCTGCCCGATGCGCGCGACGGCCTGAAGCCGGTGCATCGGCGGATTCTCTTCGCGATGTCCGAGAACGGATTCGAATACAACAAGCCGTACCGAAAGTCGGCGCGCACCGTCGGCGACGTGATCGGTAAATATCATCCGCATGGCGACCAGTCGGTCTATGACGCGATGGTCCGCATGGCGCAGGAATTTTCCATGCGCGTGCCGCTGATCGACGGCCAGGGCAATTTCGGCTCGGTGGACGGCGATACGGCGGCCGCGATGCGGTACACCGAATCGCGCATGACCAAAATCGCGCAACTGCTGCTCGACGACCTAGACAAGGACACCGTCGATTACCAGGACAACTACGACGGCGCGTTTCGCGAACCGCGGGTGCTGCCCGCCAAATTTCCCAATCTCCTGGTCAACGGCTCCGGCGGCATCGCCGTCGGCATGGCCACCAACATTCCGCCGCACAATCTCGGCGAGGTGATCGACGCATGCATCGCGCTGATCGACGATCCCGCGCTTTCGATCGACGATCTCAACAACATCATTCCCGGACCGGACTTTCCGACCGGCGGCGTCATCCTCGGACGCCAGGGCATCCGTTCGGCTTATCATCTTGGCCGCGGCTCGGTCGTGATGCGCGGCAAGGTGAAGATCGAGAACTGGGGTAAGGATCGCGAAGCCATCATCATCTCGGAAATTCCTTACCAGGTGAACAAGGCTTCCATGGTCGCGCGCATCGACGAATTGAATCGCGACAAGAAGATCGAGGGCATTTCCGCGCTGCGCGACGAATCCGATCGCGACGGTTTTCGCGTCGTCATCGAGCTGAAACGCGACGCGGTGCCGGAAGTGGTGTTGAACCAGCTCTACCGGTTCACGCCGCTGCAGACCAATTTCGGCTGCAACATGGTGGCGCTCGACGCCGGCCGCCCGCAAGTGATGAACCTGAAGGACCTGCTGACCATCTTCATCGCATTCCGCGAACAGGTGGTCACGCGGCGCACCAAGTTCCTGCTCAACAAGGCGCGCGACCGCGCCCATATTTTGGTTGGTCTCGCCATCGCGGTGGCCAATATCGACGAGATTATCCGTGTGATCCGCACCTCGCCCAATCCCGCAACCGCGCGTGACACCCTGATGGAGCGCAATTGGGCGGCCAAGGACGTGTCGGCGATGATCACCCTGATCGACGATCCCAGGCACCGGCTCGCCGAAGACGGCACCGCGCGGCTGTCGTTCGAGCAGGCGCAGGCCATTCTCGATCTGCGGCTGGCGCGCCTGACCGCGCTCGGCCGCGAGGAGATCGGTGAGGAACTCGACAAGCTCGCGGTGGAAATCGCCGATTACCTCGAGATCCTGCGTTCCCGCGCCCGCGTCCAGACCATCATCAAGGATGAACTCGCCGCAGTGAAGTCGGAATTCGCCACGCCGCGCAAGACCGAGATCATCGAGCATGAGGACGAGGTCGAGGACGAGGACCTGATCCAGCGCGAGGACATGGTGGTGACAGTCTCGCATGCCGGCTACGTCAAGCGCGTGCCGCTGTCGGCCTACCGGGCGCAGCGCCGCGGCGGCAAGGGCCGTTCCGGCATGCAGACCCGCGACGAGGATTTTGTCAGCCGGCTGTTTGTCGCCTCGACCCATACGCCGGTGCTGTTCTTCTCGTCACGCGGCCAGGTCTACAAGGAAAAGGTCTGGCGGCTGCCGGTGGCGGCGCCGAACGGCCGCGGCAAGGCGCTGATCAACATCCTGCCGCTGGAGCAGGGCGAGCGCATCACCACCATCATGCCACTGCCCGAGGACGAATCCTCCTGGGCCAATCTCGACGTGATGTTCGCTACCACGGGCGGCAATGTCCGCCGCAACAAGCTGTCGGATTTCGTCGACGTCAGGCGTTCCGGCATCATCGCCATGAAGCTAGACGAGGACGAGGCGATCGTCGACGTGCAGATCTGCACCGAGCACGACGACGTGTTGCTGACCGCTGCCGGCGGCCAGTGCATCCGTTTTCCCGTCACCGACGTCAGGGTGTTTTCCGGCCGCACCTCGATGGGCGTGCGCGGCATCGCGTTGCCCGCGGCCGACAGGCTGATTTCGCTGTCGATCCTGCGCCATGTCGAGGCAACATCGGACGACCGCACGGCCTACCTGAAAATGCGCCGGGCAGTGGCGGGCGAAGCCGCGGCCGAAGAGGGCGCGGAAATCGCGGAAACCGAAGGGGAAGAAACCTCCGGCGCCATTCAGCTCAGTTCCGAGCGCTACATCGAGATGTCGGCGCAGGAGCAGGTCGTGCTCACGGTGTCGGCCAACGGCTATGGCAAGCGCACCTCGTCGTTCGAATACCGCACCACCGGTCGCGGCGGCAAAGGCATCGTCGCGATGTCTGTCAACAACCGCAACGGCAAGCTGGTGGCGTCGTTCCCGGTCGAGGATAGCGACCAGATCATGCTGGTGACCGACAAGGGGCAGCTGATCCGCTGTCCGGTGGAGGGCATCCGGGTCGCCGGCCGCTCCACCCAGGGCGTCATCGTGTTCGACACCGCCGAGGACGAGCATGTGGTGTCGGTCGAGCATATCGGCGAGGACACCGAGAACGGCAATGGCAACGCCAGCGGCGAATAGCGAACGGCGCGCAGCAACTCGCTGATCGCTACGCGCCCTTTGCCGCACTGCAGCTCGCCGGAATCAAAGAGGCCCCCGGGGGGCATCCCGGGGGCCTCGAACCAGAGCAACCTGGCAGCTAAATTCTATGGCGTGCGGTCGGCGGTGACCAGGCGGGCTTCCCGGATCACGATCTTCTTGCCGGCGACGCGCAGGCACGTGGCCTCGAAGTTCGGCCAGGCCTGCTGCGAGCAGTTGGTGCCGATCTGTTTGATGTCCAGGCGGTCGCCCTTGGCGAGGGCCACCGGCACGCTGGCTTCAACCTGCGGCGCAAAGCCGGGCAGAACGGTGAGGGCGCCAGCAATGAGCGCGGCAATGGCAATGGCTGAAAAAGTCCTGATCATGACGGTCCCCTGTCAGTGGGCCTTTTTGGCCCGCCGTTTCGTTGGTCAATGGATAGCCAGAGCCGGTTTCCGGATGTCTTCGCGCGCCCGCGAAATGGTTTCGTTCCGCCTGAGTTTTGTTTCGTCGCCGCAGCGGGGATGAAACATTGCCCGCCTGCCCAGATGACGCCGCGACCCCCGAACTGGTTCAGCGGCTGACGGAAGATAAAAACCGGACTTTTGGGCCATGGCGGTGGAACAAACCCGGCTTGCGGGCGTGGCCGGGGCGGGGTAGACGGGTTTATGCCCCGCATCGCGCTGTATCCCGGTTCCTTCGACCCCGTCACCAATGGACATCTGGATGTGGTCCGGCACGCCGTCGGGCTGTGCGACCGGCTGATCGTCGCCATCGGGGTCCATCCCGGCAAGAAACCGCTGTTTTCCACCGAGGAGCGGCTGGAAATGGCCGAGCGGGTGTTCGCCCCGGTCGCCGCCGCGGCGCATTGCGCGTTCGATTGCACCACCTATGACGGCCTGACCGTCACCGCGGCGCAAAAGGCCGGGGCCACCATCATGATCAGGGGCCTGCGCGACGGCACCGACCTCGACTACGAGATGCAGATCTCGGGCATGAACGAGACCATGGCGCCCGACGTGCACACCGTGTTCCTGCCGGCCTCGGTGGCGGTCCGCCCGATCACCGCCACACTGGTGCGGCAGATCGCTGCCATGGGCGGCGACGTCTCGGCGTTCGTGCCGCGGGCGGTTGCCGCCAGCCTCAAGACCAAATTCGCCACCTGACCGTTGTCTCTGATCCCGGAGTTTTCATGATCCGAATTACGATCCAGATTCTTGGCCTCATCGCCGCGCTGATCTGCGCCGTCCCCGCGCTCGCGCAACCGCTGCCGGCGGGTCTCGACAAGGCGAATGCGATCGTCATCGACAGCACCAAGGGCCGCATCGTGTTCAAGCTGCGCACCGACGTGGCACCGCAGCATGCCGAGCGGATCAAGACGCTGGCGCGCGAGGGCTTCTACAACAACGTGCCGTTCCACCGGGTGATGGACGGCTTCATGGCGCAGACCGGCGACGGCCAGAATTTCAACGGCACCGGCGGCTCGAAATATCCGAACCTGAAGCAGGAATTTTCCAAGGTGCCGTTCACCCGCGGCATCGTCGGCATGGCGCGGCGTGGCGACAGCGTCGATACCGCGAATTCGCAGTTCTTCTTCATGTTTGCGGAGGGCTCGAGCCTGAACGGCCAGTACACCGTAATCGGCGAGGTGGTCTCCGGCATGGACGTGATTGACAAATTGAAGAAGGCGCCGCCGGGATCGGCCGGCGGTGCGGTAACCGACCCCGACAAG
>Ga0307297_10000154_pt1 | contig 16030 bp, 17 predicted proteins | sample ER_DNA_157_FD_194464 | JGI IMG/M metagenome (GOLD analysis project Ga0307297, IMG submission 194464) | Bulk soil microbial communities from the East River watershed near Crested Butte, Colorado, United States - ER_DNA_157 | ecosystem: Environmental > Terrestrial > Soil > Floodplain | place...
AACCTCGGCGACGCAGCCGTTCGGCAGGCATCGGACAAATCCGGCGCGGCCGACGTCCTGGTTGTCGAGTTTCAGGCCGAGGCCGGAAGGCAGCAGCACGCCGAGCGGCGCCACCACCCGCATCAGCTTGCTCTTCTGGTCGGCGGTTTTCAGCACGATCACGGTGAGGCCGGCGTTGGAGCGGTCCTCGGCCACCACGCTCTGGATCAGGGCGCATTGTTCGCCCTGGGCGCCCGGCGGGGTGTCGCAGCGGATCTGCCAGTCGCCATGCACCGAGCGTACCGCGCCTTGGGCGTCGGCCACTGCGGTCAGGCCGGGCAGCAGCGCGATGGCAAGGGCCGCGGCAGTCAGGCTGGCCTTGAGGCGGCCAAAACCGGCGGCCCATTCCTGGCCGCGGGGGGGTGCGCTTGTCGTCCGCTGTGTCGAACGGCCCATCAGGCTCGATTCCCTTGATATTCCTCAGGCTGGCCGGTCCGAGCATGGGACCGACCTGGACTGAGACGGCTAATGACGGCGCCCTGAAGGCGATATTCCCGGACCTTACGCCGAAATGGGCGCTCCGTCAGGCGAATCAGGCGCCGCGGGATCACCCTGTCTGTGCCTACATCGGGCAATCCGGCTGTCAAGCGCGATCGCTGCGCAAAAATCGGACTTCGGCCTGATTTCACGGGAAAATGTGGGGCCATGCGAATAGCCGGTGACGCGCCCCGCCATGCCCTACTACTGCATTGCGAGAGCCTGAGAATTATGGTTTGAGAGGCTGGATTTCGACGCGTTCTAGCTTTCCGGCCCCGGTACTCCAGGCAGTACTTCAAGGCCGTTTGTCTGGGGACGGATCGTGCAGCATTTCCCGCCATCCGGCGGAATGCTTTGGGGATTTATCAAGGGAGCGCGAGCGGCATGAAGATGTCGAAGGGCCAGATTGGCCGACGGTTGCTGGGTTTGGCGGTGGCAGGCGTTGCGCTGGCGGCCGGCGGTGCGGCTTTCGCCGAATTGGGCCAGCCCTCGCCGTGGGAATGGACCCTGCAGGAGTCGGCCACCGGGGTGATGGACACCATCACCTGGTTCCATACGCTGCTGGTCTGGATCATCACCGTCATCACGCTGTTCGTGCTGGTGCTGCTGATCATGGTGGTGGTGAAGTTCAACGCCAAGGCCAATCCGGTCCCCTCCAAGACCACCCACAACACCCTGATCGAGGTCGCCTGGACCCTGATTCCGGTGCTGATCCTGGTCGCCATCGCTGTGCCGTCGTTCCGGCTGCTGTTCCAGCAGCTCGACATTCCCAAGGCCGACCTCACCATCAAGGCGACCGGCAAGCAGTGGTACTGGAGCTACGCCTATCCCGACAACGGCAAGTTCGAATTCGATTCGCTGCTGGCGCAGGACAAGAAGCCCCGGCTGCTCGGCGTCGACAACGAGATGGTCGTGCCGGTGAACAAGGTGGTCCGGATCCAGACCACCGGCGCCGACGTCATCCACGCCTTCGCGGTGCCGTCCTTCGGCATCAAGATCGACTCGATTCCCGGCCGCCTCAACGAGACCTGGTTCAAGGCCACCAAGACCGGCATGTTCTACGGCCAGTGCTCGGAACTGTGTGGCAAGGATCATGCCTTCATGCCGATCGCGGTGCGGGTGGTGAGCGATCAGGAATTCGCGGCCTGGGTTGAGACCGCGAAGAAGAAGTTTGCGACCAACCCGGCGAATTCGTTCGCCGCGGCGGCGGGCGCGGTCGCGCAGTAAGCCCGACGGCTTGCGCGCGACCAATCGGACAAGGGCGACGGGACCGCGAGGTCCACAGGGACTGCAAGGCAGGATTTGAAAATGGCAACAGCAACACCGGCTCATCACGATCACGCCCACGCGCATGACGATCATGCGCACGCCAATCCGACCGGCTGGCGGCGCTTCGTCTATTCGACCAACCACAAGGACATCGGCACGATGTACCTGGTGTTCGCGATCATCGCCGGCGTGATCGGCGCCGCGATGTCGATCGCGATCCGCGTCGAGCTGATGTATCCCGGCGTGCAGCTGTTCCACGAGAGCCATACCTACAACGTGTTCGTGACCTCGCACGGCCTGATCATGATCTTCTTCATGGTGATGCCGGCGATGATCGGCGGCTTCGGCAACTGGTTCGTGCCGCTGATGATCGGCGCGCCCGACATGGCGTTCCCGCGCATGAACAACATCTCGTTCTGGCTGCTGCCGGCCTCGTTCGCGCTGCTGCTGATGTCGACCTTCGTCGAGGGTGAGCCCGGCGCCAACGGCGTCGGCGCAGGCTGGACCATGTACGCGCCGCTGTCGAGCTCGGGCCATCCGGGACCGGCGGTCGATTTCGCGATCCTGTCGCTGCATCTGGCCGGCGCCTCCTCGATCCTCGGCGCCATCAACTTCATCACCACGATCTTCAACATGCGCGCGCCCGGCATGACCCTGCACAAGATGCCGCTGTTCGTGTGGTCGATCCTGGTCACGGTGTTCCTGCTGTTGCTGTCGCTGCCGGTGCTGGCCGGCGCCATCACCATGCTGCTCACCGACCGCAATTTCGGTACCACCTTCTTCTCCGCCGACGGCGGCGGCGATCCGGTGCTGTTCCAGCACCTGTTCTGGTTCTTCGGCCATCCCGAAGTCTACATCCTGATCCTGCCGGCGTTCGGCATGATCAGCCAGATCGTCTCGACCTTCTCGAGGAAGCCGGTGTTCGGCTATCTCGGCATGGCCTATGCGATGGTCGCGATCGGCGGCATCGGCTTCGTGGTGTGGGCGCATCACATGTACACCGTCGGCATGTCGTCGGCGACGCAGGCCTACTTCGTCGCCGCCACCATGGTGATCGCGGTGCCGACCGGCGTGAAGATATTCTCCTGGATCGCCACGATGTGGGGCGGCTCGATCGAGTTCAAGACGCCGATGCTGTGGGCGATCGGCTTCATCTTCCTGTTCACGGTCGGCGGCGTTACCGGCGTGGTGCTGGCCAACGCCGGCGTCGACCGGGTGCTGCAGGACACCTACTACGTGGTCGCGCACTTCCACTACGTGCTGTCGCTCGGCGCCGTGTTCGGCATCTTCGCCGGCTGGTACTACTGGTTCCCGAAAATGTCCGGCTACATGTATTCGGAATTCATCGGCAAGCTGCACTTCTGGGTCACCTTCATCGGCGTCAACCTGGTGTTCTTCCCGCAGCATTTCCTCGGCCTGTCCGGCATGCCGCGCCGCTACGTCGACTATCCCGACGCCTTCGCCGGCTGGAACCTGGTTTCCTCGCTCGGCTCCTATCTCTCCGGCTTCGGCGTGCTGATCTTCATCTACGGCGTGATCCTGGCCTTCGTGAAGAAGGAACAGGCGGCCGACAATCCGTGGGGCGCCGGCGCCACCACGCTGGAATGGACGCTGCCGTCGCCGCCGCCGTTCCATCAGTTCGAAGTGCTGCCGCGCGTGCAGTAATCGAGAATGCGCGGCGCATCGTTGGCGCCGCGCCCTAAACGGAAGAAAGACCTGTCTTGTCGGTTATCGACCACAACGCCATCGAACTGCCTCGCATCTCGGATGCCAGTGTTGCCGATTACATCGCGCTGTTGAAGCCGCGGGTGATGTCGCTGGTGATCTTCACCGCGCTGGTCGGTCTGGTGATCGCACCCGGCCACGTCCATCCGGTACTGGCCTTCACCTCGATCCTCTGCATCGCGGTCGGCGCCGGCGCCTCGGGCGCGCTCAACATGTGGTACGAGAGCGATATCGACGCGCTGATGTCGCGCACCGTCAACCGGCCGATCCCGCGCGGCCGCGTCACCCGTCCGGAAGCGCTCGCCTTCGGCACGATCCTGGCGTTCTTCTCGGTGATGACGCTCGGCATCCTGGTCAACTGGCTGGCCGGCGGGCTGCTGGCGTTCACGATCTTCTTCTATGTCGTGATCTACACCATGGCGCTGAAGCGCTGGACCGCGCAGAACATCGTGATCGGCGGCGCCGCCGGCGCGCTGCCGCCGGTCGTGGCCTGGGCGGCGGCCACCGGCTCCTTGTCGATGGAGCCGCTGCTGTTGTTCCTGATCATCTTCTTCTGGACGCCGCCACACTTCTGGGCGCTGGCGCTGTTTCGCAGCGACGACTACGCCCGCGCCGGGGTGCCGATGCTGCCGGTGGTCGCCGGTCCCGATGCGACGAGGCTGCAGATCCTGCTCTATACCATCGTGCTGGTCGCGGTCGCGGTGGCGCCGTGGCCGCTCGGCTATTTCGACGCCCTCTATGGCGTGACCTCGCTGGTGCTCGGCGCCGGCATGCTGGCGCTCGCGATCAACGTCTACCGGCATCGCGTCGGCAGCCGGGCGCTGCGCGCCACGCGAAAACTGTTCGCCTTCTCGATCCTTTATCTGTTCGTGCTGTTCGCGACCTTGCTGCTCGAGGTCGTCGTCCATGCCGTGGCACCTTCGATCTGGTAGGGGGCGCATGAGCGGATGGATGAACAGCACAAGCCAGACGGAATCGTCCTCACCGAGGCGCAGAAGAAACGCCGCCGCGAACGATCGGTCGCCATCGCGCTGGCGCTCTTCGTGCTGGTCGCGCTGTTTTTCGCGGTCACCATGGTCAAGGGCCCGGCCGTGCTGGTACGGCCGATGTGACGGGATGATGTAATCGAGATGGAGCGCCAGCCGACGATGCCGCAACCGCCGACAGCAAGCCAGAAGGCAGCCGCACGCCGCGGCCTGTGCCGGCCTGGTTCGCTGCGCGGGCCTGGTTCGCTGCGCGGGCCTGGTTCGCTGCGCGGGCCTGGTTCGCTGCGGGGGCCTGGTTCGCTGCGCGGGCTCGTATCGCTGCGCGGGCTTGGCCGCGACGCGGCGGTGGCTGCGATCTGCGGGCTCGTCGTGGTGCTGATGGTCGGCGCGTCCTATGCGGCGGTGCCGTTCTACAACTGGTTCTGCCGCACCACCGGCTTCAACGGCACCACCCAGGTCGCGACCTCGGGTCCGGCTGGCGCGCCGCTGGCGCGCAAGATCGCGGTGCGCTTCGATGCCAATGTCGGGCCGGGGCTGCCGTGGAAGTTCGAGCCGGAGCAGACCGAAATCGAGGTCCGGATCGGCGAGGTCTTCACTGTATTCTACACCGTGACCAACCAGTCGGCGCGGGAGACCACCGGGCAGGCCGCCTACAATGTGGCGCCGCTGACGGTCGGGGCCTATTTCCAGAAGATCAACTGTTTCTGCTTCACCGAACAGACCATGGCGGCCGGCGAAAAGCGCCAGATGCCCGTGGTATTCTACGTCGATCCGGCGCTGGCCGCGGACAGCGAGAACGACGGGCTGAACACCATCACGCTGTCCTATACCTTCTACCCCATGCGCGAGCCGGCAGTGAAACCGCTGGCGGCGAGCGAGCCGGACAAACGCAAGGGCAACCTCTGATCACCGGAATCCCCTGGCTTTCGGGGGCTTTTCGGGATTTGATTTTTGAGACGAATACGTGCCGAATGGCACGGCACGCTAACGGAGAGACCGCAATGGCTACGGCGCACGTCAAGCACCACGACTACCATCTCGTCGATCCCTCCCCGTGGCCGATCGTCGGGTCGATCTCGGCCTTCATCATGGCGGTCGGCGCGGTCACCTGGATGCATCACATGTTCGCCGCGGCCCCGATCCTTTTCGGCATCGGCACCATCGGCGTGCTCTACACCATGGCGGCCTGGTGGACGGACGTGATCCGCGAGGCCCAGTTCAAGGGCGACCACACCCGCGTGGTGCAGATCAGCCACCGCTACGGCATGATCCTGTTCATCGCCTCCGAGGTGATGTTCTTCGTCGCCTGGTTCTGGGCCTTCTTCAATTCGTCGCTGTTCCCCGGCGATACCGTCCATGCCACCCGCGAGGCGCTGTTCGGCGGCGTCTGGCCGCCCAAGGGCATCGAAACCTTCGATCCCTGGCACCTGCCGCTGCTGAACACGCTGATCCTGCTGACCTCGGGCACCACGGTGACCTGGGCGCATCACGCGCTGCTGGAGAATGACCGCCAGGGCCTGAAATACGGCCTGATCCTGACCGTCCTGCTCGGCGCGGCCTTCACCTGCGTGCAGGCCTATGAATACGGCCACGCCGCGTTCGCGTTCTCCGGCAACATCTACGGCGCGACCTTCTTCATGGCCACCGGCTTCCATGGCTTCCATGTGCTGGTCGGCACCATCTTCCTGCTGGTCTGCCTGTTCCGCGCTTATGCCGGGCACTTCACGCCGACCCAGCATCTCGGCTTCGAATTCGCCGCCTGGTACTGGCATTTCGTCGACGTGGTGTGGTTGTTCCTGTTCATCTGCATCTACGTCTGGGGCGGCGGCGCGGAAACCGGGGCCCACGCCGCGCATTGATAGGCAGTCACTGTGCTACAAGGGGCGGCCTTGAGGGCCGCCCTTTTTGTTACCCTCTCCCCTTGGGAGAGGGTGGCTCGAATGAGCGCAGCGAAATTCGAGACGGGTGAGGGGTCTGTCTCCGCGGATAGAGACCCCTCATCCGGCGCGCTCAGGAGCGCAAGTGCGCTCCAAAGCGCACCACCTTCTCCCACAAGGGGAGAAGGGAAAGGCACTAGATGCAGGATACAAACCCATCCACGGTGACGCAGAGTGCGATGCGCGGTCTCGCCTGCAAATGCCCGCGCTGCGGCAACGGCAAACTGTATGCCGGCTTCCTCAATTTGCGGCCCCGCTGCGAGTCCTGCGGGCTCGATTACGCCTTCATCGACAGCGGCGACGGGCCGGCGATTTTTCTGATCATGATCGCCGGCGCCATCGTGGTCGGCTCGGCGCTGATCGTGGAGATCAAATACCAGCCGCCCTTCTGGCTGCATGCCGCCCTGTGGCTGCCGCTGATCCTCGCCACCACGCTTCTGCCGATGCGCTCGATGAAGTCGCTGCTGATCGCGCTGCAGTACCACCACAAGGCGGCACCCGGGCGGCTGATCGACCGCGAGCCGAAATGAGCGCGCTGCAACCACGACGCGGTATTGCTGGCTTCGGCATTTTCTCGCTGGCCCTGCTGGCGCTGTGCGTCGGCCTCGGGGTGTGGCAGTTGCAGCGCCGGGTCGAGAAGCACGTGCTGATCGAGGCGCTGACTGCGCGCCTCGCGGGCGCCCCCGAGGCGCTGCCGCAGGCTGCGAAATGGAGCGCGCTGACGCCGGCGCGCGACGAATTCCGCCGCGTCCGTTTTGTCGCGACCTACCAGCCGCGTCCGGACGCCATGGTTTACAGTTCCGGCTCGGCGGTACGCGATGACGTGTCCGGTCCCGGCACTTGGGCGTTCATGCCGGCAACACTGCCCTCAGGCGAGACGGTCGTGATCAACACCGGCTTCGTGCAAAACACGATGCAGGATCGCGCCCAGCAGGATCGCGCGGTCACGCGGCTGATCACCCATGAAGCGGTGACGCTGACAGGCTATCTGCGGTTTCCCGAGACTGCCGGCTCGCTGACTCCGCCGGAGAACATGGAAAAACGGCTGTGGTTCACCCGCGATCATCTGGCGATGGCGCGCGCGCTCGGCTGGAGCGAGGGCGGCAAGCCGGTCGCGCCATTTTACATCGACCTGGAAGCGCCGGTGCCGGCAAGCCTGATTCCGAAACCCGGCCCGCTCACGGTCCACCTCAAGGACAACCACCTGCAATATGCCATCACCTGGTTCGGGCTGGCCGGCGTGGTGGTGGTCGCATTCGGGGTGTGGTGGCGCGCGCAACGGCGGTTGGCATCATCGCAGGACCGCGGTGAAAAAACGCGTTAGGCAAGTGTCGAAACCGGCCTCAGTGCTCGGTCGATGAAATATGGCGGCAGCCGCTGCAGCGGAAAACCTTGATGACCCGCTTGATCCCAATTGCCGGGAGCTTGCCCATAAGATCGGTCGCACCACCGCAGTGCTTGCAAGCGGGGGCCTTCTCATCGTGGATCTGCTCAGTCGTCGAGGTTGTCACGTTACCATTGGCGGTGACGAATTGGGCAGATCCGTGAATGTTGGAGACCGTATGACTACGGTCTCGCGAACCGAGGCGCCGTCATTCGCCTTCCGGGGCTTCCCCGATACCAATCCATCGATTGCCGCGGCGCGCGCCGCATATTCGAGGGCTAGTTCCGTGAGGCTCAAGCTTTCTTGCCGATGGAAGCCCGCCATCTCCCATCCGATAGCCAGTTCCTGATTCGGAACAAAAAATCCGTACCGCGCATTGTCACTCAAACGGGAGGCGACGATGGCAGTGAACAAACCCAAAGGCGACAATGCCCGCAAGGGCGCGGTGAAGAAGCGTACCCAGCTGAAGACAAAGCTTGGCGGCGCAACGGCCTGGACCAAGCGCAGCAAGACCTCCGGCGAGTTCATGGCGGTCAAGAAGCCAGCGAAGAAAACCAAGGCCGCCAAGAAGTTCAAGGGCGTTCGGCGCGAGAAGTGATGGGCAAGCTCTTTCTCGTCCTCATTGTGGTAAGTATCGCCGTGCTCATTGGATTGTCGGCGTGGGTGATTCTTCTCTGACCTGGCTGGCGTCGGGCTCTGCGTAACCCCCAGTCAGGTTCAGTCGCAGGCCACGCAAACAGAGCCTTGCAACCATTCCCGGCTGTGTGCCTACCCGACGGGCAAATCACTTCGAGTTATCCGAAACAGCGTCAAGCCCCGCTCGAAAAAATATTTCTGTTTTTCAGAAATGCAAATCAGTCTATATCAACGGCCATCCCGTCCCACTCGGAGGGGCGTTGCGCAACGTCACCAGCGCGGGGCGGGGATGCGGTGGACGCAGATGGCGCTCGTGACGAGGGCGCTGGAAGCGGACGGCGAAATCGTGTGGTCCTGGCACCCCGACGCTGGTGTCAAGTTCGCGCTAGGGCGCGCGGGCGACGGTGGCAAGAAAGCCCGGTCGCCGGGGAGATCACGTATAAGCCGTAAACCATTGCGCGGGGAATGCCGGGTGATTCCGGTGTGACCTGACTAACGCGTGTGCTCGCTACCCACTACTTTTGCACACGCGGCTATCGGGCGCATCGGGCGCCCGGCATCCCCGCGCCCTCCGACCAGAGGGCAAGGAAATTTCCGGCAAAGCTCGGGCGAATGCCGCCGCGAGATTGCGCACGCTTATCCGAAGCAGGCGCGCCTGGACGGAAGCGGCCGCCTCGCCTGATCTTTGGCCCTTTCGGCATTTCCCCTTCACCCAAAACACTTTATGGTGCCGCGCGACTTAGCTACCAGCTAAGTTCGATAACTCATTTATATCAAAGGCTTGTCGATGGTCTTGGGCCTTTGGAGGGCGGTTTGACGCGGTATATTTCGACACGGGGGGAAGCCCCCACGCTAGGTTTCTGCGATGTGATGCTGACCGGGCTCGCCCGCGACGGCGGCCTTTACGTGCCGGAGGTCTGGCCGCAATTGTCGCCCGGTGCCATCGCCGGCCTGTTCGGCCGGCCCTATTGGGAAGTCGCGGTCGAGGTGATCCGTCCGTTCGTCGGCGGTGAAATCTCCGACGCCGATCTCGGCCGCATGGCCAATGAAGCCTACGCCACGTTCCGCCATCCCGCCGTGGTTCCGCTCGACCAGACCGGTCCCAATCAATTCCTGCTGGAGCTGTTTCACGGGCCGACACTGGCGTTCAAGGACGTCGCGATGCAGCTGATCTCGCGGCTGATGGACCATGTGCTGGCCAAGCGCGCGCAGCGCACCACCATCGTGGTGGCAACCTCGGGCGATACCGGCGGTGCCGCGGTCGATGCCTTCGCCGGCCTCGACAATGTCGATCTGGTGGTGCTGTTTCCGCATGGCCGGATCTCCGACGTGCAGCGACGGATGATGACGACGTCGGGCGCCTCGAACGTTCATGCACTCGCCATCGAAGGCCATTTCGACGATTGCCAGGCGATCGTGAAGGGGCTGTTCAACCATCACGGCTTTCGCGATGAGGTCGCACTGTCCGGGGTCAATTCCATCAACTGGGCGCGGATCGTGGCCCAGGTGGTGTATTATTTCACCTCGGCGGTGGCGCTCGGCGCACCCGCGCGCACGGTGGATTTCACCGTCCCGACCGGGAATTTCGGCGACATTTTTGCGGGCTATGTGGCCAAGAAAATGGGGCTGCCGGTGCGCTGGCTGCGGATCGCCGCCAACATCAACGATATCCTGCCGCGCACGCTGAAGACCGGCATCTATGAAGTGCGCGAGGTTCACGCCTCGGCCTCGCCGTCGATGGATATCCAGGTTTCCTCGAATTTCGAGCGGCTGCTATTCGAGGCCAGCGGCCGCGATGCCGCCGGCGTGCGCCGGCTGATGGCGTCGCTGAAACAATCCGGCCGCTTCGTGCTGCCCGACGCGACGCTGGCGGCGATCCGCGCCGAATTCGACGCCGGCCGCGCCGACGAGACCGAAACCGCCGCAGCGATCCGCGCCGCCTGGCGCGAGGCCGGCGACCTGGTCGATCCGCATACCGCGGTGGCGCTGGCGGTGGCGGATCGCGACACCCCGGATTCGAAGATCCCCAACATCGTGCTGTCGACCGCGCATGCCGCGAAATTCCCCGATGCGGTGGAAGCGGCGTGCGGCGTGCGTCCGCAACTGCCGGCCTGGCTCGATGGCCTGATGACGCGGCCGGAGCACATCACGGTCATGAAGAACGATCAGTCAGAAGTCGAACGATTCGTGCGCTCGGTCAGCCGTGCCGCGAAGCAGGGAGTTGCCGGATGAGCGTCGATGTCACCAAGCTTCCTTCCGGCCTCACCGTGGTCACCGATTCCATGCCGCATCTGGAGACGGCGGCACTCGGCGTATGGGCCGGTGTCGGCGGCCGCGATGAGAAGCCCAACGAGCACGGCATCTCCCATCTGCTCGAACACATGGCCTTCAAGGGCACCACGCGGCGCTCGTCGCGGGAGATCGTCGAGGAAATCGAGGCGGTCGGCGGCGATCTCAACGCCGGCACCTCGACCGAGACCACGGCCTATTATGCCAGGGTGATGAAGGCCGACGTGCCGCTGGCGCTCGACGTGCTCGCGGACATTCTCGCCAATCCGTCCTTCGTGCCGGACGAGTTGGAGCGCGAGAAGAGCGTTATCGTGCAGGAGATCGGCGCGGCCCAGGATACGCCCGACGACGTGGTGTTCGAGCACCTCAACGAGCTGTGTTTCCCGGATCAGCCGATGGGGCGCTCGCTGCTGGGGACGGCAAAGACTCTCAAGGGGTTCAATCGCGATACGCTGCGCGGCTATTTGTCGACGCATTATCGCGGTCCCGACATGGTGGTGGCCGCCGCCGGCGCGGTCGATCACAAGCGGGTGGTGGAAGAGGTGGCGCATCGGTTCGCCAGCTTCGACGGGCCGCCGGCGCCGAAGCCGCAGGCGGCGATGTTCGGCAAGGGCGGTTCCCGCGTGGTGCATCGCGACCTCGAGCAGGCGCATCTGACGCTGGCGCTGGAGGGGGTGCCGCAATCCGATCTGTCGCTGTTCTCCCTGCAGGTTTTCACCAACTCGCTCGGCGGCGGGATGTCGTCGCGGCTGTTCCAGGAAGTGCGGGAAAAGCGCGGGCTGTGCTACTCGATCTACACCTTCCATGCGCCCTACAGCGACACCGGTTTTTTCGGGCTCTACACCGGGACCGATCCCGGCGACGCGCCCGAAATGATGGAGGTGATCGTCGACGTCATCAACGACGCGGTCGAGACGCTGACCGAAGCCGAGGTGGCGCGCGCCAAGGCGCAGATGAAGGCGGGGCTGTTGATGGCGCTGGAGAGCTGCTCGTCGCGCGCCGAACAGCTGGCGCGCCACGTGCTGGCCTATGGACGGCCGCTGACCGTGGAGGAGCTGGTGGCCCGGATCGACGCGGTCAGCGTGGAATCGACCCGCAACGCCGCCCGCGCCTTGCTGTCGCGCAGCCGCCCGGCGGTGGTGGCGCTCGGCAGCGGCAGGGGTCTGGACACGGCGGTGGCTTTCGCGGAAGGATTGACCCGGTCGAAGGCGAAGTCGCTGCTGCACTAGGTTTGGGCAGGGAGTTTCAGGCATGGCGCTGTTTCGTTTGCCATCCAGCGGACCGGCCGCGCTCGCCCCGCGCGGCCACGGCCTGTTGCTGCGCGCGCCGCAGATGTCCGATTTTCCGCAATGGGCGCAGCTGCGCGAATCGAGCCGGACCTATCTGACGCCGTGGGAGCCGATCTGGCCGTCCGACGACCTGACCCGTTCGGGCTTCCGGCGCCGGCTGCGGCGCTATGCCGAAGACATCGCCGCCGACCGGTCCTATCCGTTCATCGTATTCCGGGAGTCCGACGGGGCGATGATCGGCGGCGTGACGCTGGCGAATGTCCGCCGCGGCATCGTGCAGGCCGGCACCATCGGCTACTGGGTCGGGCAGTCCCACGCGCATCGCGGCTACATGACGGCGGCGCTGCGGGTGCTGCTGCCGTCGCTGTTCGGCGAACTCAACCTGCACCGTGTCGAGGCCGCCTGCATTCCCTCCAATGCGCCTTCGATCCGCGTGCTGGAGAAATGCGGCTTCGCCCGCGAGGGGCTGGCGCGTCGCTATCTCTGCATCAACGGCGTCTGGCAGGACCACCTGCTGTTCGGGCTGCTGCACGAGGATTTTCGCGGTTGATCCGGTTCTACGGGGCATTTCAGGCGCCTTTGGATCGCCGCCATTGCCCTGCTATAAGGCGCCGGGGACGATGAGCGGAACGCACAAAATACCAGGGACGTCGTATGGAGGATAAACCTGTGATCAGGACGGCTGCGCGGCCGGACAGATCCCGGCGGATTGCGCTGTTGGCCGCGATCTCGTTCGCAATGGGGTGCGGCTTGCTGGCCTCGCCGGCGTCGTCGCAGTCGATCACCGACCGCTTCAAGGGCCTGTTCGGGGGCAAGTCGGAGGAGGCCCCGGCGCCGGGCGCCCCGCCCGCGGCAGAGCAACCCCCGGAAGACCTGTCCTGTCCGCCCGTCGGCATTCGCGCCGGCGCCTCGACCTACCAGGTCGCGGCCCCCGGCAAGCAGCCCGTCGGCAACGATCTGCGCTTCCAGGTGACGATCACGCGGACCGCGCGCGATTGCAATTACACCAGCGGCGAGATCACCGCGCGGATCGGCATTCAGGGCCGTGTCATCGCCGGGCCCGCGGGCGCTCCGGCCACCGTCGACATCCCGATCCGGGTGGCGGTGGTGCAGTCCGGCGTGCAGGAAAAGACCATCGCCACCAGGGTCTACCATACCTCGGTGTCGATGGCGGAGGGCGGCAGCGTGCCGTTCACGCTGGTCGCCGAAGGTCTGGTCTATCCGGCGCCGTCGGGCGCGGTCGGCGATTCCTACATCTTCTACATCGGCTTCGATCCGCAGGCGCTTAAATCGGAGCCAAAAGCGAAGCCGAAGAAAAAGTAAGCATTAAAAAAGCCGGCGCGATCATCTCGCGCCGGCTTTTGTTAGCGAATTGAAGTCCGTCAGTTCAGCTTGGCTTTGACTTCGGCGATGCCCTTGGCCAGCAGGTCGTCCGCGACCGAGCCCTGCACCGTTTGCGACAGGATGGTGGAAGCCGCCGTCACCGCGGCGTTGGCCGCCGCGGCCCGAACGTCGGCGAGCGCCTGGGCTTCGGCCAGCGCGATCTTGCCCTCGGCCGTCTTGGTCCGCCGGACCACGAAATCTTCCATCTTGGCCTTGGCTTCGGAGGCGATGCGCTCGGCCTCGGCCTTGGCGGATGCAATTATGTCCTGCGCCTCGGCTTCCGCCTTGGCGTGACGGGCCTTGTATTCCGCCAGCAGTTTGGCGGCCTCTTCCTTGAGCCGGCGGGCATCGTCGAGCTCCGCCTTGATGCGCTCGCTGCGATGATCGAGCGCCGTCAGCACCGTGCGATGGACACCGACATAGGCGAACACCGCCATCAGGATGACGAAGGCTACGGCAACCCAGAATTCCGGTTGGGAGAACATCAAAATTATCCCTTCAGCGACGCATCGACGGCCGAGTCCACGGCCTTGCCGTCGGGCAGCACGCCGGTCAGCCGCTGCACGATCGCGGCGGCGGCTTCCGCGGCGATGCCGCGGACGTTGCTCATCGCGGTCTCGCGCGTCGACGCGATGGTCTTTTCGGCCTCGGCGAGCTTGAGCGACAGCTGGTCTTCCAGCTTCTTGCGCTCGGCTTCCGATGCCGCGTTCAGCTTTTCGCGTGTCTCGGCGCCGATCGCCTGCGCGCGCGAACGGGCCGCGGCCAGCTCGCTCTCATAGGCTTTCAGGGCGCTGTCGGACTCGTCCTTCAGCTTCTGCGCAGCGGCGAGATCGCCTTCGATCGCAGCCTGACGGTCGTCGATCGTCTTGCCGACGCGCGGCAGGGCGATACGCGAGACGATCAGGTAAAGCGCAACGAACGCGACCAGCAGCGACACCAGTTGCGAAGCAAAGGTGTCCTTCTGGAACGGCGGAAACGGCGCCTTGTGGCCGCCATCCGCCGCGGTATGGGCCGTCGTAGCCACGGGCTTCTCCTCGTTGGACGATCGAGGTCCCGGATCGGGACCTCACCGGCCAGGTCGGTTGGAATCAGAGAGCGAACAGCAGCAACAGCGCGATCAGCAGCGAGAAGATGCCGAGCGCTTCGGTCACGGCGAAACCGAAAATCAGGTTGCCGAACTGGCCCTGGGCTGCCGAGGGATTGCGCACCGCAGCGGCGAGATAGTTGCCGAAGATGATGCCCACGCCTGCGCCTGCGCCACCCATGCCAATGCAGGCAATACCAGCGCCAATGTACTTCGCGGCAATCGGATCCATGAAACGAACTCCTTCTTGAGGTTTGGTAGGATGGGCCGGATCAGTGGCCCGGATGGATAGCATCGTTGAGGTAGATGCAGGTGAGGATGGTGAAGACGTAGGCCTGCAGGAACGCGACCAGGATCTCGAGCGCGGTCAGCGCCACGGTCAGTCCCAGCGGCAGAACGGCGCCGAGCCAGCCAATGAAGCCGATGGCGCCGAGCATGCCGACGAAGCTCGCGAACACCTTCAGCGCGATATGGCCCGCCAGCATGTTGGCGAACAGTCGCACCGAATGCGAAACCGGCTTCAGGAAGAACGAGATGACTTCGATAAACACCACCAGCGGCAGGATGTAGATCGGCACGCCGGACGGCACGAACAGCTTGAAGAATTTCAGGCCGTTCTTGTAGAAGCCGTAAAACAGCACGATGAAGAACACCAGCAGCGCCAGCGCGGCGGTGACGATGATATGGCTCGAAACCGTGAAGGTGTAGGGGATGATCCCGATCACGTTCGAGATGCAGATGAACATGAACAGCGAGAACACCAGCGGGAAGAACTTCATGCCTTCCGATCCGGCGGTACTTCTGATCGTGCTCGCCACGAATTCGTAGCTCAGTTCGGCCACCGACTGCATGCGGCCCGGGATCAAGCGCCGGCCGGTGCCGAGCATCAGCAGCGAGATCACCGCCACAGAAAGAAACATGTAGGCCGACGAATTGGTGAACGCGATCTCGTGCCCGCCAATGTGACCGATGGTGAAGAGCTTGGTGATCTCGAACTGGTGAATTGGATCGGCGGCCATGCGTCTCTCAGTCTGTCGGTTTCGCGATCTCGCGGATCGCGTCGAACGTTCGGTTGCGCTTCACGATGCCCGCGTCAGAGCCGTTCATTCTGCTTTGCCATCACGCCCGCCGTCCGCATTACATTGATGACGCCGGCAGTAAAGCCGAGCAGCAAGAATATGATGAGGCCCCAGGGCGAAGTCGACAGCAGGCGATCGAATCCCCAACCGAGACCCGCTCCGACAAGAACACCGGCAACCAGTTCGGAGGAGAGGCGAAGCCCCATTGCCATGGCGGATGCCTTGGCTTGAGCCTGCTCGCTACCGGACGGGTCAGTCCCGATTTTGCGGCTGTCCCTGACTTCGGACAACCGCTGATCCAGACTTCCGAGCCTTGCGGAAAGCGCGGCTTCGTCGGACGATTTATCGCGACTTCCATTTCGCTCGCCGTTCGTGCCTTCAGCCATGCTGTGGAGCCCAAACGAATCTGCGGTGGATGGAAATAGCGCCCCGTCACCCTCAAAAGCCGCGCGG
>Ga0307297_10000157_pt1 | contig 15916 bp, 15 predicted proteins | sample ER_DNA_157_FD_194464 | JGI IMG/M metagenome (GOLD analysis project Ga0307297, IMG submission 194464) | Bulk soil microbial communities from the East River watershed near Crested Butte, Colorado, United States - ER_DNA_157 | ecosystem: Environmental > Terrestrial > Soil > Floodplain | place...
GGCCGTGATCGAATCATGGCCGCAGCCGGCGCACAGCGTCGAGACCTTGCCCTCGTAGTCGCGGTGGGTGAAGCCGAGATCGTTCTTCGGAAGTCCCGGATGCTGGAATCTCGGTTTTGCGATGTAGGTCATGACTTCACCTTGCGGAGCGGGGTCACCTTGAGCTGGTCCTGGTGGTCGCCGATGGCGCCGGCGATGTAGCGCGCGGTAATCGGCGTGCCGTCATAATGCAGGATCGGGATCAGCCGGACCGGATCGATGCCGTTCTCGTTGACGATCAATGAGCGAAGCTGCGCATCGCGGTTCTGCTCGACCACATAGACGAAGTCGTGGTCGGCGATGAAGCTCGCGACGCTGGAATGGAACGGGAAGGCGCGGATCCGCAGGCGGTCGAGCTGGTGCCCGCGCGATTCCAGGATCCCGATCGCCTCATCCATCGCCGGTGCGGTGGAGCCGAAATAGATCACGCCGTATTTGGTCGGCTTGGCGGCGTTGGCTTGCAGCGGCCGCGGCACCATGTCCTGGGCGGTCTCGAATTTGCGCACCAGCCGCTGCATGTTGTCGGCATAAACAGGGCCTTCCTCGGAATAGATCGCATAGCGGTTGCGCGAGGTGCCGCGGGTGAAGTACGAGCCCTTTGTGGGGTGGGTGCCGGGATAGGTGCGGTACGGAATGCCGTCGCCGTCGACGTCGAGATAGCGCCCGAAGTCGCGGCCGGGTTCATCCAGCATCTCTGCCGTCATGATCTTGCCGCGGTCGTATTGCCTTGCATCATCCCATTTCAGCGGACGGGACAGACGGTGGTTCATGCCGATGTCGAGATCGAGCATCAGGAAGATCGTGGTCTGCAGCCGCTCGGCGAGGTCGAAGGCGTGCGCGGCGAATTCAAAGGCTTCGGCCGGATCCTCCGGAAACAGCAGCACGTGCTTGGTGTCGCCGTGGGAAGCGTAGGCGCAGGCGATGATGTCGCATTGCTGGGTTCGCGTTGGCATGCCGGTCGAGGGACCGGCGCGCTGCACGTTGATGATGACTGCCGGGATCTCGGCGAAATAGGACAGGCCGATGAATTCGGTCATCAGGGAGATGCCGGGGCCGGATGTGGCGGTGAAGGCGCGGGCGCCGTTCCACGATGCGCCGATCACGATGCCGATCGAAGCCAGTTCGTCCTCGCCCTGCACGATGGCGTATTTCGCCTTGCCGGTGACGGGGTCGTGACGCAGCTTCTTGCAGTGGCTGGTGAAAGCATCGGCCACCGATGACGACGGCGTGATTGGATACCACGCACATACGGTGGCGCCGCCGTAGACGGCGCCGAGGGCAGCTGCGCTGTTGCCTTCGATGAAGATGCGGTCGCCGACCTTGTCGGCCTTCTTCACCCGCAGGCCGATCGGGCATTTCAGGTTCTGCAGCGCCCAGTCGCGGCCGAGATGCAGCGCGTGGACGTTCGAGGAGAGCAGTTTTTCCTTGCCCTTGTACTGCTCACCGATCAGCTGTTCGACCAGCCTGGGATCCATGTCGAGCAGGGCGCACATCGCGCCGAGATAGATGATGTTCTTGAACAGCTGGCGCTGGCGCGGATCGGTATAGGTCGAGTTGGCGATGGCGGTCAGCGGCACGCCGATCACGGTAATATCGGTGCGGAATTTCGACGCCGGCATCGGCTTGGTGGAATCGTAGAACAGATAGCCGCCGGGCTCGATCGCGGCGACGTCCTTGTCCCAGGTCTGCGGGTTCATCGCCACCATCATGTCGACGCCGCCGCGGGCGCCGAGATGGCCGTTCTCGGTCACCCGTACCTCGTACCAGGTCGGCAGCCCCTGGATGTTGGAGGGGAAGACGTTGCGTGGGCTAACCGGCACGCCGTGGCGCAGGATCGAGCGCGCGAACATCTCGTTGGCGCTCGCCGAACCCGAGCCGTTGACATTGGCGAAGCGGACGACGAAGTCGTTTACGCTGCTGATCGGGCTTTGGACGGACATGATGTTCCTGCGTGGGTCATATCGATGAGATGTTTTTGCATGTCCCAGGCGCCGGTGGGACAACGTTCGGCGCACAGGCCGCAGTGCAGACAGACGTCCTCGTCCTTCACCATGACGCGCCCGGTCTTGAGGACGTCGGCGACATAGAGGTCCTGGTCCGGATGCAGCGAAGGCGCCTTCAGCCGCGTCCGCAGGTCTTCTTCCTCGCCATTTTCCGTAAAAGTGATGCAGTCCATCGGGCAGATATCGACGCAGGCGTCGCATTCGATGCACAAGGGTGCGGCGAACACCGTCTGGATGTCGCAGTTCAGGCAACGCTGCGCCTCACCGAGCGCGAGCTTGACGTCGTAGCCGAGTTCGACTTCGGCGCGGATGTCCTTCAGCGCGATCACCTTGTCGCGGTGCGGCACCTTGTAGCGCTTGTCGTTGGAGACGTCGTTGTCGTAGCTCCACTCGTGGATGCCCATCTTCTGCGAGGAGATAGTCACCTCGGGCAGCGGCCGTTCGGTGATGTCCTCGCCGGACAGCATCTTGTGGATCGAGAGCGCGGCGTCGTGGCCGTGCGCCACCGCCCAGATGATGTTCTTGGGCCCGAATGCGGCGTCGCCGCCGAAGAATACTTTCGGATTGGTCGAGCCAAAGGTCTTGGCGTCGACCTTCGGCATGTTCCACTTGTCGAATTCGACGCCGCAGTCGCGCTCGATCCAGGGGAAGGAATTCTCCTGGCCGACCGCCACCAATACGTCGTCGCAGTTGATCGTCTCGTCCGCTTCGCCCGACGGCACCAGATTACGACGGCCGCCGGCGTCATACTCCGCCTTCACTTTCTGGAAGGTGACGCCGGTGAGCTTGCCGTTGTCGTGGACGAAGGCGACCGGCACCATGAAATTGAGGATCGGAATGTCCTCGTGCAGGGCGTCTTCCTTCTCCCACGGGCTGGCCTTCATCTCCTCGAAGCCGGAACGCACGATCACCTTGACCTCTTCGCCGCCGAGCCGGCGGGCGGTGCGGCAGCAATCCATCGCGGTGTTGCCGCCACCGAGCACGATCACGCGCTTGCCGATCTTGCTGATATGTTCGAACGAGACCGAGGCGAGCCACTCGATGCCGATATGGATATTGCTCGCCGCTTCCTTGCGGCCCGGAATATCGAGCTCGCGGCCGCGCGGTGCGCCGGAACCGACAAACACCGCGTCGAAGTTCTCGGAGAGCAACTGCTTCAGGCTGTCGATGCGATGGCCGCCTTTGAATTCGATGCCGAGATTGAGGATGTAATCGGTTTCCTCGTCGATCACCGAATCCGGCAGCCGGAATTTCGGAATCTGCGTCCGCATCATGCCGCCGGCCTTGGGGTCGGAATCGAACACGGTGCAGTGGTAGCCGAGCGGCGCGAGATCGCGGGCCACTGTCAGCGAGGCCGGGCCGCCGCCGACGATGGCGATGCGCTTGCCGTTTTTCGCCGACAGCTTCGGCATGCGGCCTTTGACGTCGTCCTTGAAATCGGCGGCGACGCGCTTCAGCCGGCAGATCGCCACCGGCGTATCCTCGACGCGGCCGCGGCGGCAGGCGGGCTCGCACGGGCGATCGCAGGTGCGTCCGAGAATCCCCGGGAACACGTTCGATCGCCAATTGATCATGTAAGCGTCGCTGTAGCGGCCTTCAGCAATCAAACGGATATATTCTGGAACGGGCGTATGCGCGGGACAGGCCCACTGGCAGTCGACCACTTTGTGGAAGTAGTCGGGCGCCGAAATATCAGTCGGTTTCATTCCTACCTTGTCCGCGCCATTTCAACGGAGGCGCGGCCTTATCTTTGCCTGCGAACGCTCAGTCGGCGCTCTTGTGGTTTTCGAATTGGATCATAGGCTTACCTTATTAAAGCCATTCCAGAGCGTGCACAAAGGCAAATTTGTCTCACCACGTGCCTTCATTAGTCGAAGGCCGTCGCATCAATGCCGTTGCGGCAGTGCAGCATGCGTAATGCGTTCACGCCACGTTCAAATCATCGGGAGGTCGTTCTTCGCCAGGTCCCACATCAAATGGTAAATGCCGGTCGAGATCACGGCGGATTTGAGCGCGGCATCACCAAGGCGCGCCGCGATGACTGCTGACACCGCCTTCGCATCCGTCCCGTCGGCCAGCACGAACCAGTCGCCGGCGCCGGGATTAGGCGCCGATGGATCGTCGGTGATCGGTTTGGACAACGCCGGATCGCTTTCGAGCAGATGCATCGAGACGATTCCGTCCATTCTGCCGGGGTCGAGTAGATCCCGCAGTGCGGTGCGCAACCTATCCTTGTCCACGGGCCGAAGGCGGACGATGCCGAGGGCTGCACCGCGGCCCTGGCCGCGGCTGATGGTGATGCGCGCGACCGCGCGGATCATGTTCTTGAAGCGCGCGATGTTCGCCTTCGACCAGTCGGTCTGGTTGGCCAGCGCGGTGCGATAGGCGGGGCTGTCAAGCACCTCGAAGGTTTCGGTGGAATAGAGGCTGAGATATTTCGGTCGGCCGTCCCGCGCGACATAGCGCCGCGCCTCGAGAAAACCATCGATGGCGACGCGCTCCTCGAGATGCTGGCGGTCGTACCATCGATTGAATTCGGCCTCGTCGGATGGATCGATGTCCATCGAGGTCAGCAGCATTCCCCTTCCGGCGAGCGGCATGTCGACGGTCCCTACGGCTTGATGATGGACGCCAGATCCGCAACCGCCTTTATCACGGCGTCCCTCACTCCGGGATCGTAGAGCGAGTGGCCGGCGCCTTCGACGACGCGGATTTCGGAGCCGCGCCACGCCGCGGCCAGCGCATGCGAGATCGCTGGCGGACACAGCAGATCATAGCGGCCCTGCACGATGATGCCGGGAATGCCTTGCAGCTGGCCAGCTTCGGTAAGGATCTGGTCGGGGCGCATGAAGCAGTCGTTCTGGAAATAGTGCGCTTCCATGAACGGCGTCGAAGGCAGCGCACGCGTCGAATTCAGCGCATTGAGGTCGAGCCGGACGCGCGACGGTGTGTGTTCGGAGAGGATGCGTTCGGTGTCGCCCCAGGCGAGGGCGGCAGGGACGTGCATCGCCGGATCGGAATCCAAGATACGGCGGAAGTAGGCATCCAGCGGTTTCTCGCGTTCGTCCGCTGGCAGCACGCCGAGGAAATCCTCGTGAAGACCGGGATGCAGGCGCGGCAGCGCATCGAGGAAGGCGCCTTCCAGCTCCTGGCGGGTGCCGAGAAAGGCGGCGCGCAGCACGATGCCGGTGACGCGGTCGGGATGCGCCTGCGCATAGGCCAGCGCCAGCGTCGCGCCCCAGGAGCCGCCCACGATCATCCAGCGTTGAAAGCCGAATTTCTCGCGGATCATTTCCATGTCCGCGATCAGGTGCGGCAGCGTATTGTCCTCGCGGCGGCCCCTGGGGCGGCTTCGCCCGGCGCCGCGCTGATCGAACAGCACTGCGTGGAAGCGCTCGGGGTCGAACAGCCGCCGGTGATCGGGCTGGCAACCGCTGCCGGGGCCGCCGTGCAGATAGACCGCCGGAATGCCATCGGCGCGGCCGACGGTCTCGACATGGACCTCATGGCCGTCGCCGACGGGCATGAGCTCCGAGGTCAGCGGCGCAAAGGGATCGGAACGACGGCCGCCCGCTTTGCCCGCCTCGGCGTCAGGCGCCATCGTCGCCGCCGGTCTCCGGCGTTCCCCCGGCGAAATTGCGGTAGATGAAGCGGTCGCCGCCGGTCGCGGACTCGACCTCAGCCTGCTTGAAAATCTGTTCGTGCATCGGCGACAGCGTGCAGGCCGGGTCGGTGTTGCCGGCATCGCCGGTCAAGGCAAACGCCTGGCAGCGGCAGCCGCCGAAATCGATTTCCCGGAACTCGCAGCTCTTGCACGGCTCCTTCATCCATCCGGTGCCGCGATAGCGATTGAAGGCTTCGGAATTCTGCCAGATCCAGGCGATCGAATGATTCGAGCGCACGCTTTCGAATTGAAGCCCGGTGATGGATTCGGCGGCGTGGCAGGGCAGCACCTTGCCGGCCGGCGAGATATTGAAGAACTGCCGGCCCCAGCCACCCATGCATTTCTTCGGCCGCAGCGCGTAATAATCCGGCACCACAAAGTCGATGGCCAAAATGCCCTTGAGCCGGACCTGGGCTTCCTCGACGATGCGGCTGGTCTCCTCCATCTGCGCCAGTGTCGGCATCAGCGCCGCGCGGTTCTTCAGCGCCCAGCCGTAATACTGCACATTGGCGACCTCGAGCCGGTCGGCGTCGAGATCGACCGCCATCTGGATGATGTCGGACAATTGATGCAGGTTTTGCCGGTGCATCACCGCATTGACCGTCAGCGGCAGATCCAGTTCGCGGGTCCATTTTGCAACCTGCAGCTTCTTCTCATGCGACTGCTTCAACCCGGCGACGCGGTCGGCGACGGTGGGCTCGTTGCCCTGAAAGCTGATCTGAACGTGGCAGAGCCCGGCATCGGCCAGTGCGGCGAGCTTTTCGCGGGTTAGCAGCACCGCCGACGTGATCAGGTTGGAATAGAGTCCGACGTCGCTGGCATGCTGCACCAGTTCGACCAGATCCTTGCGCGCGGTCGGCTCGCCGCCGGAGAAATGAATCTGCAGCACGCCGATTTCGGCGAGCTCGGTCAGAACCTTCTTCCATTCCTCGGTCGTGAGCTCGGTGCTGCCGCGATCGAGTTCGACCGGATTGGAGCAATAGGGGCACTGCAGCGGACAGCGATGCGTCAGTTCGGCGAGCACCGCGAGCGGAATACCGAAGGCCTCGGCCGTCGAGCCGCGCGCCTCCAGCACCGCGAGCCCGTCGGAGGGGTCGCTGGCTGCTACGCCGGCATCGGTCAGAGTTGGACTCATGAGGCCTTCTCGCGTGCTTCCGTCAAAAATCCCTTGTCGGCCAGATCCTGCAGCATGGCGGTCACGTCGGTCAGGATCGCCGCGCGGTCGGCGGCGTATTTGGCTGCGAGTTGATCGACCATGTCGGCGACGTTGCGGACGCCGTCACAAAGCTGCAGCACCTCCACCGCGATCTCGTCCGGCGCCAGCACGCGCTCCGGTGCGAGAATTACCCAGACCTGTCGCGTCTCGTCGAACTTCAGCTTGGCGTGCCGCGGCAGAACCGGCCGGCTGGTCTCGCTGACACTGATATTGCGGCTGCGGCCTGCCATCGCTTCGACCCTGGTTCGCCTCTAGTCGTTCTTGGGAACAAATGCCCCCGGCGGTATGTGGCCATGGACATAGGCATGATACAGCGCATCGAGCTGAACCCATAGCACATTGGTCTTGAAGATCAGCGCGTTGCAGACCGCCTCGCGTTCCGCCGGTGTTCTGGCGTGTTCCCTCACATATTCCAGCGCAAAGCCGGCGTCGCGCGGCGCCTGCGTCAGACGTCGGCTGAAATAGCTCATGATGTCGGGATTGACGAAGTCGTAATGCGCCAGCATCCCCGAAATGCGCTCTTCATGCAGGTTCGGGGCGAACAGCTCCGTCAGCGACGAGGCGATGGCCTCCAGCGGGCTCTTGTCGCGAACGTAATGCACATAGGCCTCCACCGCGAAGCGGGTCGCGGGAAGAATGCCCTCGGTGGATTCCACGTAGGCGTTGTCGAGCCCGAGTCCCTCGGTCAATTTCAGCCAACGCTCGATGCCGCCCTCGGCGCCGAGATCGCCGTCATGGTCTTCGATCCGGTGCCGCCATTCCAGGCGGATGGCGCGGTCGCGAAAGCGCGAGATCACCACCGCGTCCTTGATCGGAATGGTGCTCTGGTAGAAATAGCGGTTCAGCGCCCAGGCCTGTACCTGGCCCTTGTTAAGCTTGCCGCCGTGCAGCAGCCGGTGAAACGGATGCAGATTGTGATAGCGCGTCGCGCCGATATGGCGAAGGGCGGCTTCCAGTTGTTCGGCGCTGTCGAGCGGCGCGCTGCCGGCGAGCGAGAAGGCCGTCATCCCGTTCTTGGTTATCGCATTCACAGCGTGATCTCCGTTCCATCGGCGGGGATTTGCCAGCCCGCGCGCTCGGCTTGTCGGCGTTCGGCGGAATCGTGCAGCAGCGCCGGGTTGGAATTGTTGATGTGCAGAAACACCCTGCGGCCGATATCGAGGCCCGACAAGGCCTCGATCGCGCCGTTATCGCCTGACATGGCAATATGTCCCATGCCTTGCCCGGTCTTGCTGCCGAGGCCGGCCACGATCAGCTCGTCGTCACGCCACACGGTGCCGTCGAAGAAAATCAGGGGGGCGCCGGCCAGCCTGGATTTGAGATCGTCGGTCACGCTGGCGCAGGCGGCGAGAAAATAGAAATACTTGCCTGTTGCCTTGTCGCCAATACGCAGCCCCAGCGTGTCGCCGGCGCCGTCGTTACCCGCTGGATGAGCCTTGCCTTCCAGATACCACGCGCCCTTGCCGGCTACCGCGAACGGCAGAACCTCGATGCCGGACGGCGAGCCGTCGGGCAATGCCGGTTCGAATGTCCGGTCGATCTCGATCGGCTGGCGCCGCACGTTCTTCTCGCTCAGCACGTTGAAGATGCTGTTGTCACCGAGAATCGCAAGCACCTTGGCGTGTGCGTAGATCGTGAACGGGGAGCCCTCGCGCATCGACAACAGGCCCGCCACCGCATCGATCTCGCCATTGGTCAGGATCACCCCCGATATCGGACTGTGACGAAGTTTTCCGAGCCTGGGATGAAGCTGCGGGGTCGCGATCAATTGCTGGCGCAGGTCGGGCGAGGCGTTGATGAGGAACCAGTGTTCGCCGTCGGCGCTGAGCGCGATCGAGGCCTGGGTGCTCTGAAGCTCGGGATACTCGCTTCTCGCTGCCCGGCAAACCGGACATCCACAATTCCACTGCGGAACGCCACCACCTGCCGCGGCGCCCAGGACGACGACGCGAAGCATAATTCGTCTCCTGGAGATTCCAGCGCCGTGGAGATTCCAACGCCTTGTTTACAAGCTTCGAGGTGGACACCCGATAACGTCACGACCCGTGCGACGGGACGTGTTACGCCGGAAGTCCACCTTGTGTCGCGAAATCGCAGCCGCTTACTTGCGGGCGGCACACGCATACATATTGATTTCCATGCCAACCGGCACTTCGACGATCTTCGGGGTTTTCCAGGCCATTTGGCGCTCCTTTTTAAACCGGACGAATTCCGCCCTCTGGGATAAACTACTGCGGATTGAAAAGTTCGCAAATTAAATCTTGGTAGCAAAACCGCCAAGTTCCTGTTGCGGCGCACAAAGAAATCACCACTTTGTGCGTGCGCGCGTCAAACCAACGCCGGATCAACGGGTTCAAAGTCGCGCACGACGACCTAGATGCTGACTTCACGCCGAACTGGCGGACGGACTTCAGATAAAGAACTTGTGAGCTGTAACGGGCTTCGGCTGGAGCCCGCAATGGAAAGTGGTTTGCCGCAATGCCCCGATATTTTTTCAACACCCGGATTGGCGACGAACTGATCTCGGATCCCGAAGGGGAACAACTGAGAGATCCTGATCAGGCATGGGAAATCGCGCGCGCCATGATCCGGGAGTTGCTCAAGCTCGAAGGGGCGGAGGGCAGCCTGCTGAATGCGACCCTCGAAGTGACCGATGACGCCGGCGAAATCGTGCTGGAGTTTCCGTTCACCGAGGCTATCCTGAACGTGTCCAGCCAGGCCGCCACCAGGCACTGACGCAACATCGCTGGTGTGACGGCGGGCGCGGATAATTCCGATTGCGTATCGGCCGCGAAATATTGATAACTGCGCCCCTAGGAAACCTACCCGGTGCGGCAACGCACCAGGATAAGGCTTCCATACAGGGGGAGAACGACATGATGATCGGGTCCGCATCGCGCAGCCTGTTGCTGGCTGGCGCTGTTTTCGGGGTATTCACCTTCGGCGCTGCAGCGCAGCAGCCGGCCACGCCGCCCGCCGCCGGCGCTCCGCTTCCGCCGGGCTCGCCGCTGATCGGGCGGCCCGCGGGCAATGAAGCCGCGGCCAAGCTTGCCCCGGTCGCGCCACCGCCGATCGCGGCAGCCCCGGACAAACTGCCGCTCGCCAAGCTGAAGCTGCCGCCCGGGTTCAACATCGAAGTTTACGCCGCCGGCATGGCCAATGCGCGTTCCCTGGCCGAAGGCGACAAGGGCACGGTGTTCGTCGGCAGCCGCCTCGTCGGCAACGTCTATGCGGTCACCAACAAGGACGGCAAGCGAGCGGTGAAGACGCTTGCGTCGGGCCTGCATCGGCCCAACGGCATCGCGTTCAAGAACGGCACGCTCTACGTCGCCGAACTTTCGAAGGTCTCCAAGGTCGACAAGATCGAGGACAATCTCGACAGCCCGAAGCTGGAGAAGATCTACGACGATCTGCCGAAGGACGAAGCCCATGGCTGGAAGTTCATCGGCATCGGCCCCGACAACAAGCTCTACGTTCCGGTCGGACAACCCGGCAACAACGTCTTGAACAGCGACGCGCACGGTCAGATCAGGCGGATGAATCTCGATGGCAGCGGCGCCGAGGTGATCGCCCGCGGCGTCCGCAACACCGTGGGCTTCGACTGGCATCCGGAAACCAAGCAGCTCTACTTCACCGACAACGGCCGCGACTGGATGTCGGAAGACGTTCCCGAGGACGAGCTCAACCGGGTGACCAAGGTCGGCGAGCATTTCGGCGCGCCGTTCTGCCTGCAGGGCAACATCGTCGACCCCGAATTCGGCTGGGGCAAGTCCTGCAGCGACTTCACCGCGCCGGTCGGCCTGCTCGGCCCGCATTCCGCCGCGCTCGGCATGCGGTTCTATACCGGCAACATGTTCCCGAAGGCCTACAAGAACGCCATCATCATGGCGCGCCACGGCTCCTGGAACCGGTCCAAGAAGGTCGGCGGCGACGTCGTTGTGGTCAAGCTGAACAAGGACGGCACCATGAAGTCGATGGAGCCGTTCATCACCGGCTTCCTGGAAAACAACAGCTATGTCGGCCGTCCGGTCGATGTGCTGCAGATGAAGGACGGCTCGCTGCTGGTGTCGGACGACTGGAACGGCGCGGTCTATCGCGTCACCTACGGCAAGCAGAAGGTCGCCGCGAAGTAGGTGGAACGTGCAACAACGACACTCGTCATGCCCGGCCTCGTGCCGGGCATTCCACGTCTTGACGGGGCTGCTTGCGCTTGCGCTTGTTGCGTCCTCCGCCGGCGCGGCGACGTTGGACGAACGCGTCGCGCCGTGCCTTGCCTGTCACGGCGAGAAGGGCCAGTCCACGACCGAGAACACCCCGTCGCTCGGCGCGCAGCAGGCACCGTACACGTTGATCCAGCTCTTCATGTTTCGCCAGAAACTGCGCACCTTCGAGCCGATGAACGAGATGGCGAAGGATCTGACCGACGCCGATCTTTCGTCCTTCTCCGACTTTATCGCCAAATTGCCCAAGCCGGCGCCGCCGGCCGACGCCGGCGATCCCGCGAGGATGCAGCGCGCCGCGGCGCTGGCGCATCAGCATCGCTGCGATGCCTGCCACAATCCCGATTTCTCCGGCAAGGACAACGTCCCGCGCATCGCCAACCAGCGTGAGGATTATCTCGCCAGGACGCTGGCCGAGTACAAGGACAACAGCCGCACCGGCTATGACGGCTCGATGGCGGACGTGATGGGGCCGCTGACGGCGGAGCAGATCGCCGATCTCGCTTATTTCCTCGCCCGGGTGCGCTAGACCAGCGCAGGACGGGCTGTTTTCCCGGTGGCCTTGCCCCCTGCGCGGCGCTACAAGCGGCATCAAACGGAGTTGTTCATGCAGGATCTCTGGCGTCTGTCGGCTACCGATATCGCGGCCCTGGTCACGTCGAAGAAGATCTCGGCGCGGGAAGCGGCATCCGCGGCGCTGGACCGGCTCGACGCGGTCAATCCCAGGATCAACGCCGTGGTCGAGCATCGCCCGGCGGACGTGCTGGCGCAGGCCGCCGCGATCGACGCGGCGATCGCACGGGGCGATGATCCCGGCCCGCTGGCGGGCGTGCCGGTCACCGTCAAGGTCAATATCGATCAGGTGGGATTCGCCACCACCAACGGCCTCAAGCTGCAGCGCGATGTCATCGCGACAACCAACAGCCCAGTGATCGACAATCTGCGCAAGGCCGGCGCTGTCATTCTCGGGCGCACCAATTGTCCGGCGTTTTCCTATCGCTGGTTCACCACCAATCTCGTTCATGGCGACACCAGGAATCCGCGCGACCCCGGCATCACGCCGGGCGGCTCGTCGGGCGGGGCAGGGGCGGCGGTGGCGGCGGGCATCGGCCACATTGCCCATGGCACCGATATCGCCGGGTCGATCCGCTATCCCGCCTATGCCTGCGGCGTCCATGGCCTGCGTCCGACGGTGGGACGCATCGCCGCCTTCAATGCCTCGCTGCCGGAGCGCCCGATCGGACCGCAGATCTCGGCGGTATCGGGTCCGCTGGCGCGCACCATCGGCGATCTCAGGATCGCGCTGGCTGCGATGTCGGGTTACGATTCGCGTGATCCCTGGTGGGCGCCGGCGCCGCTGCAGGGGCCGGCGATGCCAAAGCGCGCGGCGCTGTGCCTCAATCCTGACGGGCTCGATCCGGTGGCCGAAGTCAGGGCCGCGGTCGCCGATGCCGGTAAGCGGCTGGAGCGCGCGGGATGGGTGGTCGAACAGGTCGAAACGCCGCCGTTGCGTGAGGCAGCCGAATTGCAGACCAAGCTGTGGCTCGGCGACGGCTATGAGGCGCAACTGGCCGCGGCCGAGCGCGAAGGCGATCCCGGCGCGCTCGCCTGCCTGCGCGGCAACCGCAGCAAGGTCTTTCCGTTCGAGGCCGATACGCTCTCGAAAGTCCTGACGCGGCGCGCGACGCTGAGCCGCCAATGGCTGCAATTCCTGGAGAAATATGCCGTGCTGGTGATGCCGGTGTCCGGCGAATTGCCGTTTCCCGACCAGCTTGACGTCAAGGATGCTGCCTCCTTTGCCCGGGTGTGGCATGCGCAATTGACGCAGATCGCGATTCCCTTCATCGGGCTGCCGGGACTGACCGTTTCCACCGGTCTAGTGGGCCGCGTTCCCGTCGGTGTACAGGTGGTCTCCGGCCGCTACCGCGAGGATCTCTGCCTCGCCGCCGGCGAGGCGATCGAGGCCGGCGGAACCCCGTCGGCGGCGATCGATCCCGCCGCTTGATGGATTTGCGCCTCCAGACGAAAGAGCATGATGACTGGCGTTCTTGATTTCACGGCGACGTCGCTGGCCGGCGAGGACGTTCCGCTGCGGCGGTTCGAGGGCCAGGTGCTGCTGATCGTCAACACCGCGAGCAAGTGCGGATTCACCCCGCAATACAAGGGCCTCGAGTTGCTGCATCAGAAGCTCAACGCGCGTGGCTTTTCGGTGCTCGGATTTCCGTGCAACCAGTTCGGCGGCCAGGAGCCGGGCGACGCCGGACAGATCGAGCAGTTTTGTTCGAGCCAATACGCCGTGACCTTTCCGATGTTCGCCAAGATCGATGTCAATGGCCGCAACGAGCATCCGTTGTTCGCCTATCTGAAGCATGCGAAATCCGGCCTGCTCGGTCCGTCGATCAAGTGGAATTTCACCAAGTTCCTGGTCGACCGTTCCGGCAAGGTGGTGGCGCGGCATGCGCCGACGGCGAAGCCGGAAGGACTGACCAGGGAAATCGAGGCACTGCTATGAATGACAAGAACGAACCCGTGAGCGACGCGTTTCCGGACCGCCTGTCCACCAATCCGAAGAGCCCCTATTACAATGAGGAGCTGCTGTCGCGCGACGTCGGCATCCGCTTCAAGGGCGCCGAGAAGACCAATGTCGAGGAATACTGCATCAGCGAGGGCTGGGTGCGCGTCACCGCGGGCAACGCCAAGGACCGCTTCGGCAATCCGCTGACCATCAAGGTGCACGGCCCGGTCGAGCCCTATTTCAGGGACAAGACGGAGTCGTAAGCCATGTCCGTCCGCATCACCGACGTCCGCGAGGTGACGAAGCCGATCTCGTCGCCGATCCGCAACGCCTATATCGATTTCACCAAGATGACGACCAGCCTCGTGGCCGTCGTCACCGACGTGGTGCGCGACGGCAGGCCGGTGGTCGGCTACGGCTTCAATTCCAACGGCCGCTACGGCCAGGGCGGCTTGATCCGCGAGCGCTTTGCGCCGCGGCTCAAGGAAGCCGACCCCAGGACATTGCTTGACGAGGCCGGCAACAATCTCGATCCGGACAAGGTCTGGGCCGCGCTGATGTCCAACGAGAAGCCCGGCGGTCACGGCGAGCGCTCGGTCGCGGTCGGCACCATCGACATGGCGGTGTGGGATGCGGTGGCCAAGATCGCGGGCAAGCCGCTGTTCCGATTGCTGGCGGAGCGGCACCGGCGCGAGGCCAATCCCCGCGTCTTCGTTTATGCCGCCGGCGGCTATTATTATCCCGGCAAGGATCTTTCGGCGCTGCGCAGCGAGATGCGCGGTTATCTCGACCGCGGCTACAATGTCGTGAAGATGAAGATCGGCGGCGCGCCGATGCTGGAAGACGGCCATCGCATCGAGGCGGTGCTGCAGGAGATCGGCAGCGACGCCAGGCTCGCGGTCGATGCCAACGGCCGCTTCGATCTGGAGACCGCGATCGCCTATGCCAAGATGCTGCGCGACTATCCATTGTTCTGGTATGAGGAGATCGGCGATCCCCTCGATTTTCAATTGCAGGCGGCGATGGCCGAATTCTATCCGGGGCCGATGGCGACCGGCGAGAATCTGTTCAGCCATCAGGACGCCCGCAACCTGCTGCGCTACGGCGGCATGCGGCCCGACCGCGACTGGCTGCAGTTCGACTGCGCGCTGTCCTATGGGCTGTGCGAATACCAGCGCACGCTCAAGGTGCTGAAGACCCAGGGCTGGTCGCCGAGCCGCTGTATTCCCCATGGCGGCCATCAGATGTCGCTGAACATCGCGGCGGGCCTCGGCCTCGGCGGCAATGAGAGCTATCCCGACCTGTTCCAGCCCTATGGCGGTTTTCCGGACGGCGTGCGTGTCGAGAACGGCCACATCACCATGCCGGATCTGCCGGGCATCGGGTTCGAGGGCAAGTCGGATCTCTACAAGGAGATGAAGGCGCTGGCGGGGTGAGCGAGGGGGCTCCGTCATTCCAGGGCCTGCGAAGCAGGAACCACAGATGCGCAATTGCGCATCGGGGAATCCCGAAATTCCGGTCTGGTCCTTCGAACCATCCCGGAATGACGGTGAGAGAGACGAGGCTTACGACAGCCGCATATCCAGCAGCCTTCGGCCCTCGCCCTTCAGCAGCTTCTTCACCGCGCTGGAAGCGACGACTTCGCCGTCGTTGGCGTAGGCCTCGTGGTTCTTTTCGATATCGTCGAGGCGGTAGAGATAGTTGACCATGAAGCCCGCGGATTCGCGCAGGCCCTTCGGCGAGAGATCGCCGAGCCAGTCGATCCGCTCCAGCCGCGCGCCGTTGCCGAGATGGAAGCGCGCCACCGAATCGATCATCCGTCCCTTCGGCGTGCGGGCCTTGAGGAAGTAATGCGCGGCGAGCGGCTCCAGCACCGCGCGCAGTCTTGATGCCAGTTCGGCATCCTCGACCCAGCCGGGTCCGTCGAGATTCTCGAGCAGCACGCGCTCGTCGTCCGACACGGGAACGTCGCTGGCCTGCTTCAGCCATTGCATGAACCCCGGCACCGGCGACAAGGTGACAAAATTCTCCAGCTTCGGCAGTTCGCGGCGCAATTCCTCGACCACCTGCTTGATCAAGAAACTGCCGAACGAAATGCCGCCGAGGCCGCGCTGGGTGTTGGAGATCGAATAGAACACCGCGGTGCGGGCGCGCTCGATCGGCACCAGCGCCCGGTCTTCGGCCAGCAGCGGCGCGATCGCGGCGGGGATCGTTTCGGTCAGCGCGACCTCGACGAAGATCAAGGGCTCGTCGACCAGC
>Ga0307297_10000158_pt1 | contig 15891 bp, 15 predicted proteins | sample ER_DNA_157_FD_194464 | JGI IMG/M metagenome (GOLD analysis project Ga0307297, IMG submission 194464) | Bulk soil microbial communities from the East River watershed near Crested Butte, Colorado, United States - ER_DNA_157 | ecosystem: Environmental > Terrestrial > Soil > Floodplain | place...
CCTCGCACTCGCCGAGTTGTTCACGAATGGCGCCGAGCGTGAACCAGGCCGAGGCAAAGTCCGGCGCAAGCTCGATCGCCTGCAGCAGCAGATCGGCGGCGGCGGCGAGGTCGCCTTTCAGTTGCAGATCGCGCGCGAAATCGAACCGCCGGTCGGCCATCAGGTCGCCCGAGGACAGGAACAGGCGCGACGGCATTTGGGGAACCGATTCAACGTTCGGGGACAGGTTGCGGCGAGACTCGAATGAGGCTCACGCCGGACTATATAACGAACATGCGTCCACAAGATATCCTGCTGCCAGCTCCTGCCGGTTTGTGCTGCAAGCCCGGCGGCTTCCATATCGATCCGGTGCGGCCGGTCGACCGGGCCGTGATCACCCATGGTCATTCCGATCATGCCCGGCCGGGCCATGGCGCGGTGCTGGCCACCACGGAGACGCTCGACATGATGCGGCTGCGCTACGGCGACAATTTCGCCGGCAGCACGCAAGCGATCGCCTATGGCGAATCGATCAAAACAGGCGATGTCACGATCAAATTTCACCCCGCCGGCCATGTGCTGGGTTCGGCCCAGATCGCGGTGTCCTGCGGGGACACCTGCATCGTGGCGTCAGGCGACTACAAGGACGCGCCCGATCCCACCTGTGCGCCGTTCGAGGTGGTGCGCTGCGACGTCTTCATCACCGAGGCCACCTTCGGGCTGCCGGTGTTCCGTCACGGCGATGCGGCGGACGAGGTCAGCAAGCTGCTGGCCTCGGTGGCGCTGTTTCCGGAGCGCGCCCATCTGGTCGGCGCCTATTCCCTGGGCAAGGCGCAACGCGTGATCGCGCTGCTTCGCCTCGCCGGCTACGACGCGCCGATCTACCTGCACGGCGCGATGGAGGCGATCACGCGCTATTACCAGAGCCGCGGCGTGGCGCTGGGCGACCTGCGCCCGGCCAAGGGCATGAAGAAGGCCGATCTCTCCGGCACCATCACGCTGGCGCCGCCGTCGGCCACCTCCGACATCTGGACCCGGCGATTTCCCGATCCGGTCACGGCGTTCGCCTCGGGCTGGATGCGGGTGCGCGCCCGCGCCCGCCAGCGCGGCATCGAATTGCCGCTGGTGATTTCCGACCACGCCGACTGGGCCGGACTGACCGCGACCATCGAAGCGACGGGCGCGCGCGAAGTCTGGGTTACGCATGGCCAGGAAGACGCGCTGGTGCATTGGTGCAAGACCAGGGGCCTTGCGGCGCGGCCGCTCGACCTGGTCGGTTACGGCGACGAGGACGAGGGCGAAGCTGTGCCGGCGGAGGGCGCGGCGACATGAACCGCTTTGCCCAATTGCTCGACCGGCTCGCCTATGAGCCCGGCCGCAACAACAAGCTGCGGCTGCTCACGTCATATTTTCGCGAGACCGGGGATCCCGACCGCGGCTACGCGCTGGCCGCGCTGACCGGCGCGCTGTCGTTCAAACATGCAAAACCCGGTATGATCCGCGACCTGATCGCCGACCGCACCGACCCGGTGCTGTTCGCATTGTCCTATGACTATGTCGGCGATCTCTCGGAGACGGTCGCGTTGATGTGGCCGAAGGCTTCATCCTCCGCGCGGTCTTCCCCCCTCCCCCCGCGCAGCGGTGGGGAGGGGTCGGGGGTGGGGGGTCTCTCCGCGCGTACGACCGGCAGCGAGTTTGCTGAAGCACCCCCCACCCCCGACCCCTCCCCACCGCTCGCTGCGCTCGCGGGAGGAGGGGAGAAGGCACGCGCGATGCCTGTGGAAGGAGAGGAGAAGATCGGTCACAACAAGCCTCCCTCGCCGACCCTCGCCGAAGTCGTCACCACCCTGCGCACGCTCGGCAAGACCGAACTGCCGGCACAGTTGGCGCGCTGGCTCGACGAGTTGGACGAAACCGGCCGCTGGGCGCTGCTGAAACTCGTCACCGGCGCGATGCGAATCGGGATTTCGGCACGGCTCGCCAAGACCGCCGCGGCGGCGCTCGGGGATAAGGACCCGCACGAACTCGAATTGATGTGGCCAGGCCTCAGTCCCCCCTATCTCGACCTGTTCGCGTGGCTGGAAGGCCGCGCCGAGCAGCCGGTCAATCGCGACCCCACGCCGTTCCGCCCTGTCATGCTGGCGCATGCGATCGAGGACGCGGATTTTGCCGGTCTCGACGCCGCCGATTTCATCGCGGAATGGAAGTGGGACGGCATCCGGGTGCAGGCCGTCAGCGGCCGCGACGCCGATAGTCATCTGCGGGCGCGGCTCTATTCGCGTAGCGGCGAGGACATTACCGGGAGCTTTCCCGATTTGCTGCCGTCCCTGCACATGCCAGGCGCCATCGACGGCGAGCTGCTGGTGCTGCGCGACGGCCGCGTGCAAACCTTCAACGTGCTGCAGCAGCGCCTGAACCGCAAAGTGGTGTCGCCGAAACTCACAAAGGAATATCCGATTCATCTGCGCGCTTATGATTTGCTCGGCGAAGGCGATGACGACCTGCGCACGCTGCCTTTCGCCGAACGGCGCAAGCGGCTGGAGGCCTTCATTACAAAGCTCGACGATCCCAGGATCGACCTGTCGCCGGTGATCCGATTCGATAGCTGGGACGAACTGACCGCGGCGCGAAAGGATCCCGCCGGCGCGGGCGCCGGCAAAGACGCCGAGGCGGTCGAAGGGGTGATGCTGAAGCGCCGCGACGCGCTCTATCTGCCGGGCCGCCCGAAGGGGCAATGGTGGAAGTGGAAGCGCGACCCGCATTTGATCGACGCCGTGCTGATGTATGCGCAGCGCGGCCACGGCAAGCGCTCGTCCTATTATTCGGACTATACCTTCGGGGTCTGGACAACAGGCGACGACGGCGAGCAGCTGGTGCCGGTCGGCAAGGCCTATTTCGGCTTCACCGATGAGGAGCTGCTGCAGATCGACCGTTTTGTCAGGCGCAACACCACGGAGAAATTCGGGCCCGTGCGGCATGTGGTGCATGAGCCGGATCAGGGACTGGTGCTGGAGGTCGCGTTCGAGGGCCTGGCGCGCTCGCCACGGCACAAATCCGGCGTGGCGATGCGGTTTCCGCGCATCAACCGGCTGCGCTGGGACAAGCCGCCGCGCGAGGCCGACCGGCTGGAAACCCTGGAGCGAATGCTGAAAACGGAGGTTTCCGACCATTTACAGGCGCCCGCCGGCCATTGACGCCGATACGCGGGTTCCCCATGTCAGGGCCATCAGACTATAGTGCGCCGGCACATCCGCCCGGGAGACCATCGATGCCCAACGACACCCGAGAACTGCCGGCCGCCAATGACGGCCTCACCCGCTTTCTCGGTGGCTCACCGCTGGCGGTGGCGTTCCGGCTGATCCTGCTGTCGGTGCTGGTCGGCGTGGTGCTGTCCGCGATTGGTTTCGACCCCTGGAACATCCTCAGCAGTATCCGGCGGCTGTTCGACTGGATCTACAATCTCGGCTTCGACGCCATCAACTGGGCGTGGCGCTATTTCCTGCTCGGCGCCGTCATCGTGATCCCGATCTGGCTATTGTCGCGGGTGTTCGGCGCGCCGCGCGGACGCTAGATCGCACAGCGTCGGGTTTGCTAGTTCCTCCCTCCAGGGTCACGACCGCACAGGTCTTTGCCATCGCCGGCCCCGCGATGGTGGCGAACCTGACGACGCCGCTGATCGGCATCGTCTCGACCATCGCGATCGGACGGCTGGGCGATGCGACGCTGCTCGGCGGCGTGGCGATCGCGTCTGTCGTGTTCGACTGCCTGTTCTGGCTGTTCGGCTTCCTCCGCATGAGCACGCTGGCCTTCAGCGCGCAGGCGCTCGGCGCCGGTGAACCTCAGGAATTGCGCGCCATCTTCCTGCGGGGCCTCGTCGTCGCGGCCGCGATTGGCGCCGCGCTCATCGTCCTGCAGATACCGCTTGGAGCGATCCTGTTCGGCGCGATGGGCGGCAGCGAAGGCGTCACCCGCGCCGCAAGAATCTACTTCAACATCCGGATCTGGTCGGCGCCGCTGGTGCTGGCCAATTACGTCGTGCTCGGCTGGCTGATCGGGCAGGCGCGCGCCAGGCTCGCGCTGGCCGTGCAGATTACCGTCAACCTCATCAACATGGCGGCGACGGTGCTGCTGGTGCTGGTGTATGATTTCGGGATCGCAGGTGCCGCGATCGCCGCCGTGGTCGCGGAAGCCACCGGACTGGCACTCGGCGTCCTGATCGCACACGGCCTTTCGCGCGGACACAACGCGGTCCCGCGCGCGGCGCTGCTCGACCGGACCAAACTGATCCGCATGCTGGCGGTGAACCGCGACATCATGATCCGCACGGCCTCGCTGATCGCCGTGTTCCTGTTCTTCACCGCGCAGGGCGCGCGCTTTGGCGACGTCACGCTGGCGGCCAATGCGGTGCTCAACAATTTTCTGCTGATCAGCGCGTTCTTCCTCGATGGCCTCGCCAACGCCGCCGAGCAATTGTGCGGCCGCGCCTATGGCGCGCGCGACCGCACCGGCTTTACCGGCGCGACCCGCCTGGTGATATCATGGGGATTCGGCTTTGCGCTCGCGGTGACCGTGTCCTATGCGCTGTTCGGGCCCATGTTGATCGACATCATGACCGCGAGCGCCGAGGTCCGCCGCAGCGCGCGCGACTATTTGTGGCTGGTAACGCTGGCCCCGGTGCTCGGCGTGTTCGCCTTCGCCTATGACGGCATCTTCATCGGCGCGACCTGGGCGCGCGAGATGCGCAATTTGATGGTGCTGTCATTGCTGATCTTCCTCGCCGCCTGGCTGGCGCTGCGATCTCTGGGCAATGCCGGGCTATGGGCCGCGCTGCTGGTGCACTATGCCGCGCGCGGCGGATTGCAGGCGCTGCGCTATCCGGCGATGCTTCGCAGTTCATTTAAGGCGTGACCAATCTCTCCCCGCAAGTAAGGCGTGACCAATCTCTCCCCGCAAGCCGGGCGAGGTGATTACCGCCGATGCGCTTCAAATTAAACCGGCCAATCCTCAGCGGTAATGGTGGCTGCATCCGCGCCGACGATTTCCGTAAGCGAGTCGCGGCCCGTTCGCAGCAGCGTGGAAGCGAGGTCGGTCTTGATGGCCTCGACCAGGCCGAGGCCCTTGTAGATCAGCGACGAATAGAGCTGGATCAGGCTGGCACCGGCACGGATTCGCGTCAGCGCGGCGCCGCCGGAGTCGATGCCGCCGACGCCGACGAGAGGAAACGCGCCCTCGGCGCGCACATAGGTCTCCGCCACCATCCGCGTCGCCAATCGAAACAGCGGCCGGCCCGACAGGCCGCCCTGCTCCTTGGCGCGGTTGGTCTCGCGCAAGGTCGTGGGCCGCGCCAGCGTGGTATTGGCCACGATCATGCCGTCGACCCGGCGCGAGCGGGCGATATGCACGACGTCGTCGAGTTCGGCGAGGCTGAGATCGGGCGCGATCTTGAGCAGCACCGGCGAGTCGCCGGCATTCTGCCGCACCCGTTCGCGCGCATCGATCACCTTGGCCAGGAGTTCGTCGAGCGCCGCGGCCTGCTGCAGGTTGCGCAGGCCCGGTGTATTGGGCGACGACACGTTGACGGTGAAATAGCTCGCCACCGGTGCGAAGGTCTCGATCAGCCTGACGTAATCGGCGACCCGATCGGCGGAATCCTTGTTGGCGCCGACATTGACCCCGACAATGCCGCCACGATGCGCGCGCGCCGCGAGCCGCCGCAGCACCGCATCGCCGCCGTCATTGTTGAAACCCATGCGGTTGATGACGGCTTCGTCGCGCTCCAGCCGGAACAGCCGCGGCCGCGGATTGCCGGGTTGCGGTTTCGGGGTCACCGTGCCGATCTCGGCAAAGCCGAAACCGAGCCGCAGCAGCGCATCCGGCGCCTCCGCGCTCTTGTCGAAGCCCGCCGCCATTCCGATCGGATTGGGGAAATTCAGGCCGAATGCCCGCACCGCCAGCTTCGGATCGTCCGGCTTCAGCCGGACCGGCGGCAGCAGCCGCAGGCCCTGGATCGCCATGCGGTGCGCGTCCTCCGGATCGAACCAGCGCAGCAGCGGCAGCGAGAAGGCGTCGAAAGCGCGGATCACGGCTCAAGCTCCGGGATGTCGTGAAAGCCGTCCGACCGCGCGTGAAGTTCCTGCACCCCGATGACCGCGCCGAGATCGAGTTCGCCGTAGAGGTGGGGAAACAGTTCGTCGTTGCGCGAAGGCTCGAAGCGCAGCGCATCGCCCAACGCATCGGCATCGACCGCGATCAGGAACAGGCCGGTCTGCCCGGCAAAATGCTTTCGCGCGGTTTCCGACACCTGTGCAGCTTGCGAGAAATGAATGAAGCCGTCGCGCGTATCGTCGGCGCTGCCCCGGTACACGCCCTGCCGCTCGGCCTCGCGCCAGGCCGAGGCCGGACAAATTTTATAGATCCTGCGCACGTGCCCGAAATTCCCGCCTGTGGCTTGAGTTTCTTGAGATTTTCCGAAATTGCCGGAACGCGCGCCGACCGTATCGGCGCACCCTGCTCACTTCAAGGGCCGCTTTCCATGCCTTGCCGATCCCTTCTCAATCGCTTGCGCCAGCGCCGGAAACGGGTCTACTAAGGTAATAATTCCTAAGCTACCGGTCCGCCATGGCCAAAGTTCCGACAGCGCCGCGCATGCTCACCCACGACCAGATTTGGGCCGCGCTGGACCGGCTGGCCGAGCGCGCCGGCATCACGACGTCGGCGTTGGCCAAACGCGCCGGGCTCGATCCCACCACCTTCAACAAGTCCAAGCGCATTACTCCCGATGGTCGCGAACGCTGGCCCTCCACCGAATCGGTCGCCAAATCGCTCGCCGCCACCAGCACCTCGATCGATACCTTCGTGCAATTGATCGGCGACAGCCCGCGAACCGTCCAGTCGGTGCCGCTGCTCGGCTTCGCGGAGGCCGGAGCCGGCGGCCATTTCGACGATCGCGGCTACCCCGGCGGCAAGGGCTGGGACGAAGTGGGCCTGCCCGCCGTCAGCGACGAGCACGCCTACGCGCTGGAGATTTCGGGCGATGCGATGAAGCCGGCCTACCGCGACGGCGACGTCATCGTGGTGTCGCCGGGCACGGCGATCCGCCGCGGCGACCGCGTGGTGGTGAAGACCACCGGCGGCGAGGTGATGGTCAAGGAGTTGAAGCGCCGGACCGCGAAGACGCTGGAGCTGGCATCGCTCAATCCCGCCCAGGCCGACCGCGCGCTGGCAGCCAGCGAGGTCGAATGGATCGCGCGGATCGTGTGGGCGAGTCAGTAGCCCGCGTCGCCGTCGAGAACCGAAAGATCAGCTCAACTGCCTTTGAGACGGCGTGTTGCCGCTCTCAGGCGCTGCAGTTCCTCGTCCATCTTCGCCTTTTTCGCTTCGGCCTGCTCGATCTTCGATTTTTGCGGCGAATCGTTGCGGCGCAATTTATCGAGCACCTTGCCGACGGAGAGTTTGTTGATTTCAGCCATCCTAAACTCCTCTGCTGTGCAGACCGCCAGGAATCGAGAGGTCACGGAATAGGGGACCGGCTCTCGGCGAGACGATGACAGTCCCTCCTCTCTACGTCGCGTAGTCCGGCTCCTTGCGGTCCAGCATGCGCTTGAGGGCATCGAAGTGCCGCTGTGCCGCGCTTGGACCGTCGAACATGCTGCTGCCGCCGATGTCGCGCATGGTCTTCTGCACCACGGGCTCGGGGAGCTGCTTCAGCTTCTGCCCGGTCCACATCGCATAGATCTGCACCTGCGCGGCGCGCTCGACGTAATAAAGCACGTCATAGGCGTCGGCGACGGTGGCGCCGACCGTGGAGATGCCGTGATTGGCCATGAACAGCACCTTCTTGTCGCCGATCACCCGGGCGAGGCGGGCGCCTTCGGCCGGGTCGAGCGCGGGGCCGGTGTATTCGTCGTCATAGGCGATCTCGCCCATCAGTCCGACCTCGGTCTGGCCGATCTCCTTGATGCGCGGATCTTCGAGCCGCGTCAGCGCGCTGGCATAGGGCATGTGGGTGTGAAACACCGCCTTGGCCTGCGGCAGCGCCTTGTGGATCGGCGCGTGGATGCAGTAGCAGGAGCGTTCGACGTCGCCCTCGCCGCGCTTGACCTCACCGTCGTCGATGCCGACTTCCATGAAGGACGACGCCGTCACCTCGGACCAGTGCATGCCGAACGGAATCTGGTAGTAACGGTCGCTGCGGCCTGGCACGGTGAGGGTCAGATGGTTGAAGATGCCCTCGCTGAAACCCTGGTTGAAGGCCAGCCGGTGGGCGGCGGCGAGATCGACCCGCGCCTGCCATTCCTCGGTGCTGTAGTTCTCGAGCGATTTCGGCGAAACCCTGTACTGCATGGCCCTCTCCCTGCTGAAGCCGCGATGGCGCCTGCCCCTCGACGGAGGCTTGGGGCGCTTGTCTGGCCGGGATTGTAGCGCGATTTGGAACCGACGCGGCTGAAATTACAGCGGGCCTGCTATCTCGAATTGTCGCAGCGCGCGCTGACGCGCTGCGAAGGGTCACCGCGTAGCCCGGATGGAGCTCTTGCGAAATCGGGGCCAGCCTCTCATCCGTTCCCGGATTGCGCTATCGGACGGCGCACTGCGCCGACCGTTAGCCCCATCCGGGCTACGATAGGTTTACGCAGACCTTGCCAGCGCGCCGTCGATCATCGCGACCGCGTTGGGCAGGCCGTAGACCGCGACGAACGAGCCGAAGCGCGGGCCTTTTTCCTGGCCGAGCAGCACCTGGTAGAGCATGTTGAACCAGTCGAGCGAGACCCCCGGACGGCCGTCCTTGCCCTTCTTGACGGGATCGAGGAACGGCTCGCGGCGGCCGATCTCGTAGACCACATTCTGGATGTCCTCGGCGGATGCATCCGCCGCCAGCTGCGACAGCGCCTCGCGAAGGTCCTGCAAGGCGACGCGTTCAGAGCCGGTCGGCTCGCGGAATTTTTTCGTCGGCGCGACGAAGTCGCGATAATAGTTGATGGCGTAGCCGACCATCGCATCGAGCTTCGGATGGCTTTGCGGCGTCACGCCGGGGCGATAGCGGCCAATAAAACCCCACAGCGTCGCGGCGTTCTCGGCGTTCGACGACGACACCAGCGTCAGCAAGAGCTGGAACGTGACCGGCATGTCGGAGGCCGGCGGATGGCCGGCATGGATATGCCAGACCGGATTGGCGAGCTGCTGCTTGGCATCCTGCCGCGAAAAGCCGTCGAGGAACTGCTGGTAGTCGTCGACATTGCGCGGGATGACGTCGAAATACAGCCGCTTCGCCGCCTTCGGTTCGCGGTACATGAACAGCGACAGCGATTCCGGCGAGGCATAGCGCAGCCACTCGTCGATGGTCAGCCCGTTGCCCTTCGACTTCGAGATCTTCTGGCCCTTGTCGTCGAGGAACAGCTCGTAGTTAAAACCTTCCGGCGGCAGGCCGCCGAGCGCCGCGCAGATCTTGCCCGACAGCTTGACCGAATCGATCAGGTCCTTGCCGGCCATTTCATAGTCGACGCCGAGCGCGTACCAGCGCATCGCCCAGTCCGGCTTCCACTGCAGCTTGCAGTGGCCGCCGGTGACCGGGAGCGTGACGCGCTCCTTGGTCTCGGGATCGTCGTAGGATACTGTGCCTTCCTTGACGTCGTGAGCAACGATCGGCACCTGCAGCACGACGCCGGTGCGCGGACAGATCGGCAGGAACGGCGAATAGGTCGCGGCGCGCTCCTCGCGCAGGGAAGGCAGCATGATCGCCATCACCGCGTCGAAGCGCTCCAGCACCCGCAGCAGCGCGGCGTCGAATTTTCCAGATGTGTAGTAGTCGGTCGAACTGGCGAATTCGTAGTCGAAGTTGAACTTGTCGAGAAAGGCGCGCAGCCGCGCATTGTTGTGGGCGCCGAACGACGGATATTCGTTGGAGAACGGGTCGGGAATCCGCGACAGCGGCTTGCCGAGATGCGACGTCAGCATCTCCTTGTTCGGCACGTTGTCCGGCACCTTGCGCAGCCCGTCCATGTCGTCGGAAAACGCGATCAGCTTGGTCCTGATCTTGTCCTCGGTGAGCACGCGAAAGGCGTGGCGCACCATGGTGGTGCGCGCGACCTCGCCGAAGGTGCCGATATGCGGCAGGCCTGACGGCCCGTAGCCGGTCGAGAACAGCACCTCGTCCTTTGGTTTCTTTTTCAGCCGCGCCACGATCGCTTTCGCCTGCTCGAACGGCCAGGCGTTGGATTGTTCGGCGAGCGCGCGCAGGTCGCCGGGGTTTTCGGCAAGATCGATCGTGGACATCAGAAGAGCCTTCTCTGGGCCAGGAAACTGGCTTGCTGTTATAACCGTCATTCCGGGGCGATGCGAAGCATCGAACCCGGAATCTCGAGATTCCGGGTCTGGTCCTTCGGACCATCCCGGAATGACGATGTGCTTCTAGAACGGACTCACCGAAAAATAGCGCAGCCACAGATCGGTGTAGCGGCCCTTTTCCCAGAGCCTGAACAGCGCCCAGTTCAGCGATTGCCGCAACAGGTCGTTGCCCTTGCGCACGCCGATCCCGATGCCCTCGCCGAAATAGCGGCTCTCGACGAACGGCCCGCCCGAGAACGCGCAGCATTCGGCGGAGTCGGTGCCGTTGATCCAGAACGCCAGCGAGATCGCGTCGCCGAAAATGAAATCGACCTCGCCGCGCCGCAAGCCCAGCCGCAGCGCCTCGTCGCCGGCGTAGGGATGCAGCTCGGCATCGGTGAACATCGCCTTGAGATAGGCCTCGTGCGACGAGCCGGCGATGGCGCCGACCTTCTTGCCTTCGAGATATTCGGGACGAACCTCCGGCATCACGGCGTCGCGCCGCGACACGAACCGCGCCGGCGCCCGGTAATAGGGATCGGAAAAATCGACCCGGGCGCGCAGCTGCGGCGTCACCGCCAGCGAGGCGATGATGGCATCGCCGCGGTTGCTGGTGATCGCATCGAGCAGCGTCTCGAACCGCCGCATCTGGATGGTGCAGGTCACCTTGATCTCTTCACACAGCAGCCTGGCCAGATCGACATTGAAGCCGGCGGGATTGCCGTCGGGGCCGGTGAAATTGAACGGCGGATAGTCGGTTTCGGTCAAGAACCGGATCACCGTAAGGCGGGACAGATCGGGCCGGTCCGGCCTGCGGCGCGGGTCCCAGAACCCGGGCACCGCCTGCGGGGCGGCCTCGACGGCGGGTTTCGCCACGCCCTGGGCGTGAGCCGCGGCCCCGGGCAGCGCCACAGGCAGCAGAAACCCGGCCACAACCAGGCTGGCGCGGAGGGTTCGAAGCGAATTTGCGGCGATGGACAGGATGATCTGCGGCAGCATGGACAGCGGTTTTTCCGGCTTTCGACGGCCTTATAGACCATCCGGCCGACGACGCGAACGGCGTTTATCCCGAGTGCCCGGGGTTCAGAGATGGCGCTTGAGGTCGGCGGCGGCCTCCTCGGGCGTCCGCTTGAGATTGAAGGGGGCCACAAACTTGCCGTCGCGGTCCATCAGATAGATCAGCGCGGTGTGATCCATGGTGTAGTCGCCGTCCTTGAGCGGGACCTTCTTGGCATAGACGCGGTAGCCGGTGATCACTTTCGCCACCGCCTCGGGACTGCCCGTCAGCCCCCTGAGATGCGGATCGAAACTCGACAAATAATCCTTCATCGCTTCGGCGGTATCGCGCTCCGGATCGACCGAAACGAACCAGGCGTTGACGCGATCGGCATCCTTGCCCATCGCCCGCAACATCTCGGAGATCTCGAACAGCGCCGTCGGGCAAACGTCGGGGCAATGGGTGAAGCCAAAGAAGATCAGCGTCGGCCGGCCCTTGAGGTTGTTTTCGGTCACCGTCCGACCGGACTGGTCGGTCAACTGGAACGGCCCGCCGATGGCGGCAGGGGCGGCCACGTTGCGCAATCCGCCGGTCGCCCACAGCATCAGCACGAGGCCGACCACGAGACTTGCGGCGAACGCGGCGATGATGATCAGCGGGCGAACGGCCTGCGCGCGGGTGGGCTGATCCGTCATGAAAATTCCCTTATGCCCGACATTAGAAGCAGGCCGAGATGCCGGAGGCGATCATCTCGAAAAACACCGCGGTGCCGTAATGGAACCAGAGTGCCAGCGCGCCGCTGAGGACGATTGCGCCGAGAGCCACGGCACCGACCACGATCGCCGAGGCGAGCCTGCGGCCCGGCGGCAGGATCGCGGACATGCCCTGTGGGGTAGAAACCGGCCGAGCCATGAACACCAATCCGAGCGAACAGGCATCGGCGGCCGGTATTGCCGGTTCGCCTGCCTGTCCCGTTCAGATAGGGCTAGTCGGCCTGCCGGGCAAGCGCGGCGGGATCGGGCGTGATCACGTCACGCTGACGCATATCGCGGTCCCGGCGGGACGGCGCCGGCCGCGGCGAGGACGCCTGGGCTTCGAGGTAGCAGGGCTTGTACATCGCCTGCAATTGCTTGCCGCGCAGGAAAATCATCTGCGATTTCAAGCCGCCGCGCTGGGCGATCCAGCGCCGTACCTGCGTCGGATACATCGAATAAAGCATCTGCGTGGCTTCGGGGTTGGTAATGGCGCGGCCATTGGCGCCGAAATCCCACGCGGCATGGAAACCCAAGGTGGCGTGGGACGTCACGCAGATCTTGTCGTGCGAAACCGCGCCGAGCACGATGGTGCAGGCCGAGGCGCAAAGACCGTCGATGATCACCTGCTCGCCCGAGCTGCGCAGGCTCTGGTACTTGTCGACGTAAGTCCCGATCCGGCCGCCACGGTCATCGGCGATGCGAATCACAGCATGGCTCGCACCCACCCCTGCCAGAAGGAGAACCGCTGCGAGCAATCCCGTCACGAGCTTCATGTCCGGCCCCAGTCCAATCCTGTCGAACCCGAATCTGACCGCCTCGGTGATGCAAGGCGTAGTTGCAGCGTGTTGCCGGATCTGGATTTTGTCCAGATGGCGGGAGCCACTCCAAACAAATTCAAATCAAGTGTTGCCGACGCGCTGCACCCGACCGCGAAAAAGGTCCCGAACTGGAACAAGTTAACGAATCTTTCGGACCGTTTTGACGCGCATCGGCCGTTGCAGGCCGCCGTTTGCCGTTGACCGCGGTAAAGGGTGCGGGCTTCAATCGCGCTGGCGACAGGGGAATGACGCGATGGCAGGGGATGCGGATGTAATCGTGGTCGGCGGCGGGCTCGCGGGGCTTGTTGCAGCAACCGAAGCCGCCGACGCCGGCAAGCGCGTCATCGTGCTCGACCAGGAGGGCGAACAGAGCCTCGGCGGCCAGGCGTTCTGGTCGTTCGGCGGATTGTTCCTGGTCGACAGTCCCGAACAGCGCCGGCTCGGCATCAAGGACAGTTTCGACCTCGCGCTGCAGGACTGGATGGGGTCGGCGGGATTTGATCGCGACGACGACCATTGGCCGCGGCGCTGGGCGGAGGCCTACGTCGCATTCGCCGCCGGCGAAAAGCGCGACTGGCTGCGGGCGATGGGCCACAGGATTTTCCCGGTGGTCGGCTGGCCCGAGCGCGGCGGCTATGACGCGATGAGCCACGGCAATTCGGTGCCGCGGTTCCATGTCACCTGGGGCACCGGCCCCGGCGTCATCGAGCCGTTCGTGCGGCGGGCGCGCGAGGCGCAGGCGAGCGGCCGCCTCACCTTCAAATTCCGCCACCGCGTCGATGCGCTCAGCGTCACCAACGGCACCGTCGACGGCGTGAGTGGCACCATCCTCGCGCCTGACAGCGTCGAGCGCGGCAAGAGCAGTTCGCGGCAAGCCGCCGGCGATTTCAGCCTGCGCGCGCAGGCCGTGATCGTCGCCTCCGGCGGCATCGGCGGCAATCACGATCTGGTGCGGCAGAACTGGCCGAAGCGCCTCGGCGAGCCGCCGAAAAACATGATCTCCGGCGTGCCCGAACATGTCGACGGAAGGATGATCGGGATCACCGAGCAAGCCGGCGCGCGGCTGATCAACCGCGACCGCATGTGGCACTATGTCGAGGGCATCCGGAACTGGGCGCCGATCTGGCCGCGCCACGGCATCCGCATCCTGCCCGGCCCGTCGTCGATGTGGTTCGACGCCACCGGAAAACGCCTGCCGGCGCCGCTGTTTCCCGGCTCCGACACGCTCGGCCAGCTGCACTACATCATGGGCACCGGCTATGACTATTCCTGGTTCGTGCTGACGCAGAGCATCATCAAGAAGGAGTTCGCGCTCTCCGGCTCCGAGCAAAACCCCGATCTCACCGGCAAGAGCTGGCTGATGACCGCGCGCCGCGCCACCAACAAGGGCGCGCCGGCGCCGGTCGAAGCCTTCAAGACCCACGGCGTCGACTTCATCGTGCGCGACAATTTTGAGGATCTCGTCGGCGCCATGAACGCGCTCAGCGGCGACAACCTCCTGAAGCTGGAATACCTCAAAGCCCAGATCGAGGCGCGCGACCGCGAGATCGCAAATCCCTACGTCAAGGACGCGCAGGTGATGAACATCCACAACGCGCGAAAATATATCGGCGATCGGTTGATCCGCACCGCCAGGCCGCACCGGATTCTCGATCCCGCGCACGGTCCGCTGATCGCCGTCAAACTCAACATCCTGACCCGCAAGACGCTGGGCGGTTTTGAAACCGACCTGGACTCGCGGGTGTTCGGCAGCGAAGGACAGATCATGCCGGGGCTTTACGCGGCCGGCGAAGCCGCCGGCTTCGGCGGCGGCGGCATGCACGGCTACCGCTCGCTGGAGGGGACGTTTCTGGGCGGCTGTTTGTTTTCCGGACGGAATGCGGGACGGGCGGCGGCGAGAGCCGCCGGATGACAGCACAGCAATCATTGCGGATGCTGGCTGTGGCGACTTCGGTGATGGCCGGAAGCACCATACCCGCTTGCGCCGAGGCTAACCCGGGCCACGCGGCGCCGTCAGCGGCGAAGCTCGCGCGGCTGTCGGAATTTTTCGAGAACGAAGTCGCGACCGGAAAACTCCCCGGCGCTGTGGTGCTGATCCAGCAACGCGGATCGCCGGCCTATCTCAGGAGCTTCGGCGTTCGGGATGTCGCCACCAGGGCGCCGATGACGCCAGACACGATCTTTGCGCTGCATTCGATGACCAAGCCGATCACCAGCCTGGCGGCGATGATGCTGATCGACGATGGCAGGCTGGCGCTGGCCGATCCGGTGTCCAGATACATTCCAGCGTTTGCCGCCGTCCAGGTCGGCCTCGAGTCCCGGACCGGGGACGGCACCCCGTTCCTCGACCTGGTGCCGCCGGACCGGCCGGTGACCATCGAGGATCTGCTGCGACATACCTCAGGCATCACCTATGGTTACATCGGCAGCGACCTGATCATGAAGGCCTATACGGATGGCAACATCTTCGAAGGCCCCTTCAACAACAAGGATTTCGCCGAGCGCATTGCCCGCCTGCCGTTGGCGAGACAGCCCGGCACGCTGTGGCGCTACGGCCACTCAACTGATGTTCTCGGGCGTGTCATCGAGATCATCTCAGGCCAACCGCTGCTTCAGTTTCTTAAGGCACGCATCTTCGACCCGCTTGGCATGACCGACACCAAATTTGTGCTAGAGGGCGCGTCCGAGCGGTCGCGGATGGCGGAGCCGCTGCCCGATGATTCCATCCTGCTTCTGTCGGAGCGGGAACGGCGGGCCCGCGTCGAATGGCAATCGGGCGGCGGCGGCCTGGTATCGACCATCACGGACTATGCGAGATTTGCGCAGATGCTGCTCGACGGCGGAACGCTCGACGGAAAGCAATATCTTCGCCCGGCGACGTTCCGGCAAATGACGTCAGACCAGATCGGCCCGGGCTCCGGCATCATGCGGGATTATTTCTATTTTCCCGGCGATGGCTTTGGTTTTGGCTTCGGCCTCGCGGTTCGCACCGAACCCGGAGACGCCAAGCCGCCGCCACCCG
>Ga0307297_10000165_pt1 | contig 15548 bp, 25 predicted proteins | sample ER_DNA_157_FD_194464 | JGI IMG/M metagenome (GOLD analysis project Ga0307297, IMG submission 194464) | Bulk soil microbial communities from the East River watershed near Crested Butte, Colorado, United States - ER_DNA_157 | ecosystem: Environmental > Terrestrial > Soil > Floodplain | place...
GGGGGGTGCAGTTTTTGGGGGTGGGTGATTCGACCGCTGCCTCCGTCGTTTTTCTCTCTCCTCGTTCACACCGCGACCCTGAGTGTGTTGTTACAGAATGGCTAGATCGGGACAGAACCGCCTCCCGGGGATGACCCCCCGCCGCCGTGTCGGCCGGGCCCGCCGTGGACTCGACGACACGATCCGGGCGCTGCGCGCCACCGGCCGCCTCGAGGACGTGGACGCCGCCCTCCTCGCCCTGGCCCGGGTCGCGGCCGACGAGCTCGACCAGGCGTGCGCCGACCTCGACGAGTCCCGGTTCACGAGGGCCACGTTGATCGGCCGCTACGCCGGCGTGCTGGACACACTGGTGGGCCATGACCACGGCGACCTCGACGACGGCGACCTCGCCGCCCTGTTCGCCGACGTGGGCGACACCCCGCCGCCCTGACCGCCCGACCCTCGGCCCGGGCGTGGCCCGCATCGCCCAGCTCCTCGGCCGCCCGTTCGCCCCCTGGCAACGCGCCTGGGCGGACGTCGCCGGCGAGATCGACCCCGCCACCGGGCGCCTCGCCTACAGCCGGGTCGTGATGATCGTCCCCCGCCGGGCCGGCAAGAGCGTGCTCCTGCTGGCCGAGGGCCTCGACGCCGGCCGCCGGGCCCGCCGCCGCCGGGCCTGCTACAGCTCGCACCGCCGCGAGACCTCCGCGGCGCTGTGGCGCGATGACTGGTTCCCGGTCATCGCCGAGTCGCCCCTCGACCGCCACGTCCAGCTCCGCCGGGCCAACGGCTCCGAGTCGGTGACATGGCGGGCCACCGGCTCGACGCTGCGCCTGCTCCCCCCCGACGGCGACGCCATGCGATCCCTCGCCGCCAACCTGGTCATGGTCGACGAGGCCCGCGAGTTCAGCCTCGGCCAAGGCGAGGCCGTCGAGGCCGGCGCCCTCCCCACCCTCGCTACCGGCGCCGGCGGCCAGTTCTGGGTCGTGTCCTCGAGCGGCGACGCCGAGGCCGAATGGTTGATCCGCTGGCGTGACCTCGGCCGCCGGGCCGTCACCGAGGGCCGCGCCACCGGGATCGCCTACCTCGAGTACGCCGCGCCACCCGGCGCCGACCTCGACGACGAGGCCACCTGGTGGGCGTGCCACCCCGGCCTCGGCCACCACGTGCTCCTCGACGCCCTACGCGCCGACCACGAGCTCATGTCCCCCGACACATTCGCCATGGAATACCTGGGCGTCTGGCCCGCCACGAGGGTCGACACCGAGCTCGTCGACGCCTGGGCCGCGGCAACCGACCCCGACGCCGCCCTCGCCGGCTACCCCGTGTTCGCCGTCGAAACCTCGATCGAACGGGACCGCACCGTGATCGTGGCCGCCGGCACCACCGTGGCCGGGGCCACCGTCGTCGAGCTCGTCGAGGACCGCCCCCACGGCCCGTGGCTCGACGAGCGCCTGGCCGAGCTCGTCGACCGCCACCACCCCCTCGCCGTCGTCTGGGACGCCGGTGGCCCGGCCGCCGCCAGCCGCCGCACCCTCGAGGACCTCGCCGCCCCCCCGGTCGCGTTGAACGTCCGCGACGTGGCCGCGGCCGCCGGGTCGTTCCACGACCGGGTGCTCGCCGGCGCGCTCGTGCACCGGGACGACGACCGGTTGACCACCGCGATCGGCGCCGCCCGCCAACGCCCGGCCGGCGGGGCGTGGCTGTTCGACCGCCGCCAGCCCGGCGCCCTCCCCGTGATCGCCGCGACCCTCGCCGTCTGGACCCTCCACGACGGCACCCGCACCCCTCCCAGTATCTACTAGGTAACCTCCGTAACTCTCAGTTAGTGCCACAGGGGCCGTCTGTGGTTACCGATCCGGTGGTGGGGGTGATCGCCCACCCGGGCCCCTCGACGCCGGCGAGGCGGGGTCGTGGACGGGAACGACGGGTTACACGAGAGTCCCGGGCAATGCTGCGACGGTCGAGGGCCCACCTCCGCACCCTGCCCCCACCACCGGCACCGGCGCCGGGCGCGCCGTCCCGGTCGACAGGGACGGCGCCGCCGGCCGTCCTCGCCGCGATCGCCGAGGTCATCGCCCAACGCACCGCCATCGAGTTCGACCCCCACGAGCTCCCCGTCGTCGTCGCATCCCGCCAGCTCCTCGCCGACACGATCGGCCAGCTCCCCCTCGTCGCCCTCGACCACCACCGCCAGCCCGCCCGCACCCAGCCCCCGCTGGTGGTCAGACCGAACCGGGGCGAGTTCCGGTGGTTGACGTTCCACCGGGCCACCAACCAGCTCACCCGCTACGGCTACATGTGGTGGCTGGTCACCGACCGCGACGGCGCCGGGATGCCCCAGGCGGTGCGCGCCGTCGACGCCCTCGACGCCACCCCCACCTGGGATCCCGTGACCGGCGAGCTCGACACGATCTCGCACAACGGCACCGACTACATCCCGGGCCTCGAGATGATCTGGGTCCCGCTCGCCGTCGAGTCCCGCGGCTCACCCGGGATCCCGCCCCTCGACCAGGCCGCCGGCGCCGTCGACTTCTTCACGTCGCTCTGGGCGATGGCCGGGTCGTTCTGGCAGGCCGGCTACCCCAGCCTGATCATCGAGGTCGCCCACCGCCTCGCCCCCGGTCAAGCCCAGGAAATCAAATCGCAGCTCCTCGACTCGATGGGCGGCCGCCACGAACCGGGCGTGATCGACCAGGACGGCAAGGTCCGGCCCATCGGCGCGTCGCCGCTCGAGGCCCAGCTCGTCGAGTCGATCGCCCAGGCCAACGCCGAGCTCGCCCGTGTCTTCCGCATGCCCCCGTCGCTCGTGAACATCGCGGGCGGGGACAGCCTCACCTACAGCACCACCGAGGGCGAGTTCCGCCGGTGGCTGGCCACCGGCCTCGGCTCCTACCTCTCGCGGTTCGAGGCCGTGTTCGACGACCTCGTCGCCACCGGCCGCACCCGGTTCGACACGAGCGAGCTCGTCCGCTCCGACTTTCAAGCCCGGTTCGACGCGTACACGACCGCCCTCGGCGGTGCCGCGTGGATGACCGTCGACGAGGTCCGCGACCTCGAGGGCTACGGGCCCATCACCGCCACCGACCGCCCACCGGTCCCGTCGACCCTCGAGGGCACCCCAACCTAGGAGGACCCCCGTGTCCCAACTCCTCGTTCACGCCCGTGCCCTCGCCGAGGCCGCCCCGACCGTCGTGCACGCCCGCCGGGCCGCGACCGGCACCGCGGCCGTCGAGGACGGTGGCAGCCTCTTCGGGCTCCTCGTCCCCTGGGACACCCCCACCACCGTGTCCGACGACGGCGGGCGCAGCGTCTACACCGAGTCGATCGCTCGGGGTGGGCTGACCGCGCCGGCCGGGATAACTATCCCGGTCTACGCCGGGCACCGCCACGGGCCCGGCGGCCGCGTCGAGCAGGGCCCGCTGGTGGGGCGGGTCGATGACCTCGAGGTCCGCGACGACGGCCTGTACGGGCGGGTCACGCTCGCCGAGGTCGCCGCCGCCGCCGAGCTCCGGGCCCTCGCCCGCACCGTCGGCGCCACGTTCTCCGTCGAGTTCGTCGACGACCAGGGCCCCGCCACCGGCGGCACCGTCGTGCGCACCGCCGCCACCATGACCGGGCTCGCCGTGCTCACCGCCCCCCACCGCGGCAGCTACCCCGGCGCCGAGGTCCTCGCCGTGCGCGCCGCCCCCGACCCCGACCCCGACCCCGATGACCCCGACGAGGAGGGCGACGAGGACCCCGACACCGGCGAGGTAGGCGACCCGCCGGTCGAGGGCGCCCAGGCCACGGCCCGCCACGCCATCGAACGCGAGGTCCGCCGGATCCTGGGCCGGGGCGGGCCTCGGCTCGCCGCCCACCCGCTGGCCCGCTACGCGAACGCGTACGAGTTCCACGCCGCCGCCCGCCTCTCGGCCAGCGATGAGCTCCCCCGGCTCTTCGCCGAGGCGTACCGGGCGCATCACGCCCGCGCCTGGGTTGACCAGATCACCCCCGAGAACCCCGGGGTCATGGCCCCGGGGTGGCTGAACGAGGTCTTCGGGATCATCGATATGGGTCGCCCGGTGATCAACGCCATCGGCACCCGGCCCCTCCCCGCGTCCGGTATGGAGATCGACTGGCCCTACTTCGACGGCGACCTGCATGCCCTCGTCGGCCCCCAGGCCGCCGAGAAGACCGACATCGTGTCCGTCAAGGTCATGCTGAAGAAGGCGTCGACGGTCATCACGACCTACGCCGGCGGCTCCGATGTGTCGTGGCAGTTGATCCGCCGCTCCCAGCCCTCCTACCGTGACGCCTACCTGCGGATCCTGCAGGCCTCCTACGGGGTCGTCACCGACCTGGCCGCCACCACCGCCGTCACCGCCGCCGCCGGCGAGACCCTGCCCGTCGACCTCACCAACGACCCCGACGGCTCGGCGCTGCGGGGCGCGATCTTCGCCGCGTCGGCCAAGGTGCAGACCGCGACCGGTACCCCCGCCCAGTTCGTGCTCGCCGCCGAGAACGTGTTCGTCGGGTTCGCCTCGATGCCGGGCCTGGTCCCCACCCCGTACGGCACGCAGAACGTGACCGGCACCGCCACTGCCTCGACGCTTGACGTCAACGTCTCCGGGCTCTCCGTGATCCTCGCCCCCGAATTGCCGCCGTCGACGGCGATCGTGTCGAACAAGCTGGCGTGCGCGTGGATGGAGGACGGCCCGTTCGTCGTCACTGCGCCCGACGTGCCCAAGCTGGGCGAGGACGTGGCGATCTGGGGGATGGGTGCGTTCGGGGCGTTTCTCGCCCAGGGGATCATCAAGGTCACCCCGACCCTCCCACCGCCCCTCACGTTCACGGCCGCCGGCGACGATGACGAGCATGACCGGCGCTCGACGTCGAGGGCCCGCAAGTAGTGGCGCCCCCACCCGGCGACGAGGTGCTGGCCGGCGTGGTCGCGGCGCGCATCGCCGAGGTCCTCTACGGGGCCGCGCCCGACCCGCTTCCCCCCCGCTGTGTCGACGCCGCCGCCGCCACCGTCGCGCTCGTGCGCGGCTACCTCTATGACGACCCGCTCCCCGGGTTCGACCCCGACCCGCTGCCGTTGGCCACCGACCGCCCCGACTTCGTGTACGGCCTGGTCGCCCTCGGGGTGCGCGTGTACCACGACCCGGCCTCCCCCGGCGGTGTCCTGGGCGCCGACGCGTACACGTCGGGGGGGATCCCCGAGGATCTCTTCACCCACGTGCAGCATTACTTCGCCCGCGACAAGCGTTCGTGGGGGATCGCGTGACCGCGACCGAGATCCTCGAGGTCGCCCAGGCCGCCGTCACCGAGGCCCTCGGCGAGCCCGCCTCGGGCGTCGCCGCGCCCGCGGAGATCGTGGCCACCCCGGCCGTCACCCTCACCCCGGCCGACCCGCACATCGTCGTCAACCGCAAGATCGGGGCGTGTCCCGAGGTGACGTGGCGGGTCGGGATCGCCGGGCGCCGCTGGGATCTGGCCACCTCTCTCGAGGAGCTCGGCGCCGCCTACGTCGCCGCCGCCCGGGCGCTGGCCCGGGCCGGTGCCAACCGGATCGGGCCGTTCGGGTCGATCGGTCCGATCGAGATTGCCGGCGTGCCCGTCATCGCGGGGTCGTTCCCGCTCACCACCGGAGGACCCCCCCATGGGTAGCTACTTCGACGACGTCACCCTCACCCTCACTGTCGAGGGCGGCGCCGCGGTCGACGTGTCCTGTGACGTCACCGCCGCCACCCTCGTGCCCGAGACACCGGAGGAGATCCGCAAACGGCTGTGCGGGCCCACCACCCTCGTCGGCACCACCACGTGGGGGCTCGAGCTCGAGTACGACCAGAACTGGGCGGCCGGCTCGGCCGGCCCTCCCGTCGTGTCGCAAGGCATCTCGGCGTTCCTGGCGGCGCACGCCGGCGAGCTCGCTGACTTCTCGATCGAGTGGCCCGCCGAGGGTGAGACCGCGACCGGCAAGGTGCGGTTGAAGGCCGGGCCCTACGGCGGTACCGCCGGCGAGGTCGCCGAAGCGTCGGTCACCCTTGGCCTCGACGGTGTCCCCACGTTCGCCACCTACGTCCCCGCCGCCAGTAGATCCGCAGATACGGAGATCAGTACTTCCGTGGATACTGACGACGAGGAGGAGGCCGCGTGAGCGAGGTGCCCCCGGTACGGCACGGCGGGTCCGCCAAGGGCGCGCTGATCTGGCGGTTCGAATGTGAGTACCGCGACGTCAAGTACCGGGTGTCGACAACTGCAGGCGACCTGCGTCGGGCCCGGGCACAGTTACGGGCCGACGGTCTCCCCGACCTCGACGAGATGTTGCGGGCCAAGCACGGCACCGCCGACGCGATGGAGATGGTGACGATCATGGCGTGGCTGGCCATGCGCCACGAGGACGGCCTGGGCGAGCTCGAGCTCGAGGTGTTCGGCGACCACTGCAGCGACATCACGATCCTGACGCACAGCGAGGATCCGGTCCGCCCTACCGTCGCGGGTCCCTCGAGCGGATGATCGTGGAACTCGCCATCGCCACGCACACCGCGCCCTCGGCGTGGTGGGATGAACCGGTCGAGGTGCTCGTCACCGCCTCCGCCGTCCTCGCCCGCATGCACCGGACCCGCTGACATGGCCGCCGGTGGAATGCGGTTCGGGATCACCGTCGAGGGACTCAAGCCCACGCTGAAGGCCTTCAACGAGTACGGCAAGGACGCCAACAAGGAGCTGCGCCAAGCGGCCGGCGGGGTCGCCGACGAGCTCGTCGGCGTGCTCGCCCTCGCCGCCCAGACCGACAGCCCCCAGGCCGCCCTGGTCGCCACCTCCGTGCGGCGGGTCTCCGACCGGGTCCCCGCCATCGCCGCGGGGGGCACCAAACGGGTGCGCCCCTCGACCCGCCCCAAACGGCGCGTGGCCGCCGGGGACGTCTTCTTCGGCGCCGAGTTCGGTGGCGGCCGCCGCCCCTCGACCCGCCAGTTCCCCGACTGGACCGGGACCGTCGGCCGCTGGTTCTTCCCCACGATCCGGGCCGCGACCCCCCGCCTGATCGCCCGGTACCAGGAGGTCCTCGAGGAGCTCGCCGACCGCTGGGACACCGGAGGGAACGAATAGTGGCGGGGCGCGATATCAAGGTCCGGTTCGAGGGTGACGCCTCCGACCTCGTCAAAGCGTCGAACCAGGCCGAGCGGGCCGTCGACGACCTCGGCGGCAAGGGCGGCAAGGGCGCCCTCGGCGGCCTGGGCGACAGTCTCGGCGGGCTCGTCAACCCCGCCACCCTCGCCACCGCCGCCATCGCCGGCGTCGGCCTCGCCGTCTATGACATGACCCAGGCCGCCGCCGAGGACGCCAAGGCCCAGGCCGTGCTGGCCCAGACGATGCGCAACACCGCCGGCGCCACTGACGAAACGGTCGCCTCGACCGAGGACTACATAGCGTCCCTCGGCAAAACCGTGGGGGTCGCCGACGACGAGCTCCGCCCCGCCCTGTCGAACCTCGTGGTCGGCACAAAGGACGTCGCGACCGCCCAGGACCAGCTCGGTCTCGCCCTCGACATCTCGGCCGCCACGGGCAAGGACCTGGGCACCGTCACCGAAGCCATGATGAAAGCGAACCTGGGCAACACCGGCGCCCTCGGCCGCCTCGGCCTCGAAACCAAGAACGCCGCCGGCGAGACCCTGTCGCTCGCCGAGATCCTCGACATCGCCAAAACCAATTTTGGGGGCGTCGCCGAGGCCGCCTCGAACACCGGCGCCGGGGGCGTCGCCCGGGCCAAGATCGCGTTCGACGAGCTCAAGGAGTCGATCGGCGCCAAGTTCCTGCCCGTCCTCGACGAGCTCGCCCGGATCGTCAACGACGTCGTCATGCCCGCGTTCGACGGCCTGCTCAAGTGGTTTGACGAAGAGTGGCCAAGGATCTACGACGAGCACCTCAAGCCCACGATGGACCAAATCAAGATCCTCTTCGAACAGGACCTGAAGACGATCGCAAAATTCTGGGAGGAGTGGGGCGGGGCGATTATGACGATCGTGGGGTTCGCCCTCTGGGCCATCCTCGGCACCGTCCGCACCGCGCTCGGCGCGATCACCAACATGCTGCGCGTCGTCAACGCGTTCCTGATGTTCGACTGGGGGGGCGCGTGGGAGGAGGCGAAGAACACGGTGGGCCGGGTGGTCGAGTCGATCAAGGAGTTCGTCGGGTCGATCTGGGGGCGGGTGCGCGAGGCCATGTCCGGGGTGGCCGATCTGCTCAAAGCACCGTTCATCGCGGCGTTCAACGCGATCGCCGCGGCGTGGAACAACACTGTCGGCCGCCTCGAGTTCACTGCCCCCGAGTGGATCCCCGGGTTCGGTGGCAAGGGGTGGTCGGTGCCGGACATCACGCCGATGGCGGTGGCTGGCGCCATGGTCGTCATGCCACCGGGCTCGGACGGTTACGACGTCGGCCGCCAGCTCGCCTCCTACCAGCGCTCCGCCGGTGGCGCCACCGGCCCCGTGGCCCTCGTCTAGACCATGGCGCCGATCCCGTGGCCCGTCATCCCCCCACCGCCGTCGGGCACCCCGCTGGGCGCGGGCCGGGTGCATGTCACCCTCGCCCTCCCCGGCGCCCAGGACCTGTGGGATCTGGCCCGCTGGGATCAGGCCACGTGGGATGCGTTCGACCCGACCAACTACCGCGACGTCTCCTGCGAGTGCGCCGGCGTGGCCATCGACGCCGGCCGTAAGGACCCCCTCGGCCACGTCGACCCCGGGCTCTGCTCGTTCCAGTTGGACAACCCCGACGGGATCTACTCGCCGTGGCGCATGATCGACGCGGCGGGCAACCCGCTCCCGTACCCCTACCTCGGCCCCGGTGTCCCCGTCCGCGTCGCCACCTCCGACGGGCCCCTCTTCACGGGCCTGGTGACGAGCGTGGTCGAGGTCGACGACACCGACGCCCCGGTCGTGACCGTCACCGCCGCCGACCCGCTCGCCCTCTTCGCCGACGCGGACCACGCCGCCCAGGTCGCCCAGGGCGCCGGCGAGCTCGCCGGGCCCCGCATGACCCGCATCATGGCGGCCGCGCAGGTCCCCAACTGGGTCGAGGCCTCCTGGTCGGCGAGCGGCCGGGTCGCCCTCCAAGCCACCACGCTCGCCGAACCGGCGCTATCGGAGATGTGGCTGACCGCGGACTCGGACGGCGGGGTCTTGTTCGCGACCCGCGCCGGGGTGATCCGGTTCGTGAACGGCCTCGAGCTCGAGCAGCCCGCCTGGGCGGAACCGGTCGCGATGATCGCCGACCAGCCCGACACCCCCTCCGCGTACAACCCCACCTACCGGGCCTACTGCCCGAGCTCCTACACGTGGACGACCAGCCGGGACACCGTCAAGAACCGGGTGGCGCTCGCGCCGAACGGTGGTACCCAGACGATCGTCGAGGACACGAATTCGATCGCCCGCAACGGGGTGCGCAGCGTGTCGCGCACCGACCTCGCCTACACCGTGCCGTCGACGGCGCATGCCACGTGGCTGGCCCAGGCCGCCCTCGACCGGGTCGCGAACGCCGACGTCATCCTGTCCCCCATCGAGGGGATACCCACCGACGACGACGACTGGTGGCAGCTCGCCCACCGCCTCGAGCTCCACCAACGCCTCGAGGTCGTCCGGGCCCGCTGGGGGGACGAGGCCCGCGTGTTGGCGACCGTCGACCATCTCGCCCACCGCATCACCCCCGACGGGTGGACCATGACCATTCAATGCTCGCCCGGCCGCCAGCTCGCCGGCTACACCCGGTGGGACACCGGCGTCTGGGACGAGTCCTACTGGACGATCAAGCTCTGAGGGAGGGCCCCGTGGCTCAGATTGCGAATCCGGTCCGGGGCACCGTCATAGCGTCCCAGTGGGGGACGACGGTCGCCCAGGCTCTCAACGTGCTTTACGCCCAGACCGGCAACACCGTCCTCACCACCAACGCCGCCGGTGTCGTGTTCATCGGGTTCGCCGCCGCGTTCCCCTCGGCGCCGATCGCAGTGGCCATGGACGCCAACACCTGGGGGGGCACCACGGCGCCGGGGTTCATCGTCTCCGCCTACAGCATCGCCACCACCTCGTTCGGTGTCCGGGTCTACAACCATGACGGGACCCCGATCGCCAACGGCGCCGTGCGCCTGCTGTGGATCGCCATCGGACCCCGACCCTGAGGAGCGCTGTGGCCGCGACCGTGCACTGCACCAACCCCGCCTGCCCCGAGGCCGACGTGGCCAAGACCAACCCCGGGTTCAACCCCGCCGAGATCCGCTGCGGCGCATGCGGCGGGGCCGTCGAGGCCGGGCCCGACGCGGACGAGGACACCTAGGCCGGGGGGTGTGGACCTCGAGGCCGCCGGCGCGATCACCGCGGTGGCCCTCGCCCTGGTCGTCGCCGTCGCCGTGGCCGCCCGCCGGCGCGGCGGGATCACGATCACCGTGCGCCTCTGGTGGGACGGCCGCAACCGTGACACCGACGACGACCCTCCAGTAACTCAGTAACTCAGTAGGTACTGATCTACTGAGTTACGGGGATGCGGGCGCGGAGGGCGCGGTGGGCGAGGACCTCGGCCCACGCCTCGACGGCATCGGCGAGGAGGGTGGGGGTGCCGATCCGGGCGAGGACGGCGATCAGCTCGAGGGTGCGGTCGGCCTCGTCGGGCGCCGCCCGCCACGCGTCGACCGCCTCGCCGAGCTCGAGCTCGAGCATCAGTCAACGACGGGCCACGAGAAGAACACGTCCCGGGTGACCGGATCCGAGTCGGCCACGTCGATCACCCAGTGCGGGTTGAGCTGGCGGCCGACCTTGAGGAGGTCGGCCTCCTGGGGGGACTTGATGCGCCGGCGGACCCGGCGGCCGTTCCCGTCGAAGGTCACCTCGTACTGGGCGTGTTCGTCCTGCCACGTGCTCGCCGTGTTCGTGTACTTCTTGAGCAGCGTCTCGACGACCTCGATGAGCTCTTCCTTGGTGGCCATGTCGAACCAGTCCTTCGGTGGTGGGGGCGGGGTGCCGGGCCAGCGGCCGGCGTCGATGACCTCGTAGGCGTCGTCGGTGAAATCGATGGGCGACGCCCAGTCGCCGGCGTGCTCCTCGAGGTGCAGGTGGGCGGCCTGGGTCCCGGTGTTTCCCACCTGGGCGATGGGAGATCCGGCGCGGGCCCAGTGGCCGATGGGGACGGTGACGGCGTTGAGGTGAAACATCTTCCAGCGGGTCCCGTTGTCGCCGTGCCACCAGAGCCACCGCCCGGCGGTGTGGCCGCCCGAGGCGCTGTAGTCGCCGTCGTGGCCGGTCGATTCGAGGACCCCGTCGACCGGGGCGTACAGCGTGGTGCCCACCTCGATCCCGTCGGTGGTCCCCCAGTCGACGCCCTCGTGGCCGCGGCCGTCGCCGTAGGGGGCGGTGATCTTGACCCGGCCGCCGGAGGGGTCGTATTCGGCGAGGGGCGCCACGGTCAGCCGGCTCATCGGTGTCCGTTCCTGGTGCGCATACATCCATCTGTAGCAGCCCCGCCGCCCCGCCGCCCGGCCCCCCGTACCTACTGGCATACTGATTGCAGTAGCTCAGTATCCACGTATCTCAGGAGGGCTTCAGATGGAACCGTTCGTACTGGCCATCGGCAACGTCAAAGGGGGTGTGGCCAAGACCACGACCGCCGTGCAGACCGCGCTGTGGGCGGCGCACCGGGGGGTGCGCACCCTGCTCGTCGACGCCGACCCCGGCCGCTCGAGCCTGTCGTGGGCCACCCGCGCCGAGGGCTGGCCCCATGACGTCGCCCCCGTCGTCGCCCATCCAACCCCCGATCTGCCCCGCCGCCTCGCCGGCCTCGCCCGCGGCTATGAGCTCGTCGTGATCGACACCCCCCACGATCCGACCGGCGGCGCCCAGGTCGGTCCCGCCCTCGCCTCGGCCATCGCCGTCGCCGACCTCCTCGTCGTCCCCACCCCGCCGGCGGCCGCCGACCTCGACCGCCTGGGCGACCTCCTCGCGGCGGTCGAACGCGAGCAGGCCCGCCGGGATCTCCGCTGGCTGATCGTGCTCACGAGGGTGGACCTGCGCCGGCGCACCCTCGCCGGCGAGGTGCAGATGGCGTTGATCGCCCGGCACCTCCCCGTGCTCCTCGACGCGTCGGTCCCCGAGCGGGCCTCGGTCGAGGACGCGTTCGGGACCGCCGAGCGACTCGTCGAGTACGAGGCCCTGGTCGACGAGCTCCTCGCCCAGGTCGACCCGCCCGAGGTCGTCGTCAACGTCACCGGGGGTGTCCTGTGAGAACCCGCCCGGTCGACGCCCTCGCCCGCCCCGCCATGCCGGCCGCGCCCAGCGCCACCCCGACCCCGGCGCGGACCACCAAGCGGGTCACCCTCGACCTCGACCACGCCGACCACCGGGCCCTGCGCCTGTGGGCCCTCGACGCCGAGCTCGACGCCAGCCTGCTCCTGCGCGCCCTGCTCGCGCTCGCCGAGGCCGACCCCGCCATCCGCTCCCGCGCCGAGGCCCTCGCCGAGGCCCTCGCCGGCGCCCGCCGGGGCGGCGACCGGTGACCGCCCATTCGTCGCCGATCCCCCTCGATGAGACGGGGGGTGACCGGTGAGCGCTCATCTGCACCCGGTGTGCATCGCCTTGCGGGGGGAGCAGGTGGTGGCCGCCCGGGTGACCGCCTCGAGCGGCGGCCTCGACGAGCTCGGCGAGCTCGTGCATGTGTCCTTCGGCGAGTACGGGCCCGCCGGGATCCTCGGCCCGCGCGCCGAGGTGACCGCGCTCGTCGCCGCCCTGGCCGACGCCCTCGAGCTGCTGTCGTCGGCGCCGGTGGGCGAGCAGGTGATCGTCCGCCAGCCGGTCAGTACCCCCGTGGATGAGTAGGCACTGATCTACTGATCTACTGAGTTGTCGGCGGGCCCGGGGGCGCCAGGTGAGCGATGCGGGGCCGGGCCCGCCGACGTCCTTGGCGTGCCCATACAAGCAGGTCAGAGAGGGTGCGCGCCGGTCCGAACGATCGTTCGGCAGGCACGTGACATAAGAAAGATTATGGGCGCTTCAGCCCACCTACAGATCCAGCGAGGTGTAACCACACGGATCTAGGCTGTGCCAATGGCCACAACTCCCGTAACGGCGAGGCGCCCGGCCGAGGGGGAATGGTCATCCCCCGACCGAGCGCCACACACCAGCTACAAAGTGCCCTTCAGTCTCGCTCTGCCAAGAAAGAAACCGAGGTGCTGTCGTGCACGATAACCGGCCCGCGCGTCCCGTTGGCAACCCCTTCCCCGACCACGGTGCAGCACCGCCCGCCGCGGTCCAGCTCAGCCTCGACCAGCCGCACGGCACGGTGCAGGCCCGCCAGCGCGCCGTGGCCCGCGCGGTGGCGGCCGGGACCTACCGAGGCCGCGACGGCCTCTCCCACCACTTCACCGCCCGCCACCGTGAGCTCATGTGGTGGCTCTGCGCCTACGCCGACCGCAACGGCGAGATTCACCCCCGGGTCATGACCGTCAACCGCCTCGCCGGCGACCTCGAACGCGACCCCTCAGGGGTGCGCCGTGACGTCCGCCAGCTCGAGGCCGCCGGGATCCTCTTCCGTCGTCCGCTCGAACGGACGCGCGGGCTGTTTGTCTACTGGATCCCCGGGATGGCGGCGCCGCTCAAGGTGGTCGAGTAGTCCCCAACGGCGTCCCGAGGGGGGTGCTGGGGCACCCCGCTAGGGGGGTGCTGGAGCACCCCGCTAGGGGGGTGCTGGGGCACCCCCCCTAAGAGGAGACAGGAACAGAAGAGACAGGAACAGAAGAGACGGCTGGCGCGGTGATAGCCGCGCGCTACAGCAAGAGGCTTGTGGATAGAACCACCGCCGGGGCGACCGCTACGCTTCAGAGATGCCCACCACCGTCACCCCGGGCCACCTCTCCGAGAACGAGCTCAACGATCTGGTGGCCCGTCAACCGGAGACCGAGGCCGCTGCTGCGCGACTGCTTGCGCTGGTGATCGGCGAGGGCCGCGCCCTCGAGCTCGTCAGGTCGTGCATCAACGCCACGCTCGTGTCGACCGACACCGACGGGCGCGTCGTCATCCTGCACCCGAACGAGACCGGCTGGTGAGGCATCCCCACCAGGCCGGTGGGTAGCCTTCCGGGGTGGCTCAGGAACCTCGCCTCTTCAACCCGGCCCGTCAGGCCATCGAGGACGCCCGCAAGGCGACGCGCCGTGCGCGGGAACGGAATCTGACCGCCGTACCGACCCCGTCGGCCCTGAGGTCCCCTTCCCTGTCCCAGGGCCGGCGTACGGTTGGGGCCATGCCTCGAGGAGGGGTACCCGCAGACTTCGTCCCGGCGCACGGGACCAGGGCGCGGTACAACTCCCGCCGCTACGGCTGCCGATGCAACCGCTGCCGGGGCGCGAACAACGCGTACATGGCCCGCTACCGCCACGGTGACGACCACGAACCGCTGGCGTCGGGGTCGGTCGGCCAGCAGGCTCTGTCGCCCGGCCGGTCGGCCGGCCCCGTCCAGCCCCCCCTCATCCGATGAGCACCGACGACGAGGGGCCACCGTCGCCCCCGCCCCTTGGTTCGCTGTATGAGCCGTACCCGGCGCCCGACGAGCTCGAGCGCCGCCGCAACGCCGGCCGGGCGCTCCCCGCCCGCCGCGCCGGCCAACGCCCCGCCGACCTCGACCCCGCCCTCGAGCACCCGATCCCCGACCGACGCCCGCTCCTCGACATCCTCGTCGGCCTGGTCCTGCTCGGCCTGCTCCTGACGCTCCTCGCCCTGATCGCCCTGATCGCCCTCGGCCTCTGGGTTGGCCCGGGATGACCGACTTCAACCCGATGGTGTTCCTGCCAGCCGCCGGCGGTGGGGAGCTGGCGATCAACCTCGGGGACCTGGTGGCCATCACCACCGTCGAGGAGGGGTCGATGCTGCATCTCCGCTACGGCCGAGAGTTCGTGACGAGCCTCACGCCGAGCGAGCTGGCCGACCAGCTGGCCAAGCTCGCGCACTGGATCGACGGGCGATGAACCCCGAGGACTCCTCGACGCCTACCGAGGACCGGCGTCAAGGGTCCGACGTGGTACCTGTGAGCGAGCCTGTCCACCGGGCCCTCCCCGAGCGCCTCGCCGTCGCCATCTTCGAGGCGGCCATCGCCGAGGGCCGGGCGGCCGAGGTGCTCGAGGTCCTGATCGACGGCGGGTCCGTCACCCTCGATGCCGCCACCCACCGCCTGATCGTCGTCCCCGCCCAGGCCCTCGAGCCGTGAGGCCCTACGACGAGCCCGCCCACCGGGCCCTGTCCGCCAGCCTCAAGGCGACCGTGGTCCCGTGCTGGCGGGGATGCCAGCGCCGGGCCACCACCGTCGACCACGTGCCCCCCCTCGCCCGCCACGTCCACCGTCCCGGCACCCGGTGTTGCGAGCTACGCCCGGCCTGCTCCAACTGCAACTACTCGACGGGGTCGAGGCTGGCCCGCCGCGCCCGGCGGCCGGCCCCGACCTCAAGGTCGTGGTGAATGGACGCCGACGACTGGACGCCAGCCTGCCGGGTGTGCGGGTGTACCGAGGACGACGCCTGCGGGGGTGGTTGCTGGTGGATCCCCGACCCGCTCATG
>Ga0307297_10000166_pt1 | contig 15439 bp, 13 predicted proteins | sample ER_DNA_157_FD_194464 | JGI IMG/M metagenome (GOLD analysis project Ga0307297, IMG submission 194464) | Bulk soil microbial communities from the East River watershed near Crested Butte, Colorado, United States - ER_DNA_157 | ecosystem: Environmental > Terrestrial > Soil > Floodplain | place...
AGCTGTGTTGGCTGCATGAATGTGTGCCTTCGGTTGATGGTTGACATTCCTACTTCGGTTGATGGGCGACAGTGTTTCGGCTGATGGTTGACACCTACTTCGGTTGATCCTTGACACTCCCGTATGAGGGAGTTGAGTGTGGCGGAGCAGCGCTATCAGGCAGTGCTCGCGGTGATCAAGGACGGTCGGACGGTCACGGAGACAGCGGCGGCGGTTGGAGTGTCGCGGCAGACGTTGCATACCTGGCTGGCCCGGTACGAGGCGTCTGGATTGGAGGGTCTGGTCGACGGGTCGCATCGGCCGTTGTCGTCGCCGCAGCAGATGCCGGCGCAGGTGGAGGCTGCGGTGTTGGAGGCGCGGCGGAAGCATCCGTCGTGGGGTCCGCGGCGGATCGCGGTCGAGGTCAGCAGGTCGGGTGGATGCCTCACGGTGACGGAGTCGTCGGTGTATCGGTGTCTGCGGCGGACTGGCCTGGTCGAGCCGGATGGGCGGCGGCGCCGCAAACGGCAGTGGAAGCGGTGGGAACGGGGCCGGCCGAACGAGCTGTGGCAGATGGACACCGTGGGCGGGTTCTTGATGGCCGACGGCAGCCAGGCGAAGGCGTTGACCGGGATAGATGATCATTCCCGGTTCTGCGTGTCGGCGAAGCTGATGCCGCGGGAACGGACCCGGCTGGTCTGTGACGGGTTGCGCTCGGCGATTAGCTGCTACGGGCCGCCGGAGCAGCTGCTGACCGACAACGCTCGGGTGTTCACCGGGCGGTTCTTCGCTCCACCAGTGGAGGTGTTGTTCGACGCAATCTGCCGCGAGAACGGCATCGAGCATCTGCTGACCCTGCCGCGGTCGCCGACCACGACGGGGAAGATCGAAAGGTTCCACCGCACCCTACGGGCCGAGTTCGACACCCGCCAGGTCTTCCCCTCGCTGCGGACCGCGCAGCAGGCCTTGGATGAATGGGTCGGCTACTACAACACCGCCCGGCCGCACCAAGCCTTAAGTGATGCCACCCCGGTCGACAGATTCTCCAGCCCGCTGACCGGCCAGGAGCAAGGGTCAAGTTCGGCAACACCCGTGGCGCCGACCCGGGCAGTGACCAACTCTGCGCGCGCCACGGATCGAGACCGAGACGGCTGGATCTCCCGCCGAGTCGGCCCGAACGGCATCGTCTGTGTCAGCTGGCAACAAGTCAGTGTCGGCAAACATCGCGCCGGGCAACGCTGCGACGTCCTCGTCAACGACCAACTGCTGCAATTGTGGATCGGCGCCGAGCTGGTCAAGACCGTGACCCGCACCAGCACCGGGGAGGTGAGGAAGAAACACGCCCAGGGCGCCAGACCCGGGCCTAACCTGTAATTCACAGTGTCAAGGATCAACCGCAGTAGATCCGTCAAGGATCAACCGAAGTCGAACAGTGTTGGCTGCATGAACCAGCAAGAACCCAACGCCCCTATCGGATCCATCGACTGGACCGAGCGCACCGGTGGTGTGCTAACGGTCCGCGAGCGCATCTCGCTCGTCCAACCACTACTGCGCAGCCAACGCGGCATCATCGTCGGTAGACTCGCGATGGCGACTCGAACACATTCGGGGCGCCGAACCTCGGTTGACCCGAACGCGCTGGTCCGGCGGGACTCGTTGCTGGCAATAGAGGCCGAGGCCGCTGCTCAGGACCTACTGACGCCGGCGTTGCTCAACCACTCGCGTCGTGCATACTCCTGGGGTGCATCGATCGCCGCACTGGACGAAGTCGAGTTCGATCGCGAACTGCTATACGTGGCAGCAATGTTTCACGACACCGGCCTGCCAAGTCCGGTCCCCGATGTTGACTTTACGGTCCGCAGCGCGAGACTGGCGCGCGACTTCACTGACCTCCACGGCGTTGAAGACGTACGACGCGAGCTCGTGGCGAACGCGATGTAGGTACCAGGCGCGACCCGCTTGGCCCGGCTTCCAACGCTCAGAGCCAGCAGGTACACGAGCATCGGGACCTCCGCATTGGTTGCCACCGGCAGGAAGGGGACTGGCGATATGGCGTGTGGCAAGGAGATCCCCACGTAATCTTTCAGCTCAGTTTGGCGTCCGCGGCTAACGCGAGGGCAAGGTCGCCACCGCGACCAGTCCACTGCTGTGCAGAATGGCGGCCGCCTTCGGATGCCGGACGAACGTGAGCGGTGCGCCACGGGTTTTCTATGCATTGACCGCTCCATCCCGCGACTAGCAGCCAATTGTTCCGGTGATTGCGGCGCCGGCGACAACACAACACTGTTGCGACGGCAGGCGCGGCTGCGATGACCTTCCAGCGCCATCCGCCATTCTAAACCCGATGTACACCTCGGCGATAAGGACGAGTCCGAGCGCATGGCAGTGGCCGAGGTAGTCACCAGACGGCGAACGACAGCTGTGGCCACACACACCAAAAGCGCCCAGTGCCACTTGCACACGCAGGCTGTTTGCGCCTGTGTTCACCGTCATTCCATGCACTTACTCATAGTGAGCGGGTACGTCTCCCGCCGACACCAGCCCACGTTCGCGGCTGGGAGTGCTCGAGCGAATCTGGCCAACATGCAGACGTAGGCGTCTGGGATTGGGCGGGGCCTAGGGGGCTACGTTGAAGCTGAACATCATTCCGCTCTCGTGGTGTTCGGCGATATGGCAGTGCGCCATCCAGCGACCGGGGTTGGTTACGTCGAGGAGGATGTCGACTGTTTCGCCGGTGCGCACGAGGACGGTGTCTTTCCAGACGAGATTGGGCTCGACGGTGTCGTTGCGGCTCATGACAAGGAAGCGGCCCGCCCCGTGGATGTGGAAGGGGTGGTGCATAGGGTGGTCGGAGTCCATCTCGTTGACCAGCCGGACTTTCACTTGATCACCGACCTTGAAGTGCCAGTCGATCGCATGGTTCTCCTTACCCGTGCTGCGGTCGACGAGCTTCCAGCGCATGTTGGCCGGTGTGGTGAGCCGGTTGACGTCGACCATGTCGTCTTCCCACTCGATGCCACCAGTCGCCTCATGGTTGTGACCGCCGGCGTAGCCGCCATGCTGCTGGTCATCGTCGATCTGGGGGCCAGTGTGTTCGTCGCTGTGGGGTTCGTGGGTCTGGTTGACGAGTTGCGACGGAATCAGCTTCATCCCGCACTGGGGGCAGCGTTCAGGCGTGTCGCTCACGACGTCGGGATGCATCGGGCAGGCATATGTGGCGGCAACGGCGACCAGTTTCATGCCGCAGTGCGGGCATCGGCCTTGGTCGGCGGTGATAACTTCGGAGTGCATCGGGCAGGTGTAGGTGACAGCGACGGAGATGGCTAGCAGTTTCATCCCGCACTTGGGGCAGGTTCCCTCGTCCGCGCTTACCACGTCGGGGTGCATCGGACAGGAGTAGACGATCGGGCCGTCGGGCACACCCATGTCCATCTCAGCCACGAATGCGAGCGTCTTGTCCGGTGCCGCATTGCGGTATCGATCCAGCCGATCCCGTTCGGCAGTCATGTCGGCGTTGGTGCGAAGCTCCTCGAACTGTTTGCTCAGCTCCGGTTCGGCCGGGGTCTCACCTACGGTGACTGACGCCAGGGAATAGGTGCGCTCTGGATGGCGGTGCCCGATGGTCACGTGCCCAGGCTGGTCGAACAGTACATCGACGACGATCCGCTCCGACGGCGCGAGCATCAGCTCATTCACGAAGGCTTCCTGCTCGACTCTGCCGCTGTCACCACCGACCAGCTTCATCCGGGCCTTGTCGAAGCCGACATTGAAGACCCGCGTGTTGGCGGTGTTGGTGAAGTAGAAGCGCACGACCTCTCCGACATCGGCGAACAGGTCAGCGGCGACGTCACCGCCGATGAGCATGGTGTTGCCGAACCGCCCCATCGCCACATACGTGGTTTCGGTGCGACTGAACGACGCGATCTGACCGCCCTCGAGCAGCACGTCATCGAGGGTGAGCAGTTCCTCCCGGTTCACCGGGGGCCAATAGTCCGGGTCCGACGGGACGACCACGATGTTGCCGTACAAGCCCATCTCCTGGCCGTAGTCCTCGCGGATGTGCGGGTGGTACCAGTACAGGCCGGGATCGTGGAAGTGCAGTCGATAGCTGAAGCTTTGGCCCACCTGCATCGGTGTCTGGGTCTCGTGCGTCCCGTCGTAGGCGTTGTCCAGCCGTAGGCCGTGCCAGTGCACGGTGGCCTCGGTGTCAGCCTCGTTGGTCACGTTGATGACCACTTCAGAACCCTGCTGGACACGTATGGTGGGCCCGGGCACCGACCCGTTGTAGGCGAGCATGCGCACAGTCGCGTTGCCCAGTCGCTTGACGATCGGAGCGATACGCAGGTCGAACTCTTCTCCATCTGCGAGGGAGACGAGCTCGGATCGTTGGGACTTTGGAAGGTCACGTATGTCAGTGGGGAAGTTCCCGCGATCGTCAAGCTGAGTGTGATCACTGTGGTTCGACATGTTGAGACTCCTCCTGAGCTTCTGCGCGGATCGGGTGTTCGTGATTGGCTGGATTTGGCCGCGCTTTCCGACGGTCGGCCAGGGTTTGGATCTGGGTCGCGATGTAGGCGGCGTCGTCTTTCACCCAGCCGAGCAACGCCGAGCCGCGGGTGTGTTGCCAGTACAGGCCGAGAAAGTAGAGACCCCCGCCATCACTTCACGACGCGGAATGTCAGATGCGTGACACCTGTGCCCTCGATCACACGGGTGCTCTGCAGCTCGATCGGCTCCGCGGTTTGGTCGAACAGCCGGACGCCATCCCCGAGTAGGACAGGCACCAGATCTAGGTGTATCTCGTCGAGAAGTCCCGATCGGATGCACTGCTGCACCAGGTTCGCACCGATCACGCCGACGTCCTTGTCACCTGCGACCGCTTTCGCTTGCGCTACAGCGCTTTCGAGGCCGTCCCTAACGAACGTAAAAGGCGATCCTTCGTAAACCCACTCTTGCGGAACCGAATGGGTAAGAACAAAGACCGGTACCCCCAAAGGATGTCCGCCACCCCACCCATTGGTGAGATCGAATGTCCTCCGTCCCGTCACCAAAGCCCCTGTCGTTGTACTCGTCTCCCGAAGGTACTCGGCGGTTTGCGGCGAGACCTTGAACACCATCTCCGTGCCAGGCAGTCGATATTCAGTGTCGCCGCCGAAATACCAAGCCAAGAGCCGCTCGCCGCCCTCACCCATAGGTACTTCAGGACCGTCGTTCGGCCCAGCAATAAACCCATCCAGTGACGTTGCGTGCCCTGTACGGACTTTCCCCATGGCTTGGTTCTCCTACTCTGTTCATCGGCTGGACGCCGAGGGTTCCATGATGGTCATCGCCCTTTGGCGCTGGAGCCGGCACAGCGCCGCTCCAGTCGATCAGCTGACAGTTCCCTTGCTCGACGCAGCAACTCCACTACGACCCGCACCCTGAGCCCTGCCCTCAACGTGCTGGCGGTTGCGTTCCACTGAAGCAATATCGAGGCTAACCTCAGCCGTACGGCTACGGCGAGGGGAGTCCCGATGGACTCGTTGAGGAAGAACTGCGCTGATTCCGGGCGCTCACGACCTGATCACCTTTGCCAGCTCAATCCCCGCCGTTTCCTGATCGACCCCGTGTTGAACGACCCGGACTACATCGTCAGCTCCGGCGCCGACACGTCTTCGGCTGGCTCCTCGATCTGAATCAACGCCATGGCTGCCTGCATCGGACAGTCCGGAACATCGGTTCGCGGACTTGGAAAACGGGTGAATGGACATTGGGTCGGCCACTTTAGTTGAGGTCGAGCGCTGCGGGAACGACCCACCAAGGGCACCCCCGGGCGCAATCGGCGGCGTCAGCCGATTGCGCACGAAGGTACCGATGTTCGGTCATGGCCCCGCGCTTCACTGCGCGGTATGCAGCGCGAGTTACGGAGTCAGGACACCAGCTGTCTTCGCTGCTCCGATGGTGATTGCCGATGGGTTGAAACCCTTGGCGATCAGCCAGATGCCGAAGAAAATCTCAAACAGACCGCCCGGAATTGTCGCCACAAGGCCGGTGCCGGCGAATCCGAGAATCTCCAGCACGCATCCCGTTGCAAAAATTGCATATCCAACGAGGCCCCAGACCGCCAAAAACCGCGGGACGAGCTTCGACCGAAACAGCAAATAGCAGAAGAACAGACTGCCCAGGCCGAGCCCAACCATCGCCACGTTGTAGGCCATGAAGTTCCCATTGATCGCAAGGGCGCCCAGCGTCTCGAAGTAGGAGGCATCAGCAGCGCCCGCCTCCGTGTAGCTCCGACTAACGATTACCAGCGACAGGAGGCTGATCACGCCCACGGCGAGGATGATCCCCTCGAAAACCCTGGTGGCGAAGTAACCCAAGGCGATGTTCTTGTTGTGCGGCCTCAAAATCGGCAACATCAGCGTCCCGATGCCGATCACCAGGGCGGAGTTCAACAGCATCCACACCGCGCTAGCGGTGAACAGGGTGCTCGCCGAAACACTTGACAGATAATCCGGGGCTGCCGCGATGCCCGTGGCGATCGCGTTCCCTACGCCGTAGGTCAGGTATCCACCGAGGACCAACATTCCAACCACTCGTGCGGTTCGTCTAGTTGAGCTCAGCTCCTCCTGCACGGCTTCCCGCCCATCGTCATACCGCAGCCGGGGGGCTTCGGCAGGCACCTCGGCCACCGACACCGCAGTTCTTGTCATCTCGTCCATCTCTTGCTCCATCCGTTGTCATCCACAACGGTGGGCTACGTCCCGGGCAACCCGAGACTGAGACATACGGTGCAAGTCCTGCCCGTAAGGCTGATTGGGGCGCGATCGCTCACCGCACCTAATACGACTGTAGCCGTACAATGTACGAGTCCGTTAATCGGGAGCGAGATGTCTACACCGCTCAGTGACAGTCGCAAGAGACGCATTCACTCAGCCGGGGAGCGGGTGGTGCTCGACGCCCTCGTCCGAGTCGTCGACGATGGAAGCGCCGTTCACGCGGAGGTAGCTGGTCGGGGCGATCTCCATGATGCGGATCCTCTGTGCCGAGTAAATGTTTGGGTCTTCAGCAATCGTGGGGCGCAGTGGAGTCGCGGACAACGAGGCGGGTGGCCAATTCGATGTGGTGGGTGATGACGACATCGTTGGTGATCATTTGAGCCAGGGATCGGGTGGCCACACGGCCCATCTCGAGTAACGGCTGTGCGACCGTCGTGAGTGGCGGCGCAGAGCGGCTCGCGAGGAACGTGTCGTCGAAACCCACCACGCTGAGGTCCTGGGGTATCCGAATGGATCGCCGACGGGCCTCTTCCATGATCCCAAGCGCGATTTCGTCATTAGCTGCGAAGATCGCCGTCGGCCGGTCCGATCGATCAAGTAGGTCACGGGCCGCCTGCCTGCCCGCGTCGTAGCTGAAGGCTGAGTGGGTTATCAGCGACTCATCCAGTTCGATGCCTGCCTGGCGCAGTGCAGAGCTGTAACCGGCTAGCCGAGCATGGCTGCAATCCACCGAATGCGGGCCTCCAGCATGCGCAATACGTCGATGCCCGAGGGAGAGCAGGTGTTCGACAGCAGTGATGCCGCCGGTGAAGTTGGTGGCACCGATGCTGATGCACTTGGTATCAGCAACTCGGCGGGGATCGACGACAACAACCGGGAAGCCACCCTCATCCAATGCTTTAACAGCTGAACTTGAGGCATCGGCGGTGATGAAGATTGCGCCGGCGTGATCGGATTGGAGGAGCGCTTGAGGATTGAGCCCGGAGGAAGTGGGTATGCCGCCGATCACCACCTCGAACCCTTCGGCTGCGGCGGACGAGGTAATGCCTTCTAAGACGGCGATGATGTAGGGACTTTGCAGCTCAGGAACCACGACCTCAATGGCTCGAGTTAGCTCGCGAGGTCGGGCTGAACTAGACCCAGCCGGTCGGTACTTAGAGTCCCTCAGGTGTTTCTGGACCCGCCGACGAGTCTCCGGGGAGACGTCTGCGCGGTCATTGAGCACCTTCGACACGGTGGGTACGGAAACCCCTGCGGCGTCCGCGATTTCCGCTAGCGTGGTACGGCCTTTCGGCACTGTTGCCTCCGGTACGAAAGTTTCGGCGAACCGAAACTACTATGACTCTCCTGTGACTGTCATGTGTACACCCAAAGCCGGTCGCAACTCAGCTCTTGACACAATCCCAGACCGGCCCCTATCTTAAACAGTGCCTTTCGGCTATTTCGAAACTTTTCGAAGCTCGGATGACAGCTTCCAACTGTCTCTCCCGGAGGATCGATGTCGACCCGCGTCAATTTCTGCGCGTGTCGACACGCCCACGCCGTTGCCGGGCTTCTTTCTAACACTGGGGCACGCTCCCTCACTTCGCTCTCCGAACAACGACGTTCGCGTCGGACGAAAGGATCAAAGATGAAGAGAAGGAAACGCTTCGCCGGGGTCATGGCTTTGGCCACTGGTCTCCTGCTGTCTGCCTGCGCGACTAGCGCCAACAACAGCGGAGGCGGCGCTAGCGGCGCGGCGACCGAGGAAGAGAAAACACCTCCGAAGCTGACCAACTGCACGAACGAGATGAAGAACGACGCGCCGCAGGTCTCAGTGTGGGCCTGGTACCCGAACATGCCGAACGTCGTGGACAACTTCAACACGAACCACACGGACGTGCAGATCTGCTGGAACAACGTCGGTCAAGGTGGGGACGAGTACACCAAGGTGCAGACGGCGATCTCGGCGGGGAAGGGCCTTGCCGATGTGGTCATGCTGGAGGCCGACCGGTTGAGCAGCTTCTCCATCCAGAACGCGCTGGTCGACCTGGCCCCATACGGTGCGGACGAGGTGAAGGGCAACTTCAGGGAGGGCGCCTGGAAGGACGTCTCCCAGGGCGACAAGGTCTTCGCCATTCCCGTCGACGGCGGCCCGATGGGCATGATCTACCGGACCGACGTGTTCAAGAAGTACGAGATCACCCCGCCGGCCACGTGGGACCAGTACGCTGCCACCGCCCAGAAGCTCAAGGACGCCGGGGGCCCTCACTTCGGCGACCTGGGGTCCAACGTGCCGGCGTTATTTATGGCCCTGCAGCAGCAAAAAGGCGCCGTCCCCTTCGGCTACGACCCCGCGAAGCCGCAGGACCTGACGATCAAGCTCAACGACCAAGCGTCCAAGGACGTCCTGAACTACTGGGCTGACCTGGTGAAGCGCGACCTGGTGGGCACCCAGGACCATTTCACCACCGACTATATCTCCGGTGTCGTGAGCGGGAAGTACGCCACCTACGTCTCCGCGGCCTGGACGCCCGGCTACCTGACCGGTGCCGGCGTGGGCAAGGGCTCGTCCAAGGGTGTCTGGGCGGCCGCTCCGCTGCCGCAGTGGGACGCGGCCAACCCGGTCTCGGTGAACTGGGGTGGATCAGCCTTCGCAGTCACCACCCAGGCCCCGAACAAGCGGCTTGCCGCCATCGTGGCCAAGGGCATCTATGCCGACCCGGCATCACTGGAGGAGGGCTGGAAGAAGCAGATCATCTTCCCGTTGAGCAAGACCGTGCAGGACTCGCCTGACTTCGTCAACAACAAGTCCGAGTTCTTCAACGGCCAGACGGCGAACAAGGACGTCTACGTCCCTGCCGGGAACGCGTACAAGGGCACCGTCTACGCCCCCATCCAGGTCTACTACTACGCACAGCTCCAAGCGCAGCTGGCCAAGATCATCAACGGCAAGACGACCGGTGACCAGGCGGCCGATGACCTGCAGGCACGGATCGTCAAGTACGCCGAGAGCCAGGGCTTCAACGTCACCGCGTAACCCGAGGCCGCTTCGCACTCACCACCCGCCCGGCCCGGAGGCAACAGATGAAACCCCCGGGCCGGGCATCGCTCAAAGGAATCCGCGGATGTCTCACGCCAGAGCCGTCGACACGCCATCGCCGCCCAACCAGCCAACGGCCCCAGCGGTTTCGCCCAGGCGGCGCAGCCTCAACGAACGGAAGAAGTCCCGGACCGGGTGGCTCTTCGTTGCCCCCTTCGCCCTGGTCTTCGTCGCATTTCTGATCCTGCCCCTGGTGTACGCGTTCTACCTCAGCCTGTACAGCAAGGGACTCGCCACGGGCGTCGTCTTCGCCGGTGTGAAGAACTACGCCACCGCCTTCACCGACCCGTCGTTCCTTCGCGGGGTGTGGTTCGTCCTCCGGTTTGCGGTGGTACTGATCCCGGTGCAAATGCTGGTCTCGCTCGCGCTCGCGCTGGTGCTGGACGCCCTTACCACTCACCTCGCGCGGTTCGCGCGGCTGATGATCTTCCTTCCCTACGCGATTCCGGCGGTGATCGGGGCCTTGATGTGGGGGTTCCTCTACAGTCCGACGTTCGGGCCGATGCAACAGCTGGCCAACATCTTCGGCGCGAACGCGCCGTTCCTGCTCGGCCCTGACCTCGTTTTCTTCGGACTTATGAACGTCGTCACTTGGCAGTGGGCCGGCTACTACATGATCATCATCTACGCCGCGCTGCAGGGCATCGACTCCTCCATCTACGAGGCGGCTCGGATGGATGGGGCGAACGCATGGCAGATCGCCTTCCGGATCAAGGTCCCGATGGTCAGCTCGGCTCTGCTGTTGATCTTGGTTTTCGCCTTGATCGGCACCCTGCAGTTCTTCTCCGAGCCGCAGATCCTGCGGCCTCTGTCCAACGGCACCATCACGCCCGACTTCACGCCGAACATCTACGCGTTCAGCCAGGCCTTCTCGTACGCCAACTTCAACTACGCCTCGGCCATCAGCTTCGCGCTCGGGATTGTCGTCTTCATCGCCGTCTATGTGTTCCTCTTCTTCACTCGCAAGCGCGGGAGCGTCTTCACATGACCACAACAAGCATTGACGCGCCTGTTGGCGCTCAGACCACGAGCCGAGGCAACGGCCGGCGCCCGCAGCCGGGGAGCGGCCACCATATCCTGGCTTACCTGTTCCTGGGCGTACTGGTGGTCTACTTCTTCATCCCGATCTGGTGGCTGTTCGTGGCCAGCACCAAGGATGCGGCTGGCCTGTTCAACGGCAGCAGCGGCGCCCTCTGGTTCGACGAGACATTCGCACTGCTGCCGAACCTTCGCAACTTGTTCACCTACAACGAGGGCATCTACCTCCGCTGGGTCGCGAACTCGCTGTTCTACGCAATCGCCGGCGGTGCGGGTGCCACCGTACTGTCCGTGCTCGCTGGGTACGGCTTCGCAAAATTCCGATTCCGGGGACGTCGGCTGATGCTCGCGATACTGCTGGGCTCTGTCATGGTACCGCTGACCGCGCTGGTCATCCCCACGTTCATCCTGTTCTCCAACCTCCACTTGACCGACACGGTGTGGGCGGTCATCCTGCCGTCGCTGCTGAACCCGTTCGCGGTCTACCTGATGCAGGTCTATACGGCCGAGGCAGTGCCCGACGAGCTGCTCGACGCGGCCCGGGTGGACGGAGCGGGGGAAATCAAGACCTTCTTCCGGGTCGCGCTCCCGCTGCTTCGCCCAGCAGTCATCACCGTCTTGCTGCTTTCGATCGTCGGAGTCTGGAACAACTTCTTCCTACCCCTGGCAATGCTGGCCAACACCAAGCTCTTCCCGATCACCGTCGGTCTTGGCCTGTGGCAGGGTCAGGCCTCAGGCAACAACAGCGGCGGGGCCAACCTTTGGGGCATCATCATCATCGGCGCGCTGGTCTCGGTCATCCCGCTCATCATCGCGTTCCTGGCACTGCAGAAGTACTGGCAGGGCGGGCTCTCGCTAGGCGCCCTGAAATAGGTCTTTCCCCTCGTCCCTTCGAATCGACAGCGAACCATGCCTCAAGCTCAGCTGACCGTTGACCCTCACTTCGCTGTCGGGACCGTGAATCGCCGGCTTTTCGGTTCCTTCGTCGAGCATCTCGGTCGCTGTGTCTACGACGGGATCTACGAGCCCAGCCACCCGCTCTCCGACAACGATGGTTTCCGCACCGACGTGCTCGAGCTGGTCCGCGAGCTGGGGGTGTCGACGATCCGCTACCCAGGCGGCAACTTCGTCTCCGGCTTCCGCTGGGAGGACGCGATCGGTCCCCGAGAGGACCGGCCAACCCGCCTCGACCTGGCTTGGCACTCGACGGAGTCCAACGAGGTGGGGATCGACGAGTTCGCCGGCTGGCTCGAGAAGACCGGCAGCGAGCTCATGTACGCCCTCAACCTCGGCACCCGCGGCGTCCAGGAGGCGCTCGACGTTCTCGAGTACGCCAATGTGCCCAGCGGCACTGAGCTGTCGGACCTGCGGATCAAGAACGGCCGAGTGCGACCCCACGCCATAAAGATATGGTGCCTCGGCAACGAGATGGACGGGCCCTGGCAGCTCGGCCACCGGAGCGCGGACGATTACGGCAAACTCGCGTCGCGGACGGCGAAGGCGATGCGGCAGCTCGACCCCTCACTGGAGCTGGTGGTTTGCGGAAGCTCCCACGCCTACATGCCGACCTTCGGGTCCTGGGAGCACACGGTCCTCAAGCACACTTACGAGGACGTCGACTACATCTCCTGCCACGCTTACTATGAGGAGTTCGACGGGGACGCGGGCAGTTTCTTGGCGTCCGCCGCGAACATGGATCACTTCATCGAGTCGGTTCTCGCCACCGCTGACTCCGTGCGCGCCGAACTGCACCACAAGAAGCGGATCAACATCTCATTCGACGAGTGGAACGTCTGGTACATCACCCGCTATCGGAACGACGAGCAGATCACCGACGTCGGAAACTGGCCGACCGCGCCGCGGATCCTCGAGCAGCGGTACTCGGTGCTCGACGGGGTCGTCGTCGGGAACCTGCTGATCTCGCTGCTCAAGCACGCCGACCGGGTCACCTCCGCGTCAATGGCTCAGCTCGTGAATGCGATCGCCCCGATCATGACCGAGCCCGGAGGCGACGCGTGGCGGCAGACGACATTCTTTCCGTTTGCGGTGACCTCGAGGCTGGCGGTCGGGTCCTCACTCCTGGTTAAGCTCGAATCCGACACTTACCAAACAGACTTGCACGGCGAGGTACCCACAGTCGACGCGGTAGCCACGCACGACCCGGAGACGGGTCGGGCCGCGATCTTCGTGGTGAACCGGAGCCAACATGCAGTGGCCGCATTCACCGTCGACGCGGATCGACTGGGTGACGTTTCGATTCTGGAAACGCACACCTTGAACGATGACGACATTTACGCGGCCAACACGCTCGAGGACCAGAACCGGGTCACCCTTTCGCCAAACGAAACCGCTCGCGTTGACGGCGGTCAGCTGACCGTGGAGCTGCCCCCCGTCTCCTGGACCGCCATCGCCTTGGGCTAACCGCCCAGCGCTGCGGGAGCGGCCCAGCGAATCTGCCGACGGCTCCCTCTCCCCCCACGCGCTCCTGACCTCTTGCCGGGTTCGGTTCCTGGATTCAGAAACCCAGCTGCCGGTTACGGAACAACCAGAGTTCAGTCCTAGTCGACGCTTAATCCGCACTCGATGCCTGCACCAGCCTGCCTCTGGACGAAGAGTTCTGGCAGCCAAACCCACCAGTCCTTCGTGGCCGTATACAGACCTGGATGGACTCTGCTGAGCGCATATAGACTCAGCCAGCCGTCCTGCTTGCAATTCGTAATGCGTCACTTGTGGTGCCAGTCCCGGGACACATCGGGGACACGCCATCAAGTCAAGCAATAGCAATCAGGACAAGACGACGACTAAGACCGTCGACTGGAGCTGATTCGGTGGAGGGTTCTTCGAGCGCGGCTCATCGGGACGAGCCACAGACGCCGCGGCGGGGTCCGCTGGCCGGTGGGATCGGGGCTACCCTGTTTTTCTGGGGCACGTCTGGGTGTGTAAGGCCAAAGGCGGTTGTCATGCGCGAGTACCTCAAGTTCTTTATCGACGGTGGATGGGTGGAACCCGCCCAGCTGGAGACTCTTGACGTTGAGAATCCGGCCACGGAGTTGGTGGTGGGCAGGATCGCGCTCGGTTCGGCCGCCGACGTGGACAGGGCGGTGAAGGCGGCCAGGGTGGCGTTCGCAGCGTGGTCTCGGACCAGTCGCGAGGAGCGGCTGGAAGTCCTCAACCGTGTCGTGACGGAGTACGAGAAGCGCTCCGGAGACCTGGCGACCGCCGTCATGGAGGAGATGGGCGCCCCTGCCTCACTGTGCCAGGACGCCCAGGTGCCGGCAGGCCTTGGCCACCTCGTCGACGCCATCCGAATTCTCAAAGACTTCGAGTTTGAGGAGAACCGTGGCCAAACCATGATCGTCAGGGAACCGATCGGCGTTTGCGGCTTCATCACTCCCTGGAACTGGCCACTGAATCAAATCACCCACAAGGTGGCCCCGGCGCTCGCCACGGGCTGCACGATGGTGCTGAAGCCCTCGGAAGTTGCACCATTCTCCGGTCAAATCTTCGCCGAGATCCTGGATGCGGCGCGGGTCCCGGCGGGGGTCTTCAACCTCATCCACGGCGACGGGCCGGGCGTCGGTGTGGCGCTCGCATGCCACCCGGACGTAGACATGGTGTCCTTCACCGGCTCCACCCGGGCCGGAATCGAGGTGGCTAAGAACGCTGCGGCAACGGTCAAGCGTGTTCACCAGGAATTGGGCGGCAAGAACCCGAACATCATCCTCGACGACGACGACCTTCCCCGACATGTCGCGCGTGGCGTGCGCGACGTCATGACGAACTCCGGTCAGAGCTGCGACGCGCCCACCCGCATGCTGGTCCCAACCAGTCGGATGGCCGAGGCCTTGGCTATAGCGAAGCAGACCGCGGAGCTGATCACCGTTGGCGATCCGACCGGCGACGCCACACTGGGTCCAGTAGTCTCCAGCACCCAGTGGAGCAAGATCAACGGGTTGATCAACAGGGGCATTGAGGAAGGTGCGACCCTAGTCACCGGCGGCCCAAACCGGCCGGAGGGGCTCGACAGCGGCTACTTCGTCAAGCCCACGGTGTTCGGCAACGTTAGCAATGACATGACCATCGCCAGGGAGGAGATTTTTGGCCCGGTCCTGGCCGTTCTCGGCTATGAGAGCATCGACCAAGCCATCGAAATCAGCAATGACACGATGTATGGCCTCGCCGCCTACGTAAACGGTGCCGAGACCGCCCAGGCCCGCGTCGTGGCCTCGCGGCTACGGGCCGGTCGAGTGTCAATCAACGGCGCCTCCGATCCTGCGGCGCCGTTCGGCGGCTACAAGATGAGCGGCAACGGACGCGAGGGTGGCGACTTCGCCTTCTACGAGTTCCTAGAGACCAAGGCTGTAATGGGCTAACCCTGCACCAGACACTTGTAACGCCAACCCGAACCTGAGCTCGGCTCTGACAAACACCGCGCCTGACCGCATCCACGTACCCCGAGCACCAAGCACCTCTGTGCCACACACCTAGTGCACTCTGGGATGCTCGGCTTGCTCCTGCGATGTGCGGGGGTCCGCGACGTCACCGGGACGGCTCGACCTGATGCTGCCCGCCAGCGATGGTG
>Ga0307297_10000169_pt1 | contig 15354 bp, 16 predicted proteins | sample ER_DNA_157_FD_194464 | JGI IMG/M metagenome (GOLD analysis project Ga0307297, IMG submission 194464) | Bulk soil microbial communities from the East River watershed near Crested Butte, Colorado, United States - ER_DNA_157 | ecosystem: Environmental > Terrestrial > Soil > Floodplain | place...
CGTTCGACGCGGGCCATGATTGCCGGCGGCGCCACGGCATAATTGTAATGCGCGCCGGGCACAGCGCCGGTGGCGAGAATGCCGGAATTGAACACGCCGCCGAGCAGCACGCCGAGCCCCCTGCGCACGGCGGTGGGCAGGAAGCCCCGCAGCGCCGGCTGCTCCAGCAACGAATAGCGCCCCGCCAGCAGCATGACGTCGAAATCGCCGGCCGCGGCGAAGCGCTCGCACATTTCGGCTTCGTTGACGCCGACGCCGATGGCCGAAATCGTCCCGGCGCTGCGCAACTGGTCGAGCGCGCGATAGGCGCCGTCCATGGCCTCGCTGAAACGCTGCTCGATCGCGGCCGCGCCGTGGGTCCAGACATCGACGTCATGAATGAGAAGAATGTCGATGCGGTCGAGGCCGAGCCGCAGCAGCGACTGCTCGAGCGAGCGCATGGTGCCGTCGTAGGAGTAGTCGATGACAGCGGCGTGCGGCAGGCCGCCGAAATATCCCGAACGGTCGCCGGGCCCTTTTGACGGATCCATCCAGCGGCCGACCTTGGTGGACAGCACGAAGCCATCGCGCGGATGCGCGCGCAGCGCGGTGCCGCAGCGGTGCTCGGCCAGGCCGTGGCCGTAGAGCGGGGCGGTATCGAACAGGGTGATGCCGGAATCGATAGCGGCTGTTACCGCGCCGATCGCCGTGCTCTCATCGAGGCGCGCATAGAGGTCGCCGAGCGGAGCCGCGCCGAACCCGATCGCGCTGACGTTCAGCCCGGTGCGGCCGAGCCGCCGTACCGGCAGGCCCTTGTGGCCGGAGGTATCAGGTGTTGCCGTCACAGTGCCATCGCCCCTGGAGCAAACCCGTTGTCCAAAAATGGCGCGCCACGGCCGACGAAGATGGGCAATATTGTTGCGCCGTGGCGCTATGATACCGCAGGCTAGCACACGCTAGAACCCGAGAATATGCGGGCGCCTGTGATTTTGCGCTGCCGCGGTCGTCTCTGCGCGCTCAATCCCGGGGGTCGGCGCGATGTCCGCAATTGGAGGTGGACCGGAAGTGACCGGCAGACGGTCAAACCGACGCGATTGACCCCCAAAGCGGACTCTGAACTCGTCAGCGGAAAGAAGCGGTCGTTGATAAGGACACGCCCTTGGTCCTGCCCAGTAGATTTGCCTTCCGCTGGAGCGGAGGCGCCTTCAATCTTGACAATATAGTCAGGTACCTTACTATCAGCTACCTAATTATTTTGTTCGGATGTGCAATGGTTTCGGATTTCACGATACGAGATACGCCAGCGTTGGCAGTACTCGGCCGGCGAAGCGCCACGCTGGGTAATATCGACCCCGCAGCATTGGCTGCGGCCCAGGATTTTCTGCGCGTCGCAAAGCTAATGCTAGGCGCATTTAACGATGCCTTCCGCGCCCATGGGCTCTCGCCCGGGCGATACGCGGTTTTAATGGCGATCGAGGCCCAGCGTCCTTCCCTCGCGCCCTCGAAGATCGCCGACCAACTGGGCGTGACTCGCGCTACGGTTACCGGGTTGATCGATGGACTGACGCTCGATGGCCTTGTGACCCTTGCGGCAGGGGAGGCTGACCGCCGCCGCAAAGCGATCATGCTCACCCCCAAGGGGGAGGCGTTGATAGACAAAGCGCTTCCCGACATTTTCCAGCGCATGGCGGAACTAACGGCGCCGCTGACTCGCAACGAATGCCGTACGGCGCTCCGGCTACTGGGCAAGGTCGAAGACGGTCTGCGCGCTGCACGCGCTGCTGAAATTGAAGAAGAGGCCAGCTAGTGACAATCGCTGTCGTGGACGGAAAACCGCGCCCTCAACCTGCCTGGCTCATCGCTGGCTTACTCCTCATGGCCTACGCCGTTATCGGCAATTGGCTTGCGCTGCCCGGCTATCGCCGGTTCCTGGCGCAAGGCCACCAAAGCAGCAATGGAGGCGCGGACCTTGCCCTGATCTTAGGCGCGAGCAAGACTATCCTCTGGATGCTCTCTTTTCATTTGGGCGCCTTCTGCCTCAGCTGGGCGGCGATCAGGGCGTCGGGCGACGCCTCACGCACCTTCCGGCGTTGGTTCTGTGTGGGCGCGGTCACCTGGATCGGTTTGTGGATCATACCCGCCTGGCCCGGCCCTTACGTTACGGTCTTCGCCGGAGGCGGTGTGCTGATCCTGTTGCTGATAAGCGTTGCCTTCGGTCGCGCCGCCCTGACCGGCGAGCCGTATGCCGGCACCCGAAGTGAACACTGGCGGATCGCCAGCGCCTTCTTCTTTGCGCTAGCCACCTGGGACGTGTGTGGACTGGGCAGCGTAGGCGGAATTCTGCATCCAGACTCTACGTCCCGAGCGGCCAACCAGGGGCTGGTCGTCACACAGACGACCAAGCTCATCATCGAGTTCGTGATCGCCTGGGCTCTCGTCGCGATCGCCACCGTCCCGCTCGGACGCGGCGTCTCGGCCACGCGCGCGCCTCGTGCCGGGTCTACCGGAGATGGTCTGGCTGGAACGAAGCAGAGTGAGAATCGATGTGCACCACCGTACTCGCCGCGGGGCTGACGCTCGCCGCCTGTCTCGGGCCTTGTGACCGGCCAGCGGCAAGGCGAGCCAGGCGCGCCTGTCCGGCCAGGGTCGACCAACTCTGCGAAATACCTCGCGGCTACGGGATCAAGCTGCCTCCGGAGCTCGGGACGTCGACGACCTCGATTCCGCGTCGAGGAGCCAGCCGAAGCTGGGCATGCGGATACTTTTGACGATCTTGCCCTCACTGATCGCCAGTTCCTCCAAACAGCCGCACAGAATTGGGAAACATGAACGCAAGAACCTCGAGCTGGATACCCCGGTCACGGATTCGCTTTGCTGTTGGCATTACCCTGGCGCTGGCGGTCGCTGGCGTCATAGGTAGTTTTTGGTGGCGCGGCACGCTTCTGCTACTTGTTCCTGCGCTCGCCGCGGGCTGGGCCGCCTTCCTGATGCTACGAATCCGATACCAGTTGTCACCGGGCGGCGGCGACTGGGAACGCCGCATCCACGAGTTGGTCGCCTCTCGTCTCGGCTTTGCTACAAGCTCGCGGGACTCGGTGCTCGACATCGGCTGCGGGGACGCGAGCCTCCTCGTCGCTTTGCTCGACGGCTCGCCGACCATCTCCGTAACCGGCGTAGACCTTTGGGGAGCGAATTGGAGCTATGCGCAAGCTGCCTGCGAAGCTCGTTTGTCGCGGCTCGGTCTCAACGCGGCCTTTCACCGAATGGACGCTGCGCAACTCAAATTCCCCAGCGGGAGCTTCGACGTCGTCGTTTCCGTGATGTGCTTCCATGAGGTTCGGGCGCCCACCAACGCAATGATACCCGGTCCGCTGGCCGCGCTTCGCGAGGCCCTTCGGGTGCTGCGACCGGGTGGTGTATTCGTCCTGATCGATCGCTTCGGCTCTACAGCCGATTATGACGATGGAGCCGAACTGGGAAACATCCTTCAGACGACCACTGATCTTCGTCGAGAGCCATTGGTTCCAACGCTAGGCGTTCCGTGGCCGCTAAGGATTATGCGCGGGCTGGGTGCAGCGGAGATGCTCTCCGGACGAAAGTCAGTTCTGGCTGGCCATGGGAAGGCGCTGGAGGCTCTCGTGCTCAACGACTTGCCGCCGGTCGTCCCAGTTCCCGACGGAAATCTTGATTCGGTGAAATAGCTGGTTAAGTCGGATGAAAGTCAAAATCGTTCACACGCGGCTCTAATTCCTCGCCGCGCTCGGCCGGGATGCTGGTCCGTTGCGACCGTGTACCCGCTGATGGGCGGAAGCGCATTGAAAATGGCGTCACCGATCTCTCCGACCTGATGCTGAAGGACCGCATTGCCGAGCTGAAGGCCATCCGCGACCAAGCCCGTGCCGACGCTGAGCGGGCCGAGGGGGCAATAGATCGACTGGGACCGACCATCACCACCCAATCGATCAAGGCGTTTGCCAGGACCGCCCGCAAGCGAATGCGGACCGAGAGCGGCGGCTACCGGCGCGATTATCTTCGCGCGCTCGCCCAGCGCGTCGAAGTCGACGCGAAAGAATTGCGCATCATGGGCTCGAAAAGCGAATTGCTGCGCACGCTCGTCGCCGCTTCAAGCGCAAAAACGGCGGGTTTTGGCGTGCCCAGTTCTGTACCGAAGTGGCGCGCCCGAAGAGATTCGAACTCCTGACCCCCAGATTCGTAGTCTGGTGCTCTATCCAGCTGAGCTACGGGCGCGTTTTTCGCTGGGCATTTTGGGCTTTGAGGCCCGCATGCGTTCCGAAAATCTCCGGAAGGTCGCGAAAGAGCGCTTTAGCTACCCGCTCCGGGTCGGATTGGCAAGGTCCGGCCGGGCGGTATCTGCCCGGCTGAAACGGGCGCGTTCCACCTCGCCATTCCCGGGCGCGGGCCGGCGCCAACCTCGGCTGTGCAAACGCACATCGGGGAATCTCGTTCATTTTCCTCTGGATTCCGGGTTCATCGCTGCGCGATGCCCCGGAATGACATGCGGCAGCGGCGGTTACGCCCGTGCCCGCTCGTTGCGCACGCTGAGCAGTTCCACCGGGCGGTCCGGGATCGCGATCCGGAAGGTGGCGCCGATGGTGCCTTCGACGAGGTGGATGTCACCGCCATGGGCGCGGACCAGTTCGGCGGCGATGGCGAGGCCGAGTCCGCTGCCGCCGGGCCGGCCCGAGGTCTGGAACGCCTCGAACAGGTGTTCGCGGGCCCTTGGCGGAACCCCGGGGCCGGTGTCGGAAACCTCGATGATGGCGACGGTGCCTTCGCGGCGGCCGGTGATGCGGATCTGCATGGTCCCGACGTCGCTGCGGGGGTGCGATTCGAGCGCCTGCGCCGCGTTGCGCACGAGATTGAGCAGCACGCGAAACAACTGGTCGGGATCGGCGTCGATCGACAGCCCGCGCTCGATCGCGCTGATCCAGGCCACCGACGCGTCGGTGGCGAGCCCCGCGGTTTCGCGCACCTCGGCGACGACGGACTCGACCAGGATCAGGCGGCGGTCGGGCGCGGCCTCCTGGGCGCGGCCATAGGACAGCGTCGACTGGCAGAACGCGATGGCGCGCTCCAGCGAGCGCATCAGTTTCGGGGCAAAGCGCTGCACCCGCGGGTCCGGCACGCTGGAAAGCTGATCCGACAGCAGCTGCGAGGACGCCAGCAGGTTGCGCAGGTCGTGGTTGATTTTCGAGACCGCGAGGCCGAGCGCGGCGAGCCGGCTCTTCTGATGCAGCATCGAGACCAGGTCGCGCTGCATGTCGGACAATTCGCGTTCGGCGACGCCGATCTCGTCGCCGCGCTGGCTGGGAACGATAATATACGCCGAACTTTCCGGGTTTTCGTGGAACCCGACCAGGCTCGCGGTCAGCCGCCGCATCGGCTGCACGAACAGATAATGCAGAGCGAGATAGACCAGCCCGGCGGTGAGCATCGCGATGCCCAGCGAAACCAGCAGCAGGTTGCGGGAAAACCGGTACATCGCCTGCCGCAACGGCGCCTCATCGATCACCACCTCGATGAATTGCCCGCCGCCGGACGCGGGCCCGATCACCCGAATCGCCTGGTTGCCGTTTTCCAGCATGATCTCGAAGGAATCCAGGATCCCCGACCACACCGTCATGGTGCGCAGGTCGATGTCGCGGTCGATCGCCGGTGGCAGATCGGCGCTGGCCAGCAGCCGCCGCTGCTGTCCCATCTTGATCGCCACCGCGCGCGCGCCGATGCTCCTCAGGATTTGCCGCGACAGCGAATCCGGCACCATGCCGAGCGGCGCGGCATCCAGTACCAGGGCGGCGGTGTTGGCCGCCGCCAGCCGGTCGTTGAGCCGGTTGATGTGGAAATTGGCGATCGAGGGCACATAGATCAACATTCCCGCGATCATGATCAGGGGAATCGTCAGCAGCAGCAGCTTGCCGGACAGGCCGAGCCGTCGCGGCAGCCTTGGAGGCAGCCCTGGAGGCAGCCTTGGCGTCGGCTCCGGCCGCGGCGTCTCGATGGCTGGCTGCTGGTCGCTCACGGACACGATATGGCCTCGATGCCTTACGGTTGAAGGATGCGTTCTGCACTGCAACCGGTCAAATTACGGATCGCTAATGTCGGCGGCTCAGGATCCGGCGTGCTCGCGCCCGCCACTGACAAAAACCCCGCGAAAACAGTACTATTCGCGCCAATTGTGCCATTTCGAGGAATCTGGAATGCGGCATGGCGCAACATTGACGAAAACAGGTCGCTCCCGTATAAGCCGCGCCAACTGTCCGCGATGGCCCGGTCCGACCGGGGCGGCTCAAATTGGGCCGGAAACGGCCCGTTTCGGGACGATCTACATCACCGGACTTACCTCATTTATCAGGCAAAATTGCCCGGTCAGCGGAGAACTACCCGTGAAGCGGACTTATCAACCCAGCAAACTGGTGCGCAAGCGCCGCCACGGCTTCCGCGCCCGCCTTGCCACGGTCGGCGGCCGCAAAGTTCTCGCCGCGCGCCGCGCGCGGGGCCGCAAGCGTCTGAGCGCCTGAGCCGGGCCTCCCGGGGATTCATCATGGATCGGCTAAGGCAGCGGGCGGACTTCCTCGCCGTTGCCAATGGCGCGCGGGCCAACAGTGCTGCCTTCGTGCTGCAAGGCCGTCGCCGCGACGATGACGGCCCGATCCGGGTAGGCTTCACGGTTACCAAGAAGAACGGCACCGCCACCGAGCGCAACCGGATCCGGCGCCGGCTGCGCGAACTGGTGAAGCGGCTCGACGTCATATCGATGCGACCGCACCATGATTATGTGCTAGTCGGCCGTCGTACCGCGCTGAACCGCGACTTCGCGGCCATGCTCGACGATCTCCGCTCGGCGCTGGGTCGCCTCGAGCGGCAACCCAAAGGCCACGAGGCGGGACCATCCAAGGCGCTTTCAAGCGAAGTTGGCACCGGTTCGCGTCAAGACCACGCGTCGAAAGACTCTCGCGCCAGCCGCAAACCGAATTGAATGACGAGACCTTGAACGATGACCGATAATCGCAACACCATCCTCGCCGTCATTCTGTCCGGCCTCGTGCTGATCGGCTGGCAATATTTCTTCAACATTCCGCAGATGGAAAAGCAGCGCGCCCAGCAGGCCCAGAGCGAGCTTTCGAAGCCGGCGCCGCAGCCTGGCAGCCCCGCCACCCCGCAGACCGGCGCGCCATCCGCGCCCACCACGCCCGGGGCCACCCAGCCCGGCGTTACCCAGCCCGCCGCCGCGCCCACGGTGGTCAGCCGCGAGGTCGCGATATCGGCGTCGCCGCGTATCAAGATCGAAACCCCGCGTGTCAGCGGCAGCATCTCGCTGAAGGGCGCCCGCATCGACGATCTGGCGCTGGTCCAGTTCCGCACCACCGTCGATCGCAAATCGCCCGCCATCGTGCTGTTCTCGCCGTCGGGCTCGGCGACACCCTATTACGCGGAATTCGGCTGGGTCGCGGCCGCCGGCTCCACGGTACGGCTTCCCGACCAGAACACGCTTTGGCAGCAGGAAGGTTCCGGCAGCCTGGCGCCGAACAGCCCGGTGACCCTGAAATATGACAATGGCGACGGCCTCACCTTCCGCCGCACCATTGCGATCGACGAGCGCTATCTCTTCACCGTCAAGGACGACGTCAGCAATATCGGCAATGCGCCGGTCACGCTCTATCCGTTCGCGCTGATTTCGCGGCACGGCACCCCGAAAGTCGAGGGCTACTACATCCTGCATGAAGGCCTGATCGGCTATCTCGGCGACCAGGGCCTGCAGGAATACAGCTACTCGAAAATCGACGAAGACAAGGTCAAGAGCTTCAAGGTCACCAACGGCTGGCTCGGCATCACCGACAAATACTGGGCCTCGGCGCTGCTGCCGGACACGTCAGCCCAGCTGCAGGCGCGTTTTTCGTCCAATCTGGTCGGAGCCACCCGCACCTATCAGACCGACTATCTGCAGGATGCGCAGACCATCGCGATCGGCGGCACCGGCTCTTCCAATGCGCGGCTGTTCGCCGGCGCCAAGGAAGCCAGCGTGGTCGGCATCAATTTTCCGCTCGCCGGTCTCGGCGGCTACAACAATCAGCTCGGGCTCAACCACTTCGACCTCCTGATCGACTGGGGCTGGTTCCACTTCATCACCAAGCCGATGTTCCTGGCGCTGGACTTCTTCTACCATTTGTTCGGCAATTTCGGCGTCGCCATCCTGCTGGTGACGGTGCTGGTCAAGATCCTGTTCTTCCCGCTCGCCAACAAGTCCTACGCCTCGATGGCGAAGATGAAATCGGTGCAGCCGCAGCTGGCCGCGCTGAAGGAACGCTTCCCCGACGACAAGGTGAAGCAGCAGCAGGAGATGATGGAGATCTACAAGAAGGAGAAGATCAACCCGGTTGCCGGTTGCCTTCCCGTCCTGTTGCAGATTCCGGTATTCTTCTCGCTCTACAAGGTGCTGTTCGTCACCATCGAAATGCGCCACGCGCCGTTCTACGGCTGGATCAAGGACCTCTCGGCGCCCGATCCGACCACGATCTTCAACCTGTTCGGGCTGATTCCGTGGGATCCCATGATGCTCGGACCGGTGGTCGGTCCGTATCTGATGCTCGGGGTCTGGCCGATCATCATGGGCATCACGATGTGGTTCCAGATGAAGCTCAATCCGACGCCGCCGGATCCGACCCAGAAGATGATCTTCGACTGGATGCCGCTGATCTTCACCTTCATGCTGGCCTCGTTCCCGGCGGGTCTGGTGATCTACTGGGCGTGGAACAACCTGCTGTCGGTGCTGCAGCAGAGCTACATCATGCGCAAGAACGGCGTGAAGGTGGAGCTGCTCGACAATCTCAAGGCCACGTTCGTCTCGAAGAAGGCGGAATCGAAGACCTGAGCCCTCATCCAGAGGAGCGCGCGCACCTGATTTCGTCATGCCCGGGCAAAAGCGCGAAGCGCGTCTTCGCGCTGGACGTCCCGGGCATCCACGTCTTTGGCGTGGCGAAAAACAAGACGCGGATGGCCGGGACGAGCCCGGCCATGACGGTGATGGAGCCTTCGCATGACCGACGATACCGATGCGAAGCTGATCGAGCTGGGCAGAAAACTGTTCGCCGGCGACTGGCAATTCATCTGGGCCTCGCCTTCGATCGAAACCCTGCCGCCAATGGCGGGCATGGAGGTGGCGTTTGCCGGCCGCTCCAATGTCGGCAAGTCCAGCCTGATCAATGCGCTGACCGGGCGCAACGCGCTGGCGCGCACCTCGCATACGCCAGGGCGCACCCAGGAATTGATCTTCTTCCAGGGCCCCGACAATGCCGATTTCCGGCTGGTCGACATGCCCGGCTACGGCTACGCCTCCGCCCCCAAGGCGAAGGTCGCGTCATGGACCATGCTGATCCACAAATTCCTGCAAGGCCGCGCCAGCCTGGCGCGGGTCTATGTGCTGATCGATGGCCGGCACGGCCTCAAGGAGGTCGATCTCGACGTGCTGAAGACGCTGGATAAATCTGCGGTCAGCTATCAGGTCGTCCTCACCAAGGCAGACCAGGTCAAGCCAGCCGAGCTCGCGCAGCGCGTGCTCGACGTCAAGGCCGCTCTGGCCAAGCATCCCGCCGCCTTTCCGGAGATTCTGGTGACCTCCTCGCGCACCGGCGCCGGAATGCCGGAATTGCGCGCCGCCATGGTGCGCTTGCTCGGCGAACGAAGCTGACGATGAGCGCGCGGCTGTTCCGCATCCTGATCGTACTGGCCGGGGTGATGGGCGCCGACGGCGTGATCCTGGCGGCGGCATCAGCGCATCAGCCCGACGCCGCGCGGCTGGCGTCGGCCTCGTCGATGCTGTTGTTTCACGCCGCGGCGCTGCTCGGCGCGGTGGCGCTGGCCGAGCGCGGTGTCATCCATGCCGGGATCGGGATTCTGGCCGCCTGCGGCTTCGTCGTCGCCACCGCCCTGTTCGCCGGCGACCTGACGCTGCGCTACTATGCCGGCCACGGGCTTTTTCCTTTTGCCGCACCGACCGGCGGCACGCTGCTGATCGCGAGCTGGCTGGCGCTTGCGGTGGCGGCGGCATGGCCGCGACGCATCGAGAAACCGTAGCCCGGATGGAGCGAAGCGTAATCCGGGACTATCGCACAAGTAGTGACACTTTCCCGGATTTCGCTTCGCTCCATCCGGGCTACAGGCAACAGCCATGCTTTGCGCCGTGGCCGCCAATCAGATAAGAACCCGCCCAACCCAAATCTGACGAGACCTGCTTCATGACCGACGCGCCGCATATCAGTCCGCTCGATCAGGCCCGCATCCTGTCCGAGGCGCTGCCGCACATGCAGCAATATGACGAGGAAACCATCGTCATCAAGTATGGCGGCCATGCCATGGGCGCCGAGGAAACCGCCAAGGCGTTCGCCCGCGACATCGTCCTTTTGGAACAGACCGCCATCAATCCCGTGGTGGTGCATGGCGGCGGACCGCAGATCGCCACCATGCTGAAGCGGCTCGGCATTCAGTCCGAATTCGCCGCCGGACTGCGCATCACCGATGCCGCCACCATCGAGATCGTCGAGATGGTGCTGGCAGGATCCATCAACAAGCAGCTGGTCGGCTACATCAACGAAGCCGGCGGCAAGGCCGTCGGCCTGTGCGGCAAGGACGGCAACATGGTGATCGCGTCGAAGGCGACGCGCACCATGGTCGATCCGGATTCGAATATCGAAAGGGTGGTCGATCTCGGCTTTGTCGGCGAACCCGAGAAGGTCGACCTGACGCTGCTGAACCAGTTGATCGGCCACGAACTGATTCCGGTGCTGGCGCCGCTGGCGACATCGGCCACCGGACAGACCTTCAACGTCAACGCCGACACGTTTGCCGGCGCGGTCGCCGGCGCGCTGAAAGCAAAACGGCTGTTGCTGCTGACCGACGTCCCCGGCGTGCTCGACAAGTCGAAGAAGCTGATTCCGGAGCTATCGGTGAAGGACGCGCGAAAACTGATCGCGGACGGCACCATTTCCGGCGGCATGATTCCGAAAGTCGAAACCTGCATCTACGCGCTGGAGCAGGGCGTTCAGGGCGTCGTCATCATCGACGGCAAGACCCAGCACGCCGTGCTGCTCGAACTGTTCACCAACCAGGGCACCGGCACGCTGATCCACAAGTGATGACGCCCTCGACCAACTCCGTTCCCAGTCGTCATGGCCGGGCTCGTCCCGGCCATCCACGTCTTGCTTTGGAGCGGAAGAAAGACGTGGACGCCCGGAACATCGGCGCGAAGACGCGCTTCGCGCTTCAGCCCGGGCGTGACAGTCTTGATGACATGCGATTCTTTTCGAAGCTCCTGATCGCGCTGCCTGCGGCGATAATTTCCTACCTGTTCTCCGCCGTTCCGGCCTATGCCGACTTAAAACTCTGCAACCGCATGAGCTATGTGGTCGAGGTCGCGATCGGCATCGACGACAAGGCCGCCACCGCGACGCGCGGCTGGTTCCGGATCGATCCGGCGGCGTGCCGCGTCGTCGCGCAGGGCACGCTGACCGCCGACCGCATCCTGCTCAATGCCCGCGCGCTCGGCGTCTACGGCTCGTCGCCGGTGCAGAACGGCAACGATACGCTGTGCATCGCGCCGGACAATTTCGTCATCGCCGCGGCCCGTCAGTGCCGCGCCGGGCAGACCCCGGCGCCGTTCACCCAGATCAACCCGACCCGCACCGACGACGGCCATCTGGTGGCGTATCTGGCCGAAGACAGCGAGTATGACGACGAACAGGCGCGGCTCGCCGCCATTCAGCGGCTGCTGGTGATCGCAGGTTATGATGCGGCGCCGATCGACGGCGTCGACGGCCCGAAGACGCAGACAGCGCTGGCGGCCTTCCTGAAGAGCCGCGGGCTGAGCGCCGATCTGGTGCAGTCGCCGAAATTCTTCGCCACCATGATCGATGCCGTGCAATCGCCGTCTTCGGTCGGCCTGACCTGGTGCAACGACACGCCGCACAGGATCATGGCCGCGGTCGGCACCGACGACGGCAAGACCGTGATCAGCCGCGGCTGGTACCGCATCGATCCCGGCAAATGCCTGCATCCCGACGTGTCAGGCCAGCCCCGGCAGGTCTTCAGTTTCGCCGAGGCGGTCGACGGCGAGAACCGCGCGCTCAAATTCCGGGACCGGCCGCTGAACTGGGGCGGCACCAGGCAGCTCTGCACCCGCGAGAGCAAGTTCGAGGTCAACGACCAGAACGACTGCGCCGGCCGCGGCCTCGCCGCGACCGGCTTTGCCGCCGTCGACATGAGCAGCGGCGGCAAAACGCTGCGCTTCGCGATGCCATGATGGCATCAACGCCCCGAGTAAATAAAATGACCACAGCCCGCCCCTTCACCGCCATCGACACCTGGGTGTTCGATCTCGACAACACGCTGTATCCGCATCACGTCAACCTGTGGCAGCAGGTCGATGCGCGGATCGGCGAGTTCGTCAGCGCCTGGCTGAAGATCACGCCCGGGGAAGCGCGCGCGATCCAGAAGGATTATTACCGCCGCTACGGCACCACCATGCGCGGCATGATGACCGAGCACGGCGTGCGCGCCGACGACTATCTCGCCTATGTGCACAAGATCGACCATTCGCCGCTGCAGCCTAATCCGGCGATGGGCGCTGCAATCTCAAAACTTCCCGGACGCAAGCTGATCCTGACCAACGGCTCCACCGACCACGCCTCGGCGGTCCTGGCGCGGCTCGGCATCGGTGAACATTTCGAGGCGGTATTCGACATCATCGCCGCCGAACTGGAGCCGAAGCCGGCGCCGCAGACCTACCAAAAATTCCTCCGGGATCACGGCGTGCTGCCCGAGACCTCGGCAATGTTCGAGGATCTGGCGCGCAATCTCGTGGTGCCGCACCAGCTCGGCATGACCACCGTGCTGGTGGTGCCCGACGGCACCCAGGAAGTGGTGCGCGAGGACTGGGAACTGGAAGGCCGCGATGCCGCCCATGTCGATCACGTCACCGACGATCTGACCGGATTTTTGCAGAAGCTGGTCTAGGGCACGATCGCTGCGCTTCCCGGCCGTCATACCCCGGGTGGCGACACCATCACTGTCTTGACTCTCCCTCGCCAAATCCCGACAAAAGCCCTCCAAATCAGCCACAATCCCGCGCGCCCTGAGGAAATCTCGATGTCTCTCGCCTCCCTCGAATCATCCGTCAATTCAGCGTTCGATGCCCGCGACAGCGTCTCGACCGCGACCAAGGGCGAAGTCCGCGACGCCGTCGATTCCGCGCTGGAACTGCTCGACAAGGGCGAGGCCCGGGTCGCCGAGCGCGAGACCAGCGGCAAGTGGAAGGTCAATCAGTGGCTGAAGAAGGCGGTGCTGCTGTCGTTCCGGCTCAACGACATGAGCGCGATTGCCGGCGGCCCCGGCCAGGCCTCGTGGTGGGACAAGGTGCCCTCGAAATTCGACGGCTGGGGCGAGAACCGGTTTCGCGACGCCGGGTTTCGCGCGGTGCCGGGCGCCATCGTCCGCCGCTCGGCCTTCATCGCCAGAAACGTGGTGCTGATGCCGTCCTTCGTCAATCTCGGCGCCTATGTCGATGAAGCGACCATGATCGACACCTGGTCGACGGTCGGCTCCTGCGCCCAGATCGGCAAGCGGGTGCACATTTCCGGCGGTGTCGGCATCGGCGGCGTGCTGGAGCCGCTGCAGGCCGAACCCGTCATCATCGAGGATGATTGCTTCATCGGCGCGCGCTCCGAAGTCGCCGAAGGCGTGATCGTGCGCAAGGGCGCGGTGCTGTCGATGGGCGTGTTCCTCGGCGCCTCCACCAAGATCATCGACCGCGACAGCGGCGAAATCTTCGTCGGCGAGGTGCCGGAATATGCCGTCGTGGTGCCCGGCAATTTGCCGGCCCGGCCGCTGAAGAATGGCGAGCCCGGCCCGTCCACCGCCTGCGCCGTGATCGTCAAGCGGGTCGACGAGCGCACCCGCGCCAAGACCAGCATCAACGAGTTGCTGCGGGATTAACCCGTCAGCCGCTCCTTCCTTCGGGACGCATCGCGGAACCCTCATGGTGAGGAGCGCGTCTTCGCGCGTCTCGAACCATGAGGCCGCGAGAGAAATGACCAGCCGATCACGACCCGGCATCGAACCCGGAGCATTTTCAGGCGACCAATATACCGAGCCACAGGATTTGCTGCCGTCAGGGAGGTTCCGATGGATTGGACCTGGTACCTGTTCAGCTTCGAGGGCCGTATCAACCGCGCCAAGATGTGGCTGGCGGCGCTGGTCATCGCCTGCTGGATGATCTTCCTGGGCGTCCTGATCGTCACCGTGAGCAGTGCCTTCGGCGGCCCCGCATCGTCGAGGTCGGCCTCAGCGATATCTTCCGCATCCTCGATCCCGCGACCTATCGTTCCCTGACCGGTCTCGCTCAAGCCGGCGCCAAGGCGATCGCATTGGCGTTGTTCGGCTGGATCTACCTCGCCACCTCGATCAAGCGGCTGCATGACCGCGACAGGAGCGGCTGGTGGATGGTGCCGTTCTCCGCGGTGCCCATCTATAACGAACTCGCTGACCGGTTCGAGTTGTCCTATGCGGCGTTGCCGCTGGGTCTTGCCGCCCTCGTCCTCAACATCTGGGGCTTCGTCGAGATGTATTGCCTGAAGGGATCGCGCAAGACCAACCGGTTCGGACCCAACCCGCTGCAGCCGGTCGATACGCGGCCGCGCTGGGACCAGCAGAGCGAGATCGAAATGGTGCCGCACAAGGCTGGCCCGCCGCCGGTATGGCATGTTAAGCGGGGGACATGAATGATGCCCTCTCCGCCCTCTCCATCGCCCGCGACCTGCTGCGCTGCCCCTCGGTAACCCCGGCCGACGCCGGCGCACTCGGTGTGCTCGAAACCATTCTGAAAGCCGCCGGCTTCGAGGTGCATCGCCTCACCTTCGGCGAACCAGGCACCGCCGATATCGACAACCTCTACGCCCGCATCGGGACCTCGGCGCCGCACCTCACCTTTGCCGGACACACCGACGTGGTGCCGCCCGGCGACGAGAGCGCCTGGACCCATGGCGCGTTCTCGGGCGACGTCAAGGACGGTTTTCTGTACGGCCGCGGCGCCGTCGACATGAAGGGCGGCATCGCCTGCAGCGTCGCCGCGGTGCTGGAATATCTCGCTGCCCATGATGGAAAACCAAAGGGATCGATCTCGTTCCTGATCACCGGCGACGAGGAGGACATTTCCGTCAACGGCACGATAAAACTGCTGCAATGGGCGGCGGCGCGCGGCGAAAAATTCGACCATTGCGTGCTTGGCGAGCCCAGCAATGTCGAGGAACTCGGCGACTGCATCAAGGTCGGCCGCCGTGGCTCCTTGCATGGCATGCTGTATGTCGA
>Ga0307297_10000171_pt1 | contig 15332 bp, 16 predicted proteins | sample ER_DNA_157_FD_194464 | JGI IMG/M metagenome (GOLD analysis project Ga0307297, IMG submission 194464) | Bulk soil microbial communities from the East River watershed near Crested Butte, Colorado, United States - ER_DNA_157 | ecosystem: Environmental > Terrestrial > Soil > Floodplain | place...
GCGAATTGCGCGAACGCAAGAACAAGTCCTGATGCCCGCAAAATCCGCTGTCCTGCCTTCCGCCGCCGAGATCATCGCGCGGCTCGAACTGAAGCCGCATCCGGAAGGCGGGCATTATCGCGAGACATTTCGCGATGGCCGCCTCGACGCCACCGGGCGCTCGCTATCGACCGCGATTTATTTCCTGCTGGCGCGCGGCGAGCGCTCGCACTGGCATCGCATCGATGCGGTGGAGACCTGGCATTATTACGCGGGCGCCGCGCTGACGCTGCGGATCGCCGATGACGGCGGCCAGCGTAGCGTCACGCTCGGCGCCGATCTCGGCGCCGGCGAAGTGCCCCAGGCGATCGTGCCGCCGCAGGCGTGGCAGGCTGCGGCAAGCACCGGCGACTGGACGCTGGTCGGATGCACCGTCGCGCCCGGTTTCGATTTTGCGACGTTTGAACTGGCGCCGAAGGGTTGGGAGCCGGCGAGTTAGCTTCGCCGCGCAATCATATCTTTCGCCGCGATCAGCCCGCCGCCGGCGATCAGGACGGCTGCGATCGCGATGTTGGCGCTGGCGGAGGCAAACCCCGCCAGAACCAGGAACGCGGTCGAGAGCAGCGGCGTCGCATAGGACGCCGCACCGAGCACGCGGATGTCGCCGCGCTTCATGCCGATATCCCAGGCAAAGAAGGCGGCGCCCACCGGACCGACGCCAAGGGCCGCGATCGCGAGCCACTGCGCCGCCGTGTCGGGCCACACCGTGGTTTCGACCAGCCCATGCACGACGGCGGCAAGCAGCGCCGTGGCCGCGCAAAAGCCGGCCACCGCATCGGTAGGCACCGCCTTGAGCTGCCGCGACATCACCGAATAGGCCGCCCAGACGAAGGCCGCCACGAACGCCGCGAGCAGGCCCGGCAACTGCCCCGCTTCGAAGCTGGCGCCGCTGCCGGTGAACAGCAGCACGGTGCCGGCCAATCCGAGCAAGGCGCCGACGATATGGTGCGAAAGCAGCCGCTCGCCGGGCAGCAGCGCGGAGAACAGCACGATCAACAGCGGCCAGAGATAATTCAACAGCCCCGCCTCGGCGGGCGGCGCGAAGCGCAGCGCCAGAAAATACAGCGCGTGATAGCCGAACAGGCCGCCGACCCCGACGATCCAGGCGGTCAACGGCTGCTTCAAGGCGGCGAACGCCGCGGGGCGAAAGAGGAAGCTGGCGAACGCCACCGCGGCGCCGATCGCGAATGTCATCGCCGCCAGCTGAAACGCCGGAACCCTGCCGGTCACCACCGTCAGCACCGACAGCAGCGACCACATCAGGATCGCGGTCAGTCCGATCAGGGTGGCGGTGCGGGAGGTCACGTTGCGGTCATTCCGGGGCGAGAGCGAAGCGAGCGAACCCGGAATCTCGAGATTCCGGGTTCACGCGTAAACGCGTGTCCCGGAATAACAAGTTTCGCCATCACACCATATACTGCCCGCCGTTGATCGAGAGCGTCGAGCCCGTGATGGCGCCGGCTTCGTCGGCGGCGAGGAACACCACAGCGCGGGCGATTTCGTCGGGCTCGCCGAGGCGGCCGGTCGGGATCAGCGGCAGGATGCTTTTCTCGAGCACGTCCTTCGGCACCGCCTGCACCATCTCGGTGTTGATGTAGCCCGGGCAGATCGCGTTGACGGTGATGCCGCCCTTGGCGTTCTCCAGCGCCAAGGCCTTGGTGAAGCCGATGTCGCCGGCCTTGGCGGCGGAATAATTGACCTGGCCAAACTGGCCCTTCTGGCCGTTGATCGAGGAGATGTTGATGACGCGGCCGAATTTGCGGGCGCGCATGCCCTCGATCACCTGGCGGGTCATGTTGAACAGCGAGCCGAGATTGGTGTTGATGACCGCATTCCACTGCTCCAGCGTCATCTTGTGGAACGCGCCGTCCTTGGTGATCCCGGCATTGTTGATCAGCACGTCGACTGGCCCGAGATCGGCCTCGACCTGCTTGACGCCGGCGGCGCAGGCATCGAACGAGCTGACGTCCCATTTGTAGACGGGGATGCCGGTCTCGGCCTTGAACTTTTCCGCGGCCGCATCATTGCCGGCGTAACTGGCGGCGACCTTGTAGCCGGCGGCCTTCAGCGCCTTGCTGATCGCCGCACCAATACCCCGCGTTCCCCCCGTCACCAATGCAACACGTGCCATTGTCGAATCCTTCCCTTGGCGCTTTTTGAACCACGATTTTTTGTAGCGTTGAATTAAGCGGGCCGCTTGACCAACATCAAGAACAAAACGCCCGGCACTGAGGCCGGGCGTTTGTTATCATCCGTGCGTTGCGCAGTTGCGAGATGATCTTTTCATCATTCAACGCATCCGCTGCCGTTTGTTTAGTCGCGCGCAATGCACATCGCGATGCCCATGCCGCCGCCGATACACAGCGTGGCCAAGCCCTTCTTGGCATCGCGCTTGCCCATCTCGTGCAGCAGCGTCACCAGCACCCGCGCGCCGGACGCGCCGACCGGATGGCCGATCGCGATGGCGCCGCCATTGACGTTGACCTTCGACGTATCCCAGCCGAGGTCCTTGTTGACCGCACAGGCCTGCGCCGCGAAGGCTTCGTTGGCCTCGATCAAATCGAGGTCGGCGATGTTCCAGCCGGCCTTCTTCAGCGCGGCGCGCGACGCCGGGATCGGTCCGGTGCCCATGATCTTGGGATCGACCCCGGCCTGGCCCCACGACACGATGCGGCCGAGCACGGTGCGGCCTTCCTTGGCGGCCTGCTTGGCGGTCATCAGCACCACGGCAGCGGCGCCGTCATTGATGCCCGAGGCGCTGCCGGCGGTGACGGTGCCGTCCTTCTCGAACGCCGGCCTGAGCTTGGCCATCGCGTCGATGGTGGCGCCATGGCGCGGATATTCGTCGTCGCTGACGATAATGTCGCCCTTGCGGGACTTGACGGTGACCGGGACGATCTCGTCCTTGAACCTGCCGGCCTTTTGCGCGGCCTCGGCCTTGTTCTGGGAATGGACCGCGAATTCGTCCTGCTGCGCCCGGGTGATCTGGTACTGCTTGGCGACGTTCTCGGCGGTGTTGCCCATGTGGTAGCCGTTGAAGGCGTCCCACAGCCCGTCCTTGATCATGGTGTCGACGAACTCGATCGGGCCCATCTTGGTGCCGCCGCGCAGATATTGCGCGTGGGGGGCCATGCTCATGGATTCCTGGCCGCCGGCGACGACGATTTCGGAGTCGCCGTTGAGCAGCGCCTGGTAACCCAGCGCCACGGTACGCAGGCCGGACCCGCAGAGCTGATTGACGCCCCAGGCCGGGCTTTCCACCGGAATGCCGGCGGCGATCGAGGCCTGACGGGCCGGGTTCTGGCCCTGCGCCGCGGTCAGGATCTGACCCATGATGACCTCCGAAACACGGCCCGGCTCAATGCCGGCGCGTTCAAGTGCGGCCTTGATGGCGATGGCGCCGAGGTCGTGGGCCGGCATGGTGGCGAAGGCGCCGTTGAAACTGCCGACCGGGGTGCGGGCGGCGCTGACGATGACGACATCGTCTGACATGGACATCTCCTGGGTTGAGCTTTTTGGGGCTTGAGGGCTGGATAGGGGCGGCCGGGTGCCGGGCCTGTCGCTCGGCTCTATCCTGTTAACCTAGGCATCAAGTGTCAATCGGCCAGAGGGGAAAATCATGCCGCGCCGCACTCAGAATAACGCCTTTGGCAGTTTTCGGAGCAGTCTCTATGCCTTGGGATTAACCGTGCCGCACAAAACGGTAGCCGAACCGCATTGAAAATGCTTACTTTGCTGCGTTGCGTTGCTCGTCTGCCCTTCGGCGATGCCGTTGGGTTCCCGTCCTCGGTGTGCATTGTGTGAGCCATGGCGAAATCAGACCAACCCACCACCATCAAGAAATACGCGAACCGGCGGCTCTATAATACCGGCACCAGCACCTATGTGACGCTCGAAGATCTCGCCTCCATGGTGAAGGACGGCGAGGATTTCCTCGTTTACGACGCCAAGACCGGCGACGACATCACCCGCTCGGTGCTGGCCCAGATCATTTTCGAGCAGGAGAACAAGGCCGGCCAGAACCTGCTGCCGACCACCTTCCTGCGCCAGCTGATCCGGTTCTACGGCGACAGCATGCAGATGGTGGTCCCGAAATATCTCGAGCAGTCGATCGACACGCTGACCCGCGAGCAGGAAAAGTTCCGCAAGCAGTTGACCAACACCTTCAGCGGAACTCCATTCGCACCGCTGGAAGAGCACGTCCGACGCAACATGGAAATGTTTCAGCAGACCTTCTCGATGTTCAAGCCGTTCGTGCCGCCGCGCGCGGGAAGTGCCGCCGAACCCGACAAGGTGCTGGAGCCGGCCGACGAAGAGGCCAATATCGAGGACCTGCGCCGCCAGATGAAGGACATGCAGGAGCGCCTCGAGCGCATGTCGAAAGAGACGAAGAAGGAAGAGGGAGCCTAGTTCACTCCCTCGTCGTCCACACACGCGCGCGGACCCATAACCACCGGCGCGCGCGGTTACGGCAGATCGTCAAACAGCTTCCTTGAATCGATAAATCACGCGGTATGGTCGCTGCGTTCGCAGGGACGACGAGCTAGCCCGCCGCTGGCAACACCGTCTCCCGCACCCCGCCCCATGGCCGCTGCGATGACGCGAGGCCAATCAGCCGTCCCTGAATGTAATCGCAGCCCCATTCGCGCAGCATGACGGCGGATTCCTCGTCCTGAACCCACTCCGCGACAGTCTTGATTTCGAGCCGCCGCGCCAGATCGATCAAGGTCTGCACGAAGGCGCGATCGTCGGTGGAGCGGGCGATGTTCTGCACGAACGCGCCGTCGATCTTGACGATATCGACACCGAGCTTGCGCAAATTCCGGAACGAGGTGTAACCGGCGCCGAAATCGTCGATCGCGATCTTGCTGCCAAAATTCTTCAGGCGGGTAACGAAGCCGCGGACGTCGTCGAGATCCTGGATCGCGACGGTTTCGGTGATTTCCACGATCAGCCGTTCGGCGACACCGGGATGGGCGCGCATCAGCGATTCGATCGACGCCCACCAGTCCGGGTCCATCGTGGTGTCGGGCGAGATGTTGAGGCTGAGCCGAACGTTCGGCGACTGCGCCAGTTCCGCGACCACCAGTTCAAGCACGCGGTGATCGACCAACCGGATCAGGCCGAGTTTTTCCGCGACGGGGACGATATCGGGCGCCAGCAGGACCTGCCCGTCGTCCTGCTCCATACGGACCAGGCATTCGTAGAACGCGGCATCCCGCGAGGTCGCATCGACCACCGGCTCGAACGCCATCACGATCCGCCGCTCGTTGAGCGCGGTGACGATCTCGTCGGTGACGCGGATATTGACGCGGCGCTGGGCGTCGCGCTCGACATTCGGGCGCCACACCGAAAACGAACCGGCGCGGCGGCGCTTGGCGCTGTCGAGCGTTTCATGGGCGCGGTTGATCGCCTCGTCGGCATTGCGCGCGTGGCGCGGCATGCTGACCGCGCCGATCGACGCCGTGATCGAGACCGGACCGGACGTGGTCGGCACCACCTCGTCGCGAATGCCAGCCAGAAATCGCTCGGCGGCGACATTCATGTCGTCGACAGTGCAGTTCTTCAGGATCAGCCCGAACTTGTTGCCGGAGAACCGGCCGAGCACGTCGCCACCGCGCAGCCGGGTGCGAATGCGCCTGGCCACTTCCGAAATCACGGCGTCGGCGACATCGAAGCCGAAGGCATCGTTGATGCGCGCCAGATGATCGATACCGATCAGCATGAAGGCGCAGGAGGTGCGGAAGCGCGAGGCTTCCTCGATGGCCTCAGCCAGCGATCCGACCAGATGGGTGCGGTTGAGTTCACCGGTCAAGGGGTCGTTGCGCGACAGCTTCAGCAGTTGCTCGTCACGGGCGTGGCGTTCGTTGTTGATTCGGACGATACCGTGGGCGCGCGCCGGCCTGCCGTCGGCGCCGGCGAACCAGCAACCGGTTTCCTCGATCCAGAGCACCGGCGCCGAGGTAGAGGTCCGCACGCCATACTCGATCCGGTAGGGCACGCCGTCACCGTTACGCGCGGGCGAGGAATGGCCGAGCGCGTCGGAACGGATCCCGCGCGCCGGCTCGATCAGTTTTGAGAACTCGGCGCCGCTGGCCAGCGATCCCGTTGGAATATCCGGAAAAACCGCAGCGAGATGATCGCTCCAGATCATCGCGTCGGTGGCGATATCCCATACGAAGGCGGCCTGGCCGAGCGAAGCCAGGATGGTCGAAGCTTGCGGAAGAGCGGATGTCACAATCGCCTCGTTTCGGGACAGGGCCGGGTGATTCTCTGCCCTAGGATAGTGGCTGTTTTGCTCCGGGCCAGCGCGTATTCCGCAAAACTGAACATCGGCGCTTGCGATCAGAATACGCCGGAATCCTTAAAGGAGAGAAAGCAGGGCATTTTCCCCGCGGCACACGCATCCATTTTGGCGAAACATCGCATTGCGCCAAATCCGTCAATCCGCTGGAAACCAGGTTTTGCGGTCGCCGGGAACGAATCGGCTGGAAACGGCATGGGCCTTGCGAAGTGGGAATCGGAAAGGGCGTCACGTCCCAAAATGTGACATTCAGCCGGATTTCGATTTGCAATGACGGACAGCGGTCGACCAGGGCAGACGGTAGATGACGGCGTCGTTGCCGACGCCAGGCCGGCTTGCGTTGCCCTGGTGCCGCTGGCGCAGCCGACGGAATGGACCAGGACGGCCCATCAGGCGCCCTCGCGGCCGGCATCGACCTTCGTCGCCCAATTGCTCGCAACTGCCGAGCATGCCCCGCAAACCCGCGCCCTGCGGCGGGCGACGGAGGCCGACGCGCAGACCGCCTACAGCGCCCGGCGGCCACAGGCCGGCGCCGCGGGCATCCGGACCCGGCAAGTCATCTGAGCCAAGTCATCTGAGCCAAGTTTTCTGAGCCAAATTATCTGAGGGTTAGCGCGGCGCATCCCGGGAGGGATGCGAACCATTGCCCGGCTGCAAGCCGGGGGACGGCACCTCGGGCGATGGTGCGACCTCGGGCTGCACGATCTTGGGCTCCAGCGGAGCGGCTTCGGCTGCGGGCGCGGACACCGGTTCGAACTGGGATTTGGGCTCCGCCGCTTCGGCATTGCGCGCATCACGCCGCGAGACTGCGGGCGCCGACGCGACCTTCGCTCCGCGCCGCCGGCGCAGCGCGATGCCCGACAGGAAATCTACCAGCGACAACAGCGTCAGCAGGAAAAAGGTCGAGGTGCCGAACTGCGGCAGCAACGCGAACTCCGCGCCCGCGCCACAAAACACCAGCAGCGAAAGCAAATGGTCGGTGAGGTACTTCGCGCCGGGACGCGCGCCCTTGATGACCTCGCACAGCAACATCAGGATGCCGAGCGTCAACAGGCCATCGGTCAGCGTCACCGGCCAGCCGGTGTCCGAGGGCAACGGCACAGTAAAGAGCGGCGCGGCGAACGACACGTCGCGCATCAGGAAGGCGATGATGTTGTAGATGGCGAGCGGAATCAGAAGAAGCGGAAAACCGATCATCGGCGGCGAGGCCTTCTGTTCAGGCAAGGGAGTCGAGGTTCTCAAGGACGGACCGCTCGGTCCGCCCGCCGGAAACCATCTTACCTCAGGCGTTGGCCGAATTCAGGCGCGCAGGGCCGTTCGGCCCACCGCCTGCACGCCGCGCTCAGGATTCCTTCTTGGCCTTCAGAACCTGGCGGCCCTTGTACATGCCAGTCTTCAGATCGAGGTGGTGCGGACGGCGCAATTCGCCGGAATCCTTGTCCTCGGCATAGGTCGGCTTCTTGAGCGCGTCCGCCGAGCGGCGCATGCCACGCCGCGAGGGCGATGTTTTTCTTCGGGGAACGGCCATGTCGTGTCCTCTAGGGTGTTGTCGGAGGCATCGTCCGTAACGGACGCCCGGCGCAGTAAAGCGCGAGCTGAAATGCCGATAAGGCCGCGCTTATAGAGGATGGAATGCCTCAAAGCTAGGTTCAAAATACGGACAAATGGCTCAAAAAGCGCGATTTTCCCGCCAACAGCGCTGCAACCCCTGGGCCTGCGCCCGGACCATATAGGTCCCGGCTAGGCGGCGCACCCCGGGGCCGGGATTGCGGGCGCTGCGCCTGACCGGATTGGGCAGGATTGCCGCCAAAAGGGCCGCTTCGCGCGGCGAAAGGGTGGAGGCGGAGCGGCCGAAGGCATGGATGGCCCCGGCTTCGGCGCCGAACTGGCCGGAGGGGCCGAGTTCCGCGATATTGAGATAGATTTCCAGGACTCGCTGCTTCGGCAGCACCAGATCGATCCAGATCGCCAACGGTATCTCCAGACCCTTGCGGACCACGCTGCGGCCCGGCCACAGGAACAGGTTTTTCGCCACCTGCTGGGTGATGGTGGAGCCGCCGCGCGCCACCGCGCCGTCCTCGGCGTCATCGATCACCTCGCGCAGCGCATCCCAGTCGATGCCGTGGTGGCTGCAGAATTTGGCGTCCTCGGAGGCCACCACCGAGCGCGGCAGCGCCGGCGAAATGGCGCCGAAATCGATCCATTGCCGCGATACCGGCGCACCCTTCAGCCAACGCCAGGCCATCAGCGTCGAGACCGGATGGCCGACGCGATAGAACGGCGCCACCAGGTACGGCAGCAACAGCACCGCCAGCACGATCAGCAGCAAATTTCGGGCGATGCGCAAATGGATGGGTTTCTGCTGCAAGACGGCGGGCGCGGCGCCGGCGAAGCCGCCGGCTTGACGATATGTCCCTGATAGTCCGGCTTTTTCCAGCCCTTTTAAGGCGCCGCGCGCCGTGCCGGCGGAATTGACGAAGCCGGTGCCATCAACGATTGTCCGGCCCGAACCGATCTGGAGCTCTTCTTGATGACGAACGGCACTGCAGCGACCGATTTTGCGAAACGACTGGACCAGACTGCGGAGGACACCGAGGCGCTGCTGGCGAAGCTATTGTCCGACGCGCCGTTGCCCGACGAGATCGCGCGGCCAAAGCGGCTGATGGATGCCATGCGCTATTCCAGCCTCGGCGGCGGCAAACGCCTGAGGCCGTTCCTGGTGGTCGAGAGTTCCACCGTATTCGGGGTGCCGCGCGAGGCGGCGCTGCTGGCCGGCGCCGCGCTCGAATGCATCCATTGCTACTCGCTGATTCATGACGACCTGCCCGCGATGGACAACAGCGATTTGCGCCGCGGCCGGCCCACCCTGCACAAAGAGACCGATGACGCCACCGCGATCCTGGCCGGCGACGCGCTGCTGACGCTGGCCTTTGACATCATCACCCGCGACGAGATTCACGGCGATGCCACCGTGCGGCTGCAGCTGACCCGCGCGCTGGCGCGGGCCTCGGGCACCGGCGGCATGGTTGGAGGCCAGATGCTCGACCTTGCCGGCGAAGGCCGGTTCGGCGACCGCGAGCCGGTCGACGTGGCGCGGCTGCAGCAGATGAAGACCGGCGCATTGCTGCGTTATGGCTGCATCGCCGGCGCCATCCTCGGCCAGTCCACGGCGGCGCAATACCAGGCGCTCGACGATTACGGCCGCGCGCTCGGCGAAGCCTTCCAGATCGCCGACGACCTGCTCGACGTCGAGGGCGACGCGGCGGCGCTCGGCAAGCAGACCGGGCAGGACGCGGCATTGGGCAAGACCACCTTCGTCACCCAGCTCGGAATCGATGGCGCCAAGCAGCGCGTGCGCGATCTCCTGGCCAAGGCCGACTCCGCGCTCTCGATCTTCGGCGCCAAGGGCGACGTGCTGCGCGCCGCGGCGCGCTTCGTCGCCGAACGCAAGAACTGACATGCCGGCGGCGAAGAAGGAACTCGACGAACTTGCCGCCCGGCTGAAGAAGATGCCGGCGCCGGTCCGCGTGGTCTATGCGCGGCCGCGCACCTTCGTCTCGATGGCGATTGGAACAGTCGCGTTTTTCCTGCTGCCGGACTCGCTGCGGCTGGTAACGCGGCTGCTGGTGGCTTGGGACATCTTCGCCGCATTCTATCTGGCACTCGCCTACGCCATGATGTTCCGCTGCGATCACAGCCACATCCGCCGCAATGCGATCCTGCAGGATGACGGCCGTTTCCTGATCCTGCTGGTGACCGCGCTCGGCGCATTCGCCAGCATCGCCGCCATCGTGTTCGAACTCGGCGCATCGAAACGCGGTGCGTCCGAGCTCACACTGGCGGTGGCGACGATCGTGCTGTCGTGGGCGGCGGTGCATACGACCTTTGCGCTGCATTACGCCCATGATTATTACCGCGGCGCCAAGCCCGGCGGACTGCAGTTTCCCAGCGGCGACAAGAACGACCCTGCCGACTACTGGGATTTCGTATATTTCTCGTTCGTGATCGGGATGACGGCGCAGGTGTCCGACGTCGGCATCACCGACAAGACCATCCGCCGCACCGCTACCGCGCACGGCATCGTCTCGTTCGTGTTCAATACCGCGCTGGTCGCGCTGATGGTCAATATCGCAGCAAGCGCGATCTAGCGGCGAGCCGCGCCGTCCGTCGGCAGATCCGGATTTTCCCGCGTCAGTTGCAGACTTCCACATTGCCGCCGCTGCCGTCGCGAGGTGAACCACCCTGATGCACGATGCGACAGCCGCGCTGAACCGGGCGGCAAATGTGCGAGTTGCAAACGATCTGGCCCGATCCTCCGGCCGAACCGCGAATCCTGGACACGCCGGCCTCGGGCTGGAATTGCGGACGTACCGGGCGCTCACGCTCCCGGCGAACGTCGCTATCGCGCGAGGCCACCGGCTTCCTGGCGCGGCGCTTTTCACATTCATTGTCGTCATTGAGGAACGAGCCCTCCGCGCAGACGATCTTGCTGCAGCGGTCGCCGTCGGCCTTGAAGCCGTGCTCACAGACCAGCGGGCAGACCCGCGACGATTTCAGCTTGATCGTGTCGAGCGCATCGAGGTTCGCGAGCTTGACGTCGAGCCTCGTGCCGGCATGCCGGTTGAACAGTGCCATCGATCGCTGCGAGGCCGCGTTCCATTGGCCGTCGGTGGACGCGGTGAGACAGCCGACGCGACGCAGTTCGGCCTGGACGGATTTCGTGATGTCGACCGGCGGCGCAGCTGTCGTCAGCGCGGCAAGGTCGGCGCCCTTGTCGGCCTGGGCCCGCTCGGCCGTCGACGGCGCCCTGCTCGCGTCCGCATGGCTGGCGACCAGCTTGGTCGCGCCCGCCTTCTCAGCTCCCTGGGCTTCAGCTGCGGTGCGTTTCTGTTCCGCGGCGGCGGCCTGGTCCTGGGCCACCTGCTTGGCCTTCTCGGCGGCGATACGGGCGTTCTCGGCGGCCTTGGCGTCGGCGTCGGCCTTGGCCTGCTGCGCCTTTTGCGCACCCTCGGCGGCCAGCCGCGCCCGTTCCTGTTCAGCCAGCCGCGCCTTTTCGGTGGCAAGGACCCGGGCTTCCTCGGCGGCAAACTTCTCGAGTTGAAGCCTGGCAAGGCTGGCATAGAAACCATCGGGATATTGCGCGAGGAAGGCGTTCAGCGCGCTCTTGTTGCCGATCTGCAGCGCGAGTTCATAGTCATGGCGGGCTTCGGCCTGGGGGCTGGGCGCCGGCGCTGCGGGCGCCGCCTTGGCGGGCGCCGGCACCAGCGGCACGTCTTCACCGCCGAGCGAGCCGTAGACAAACGGCTCCTGCCGGTTGCCAGTGGTCTTCAACACGTCGTCGCGAACGAACCCGAACGCACGGCGCACATCCAGCCCCGGCGTCGTCAGATGCTTCGACAGCGCCACCGTGAACGGGCTGTTCTTGCCGTCGCCATCGGCCGCCGTCGAGCCGGCCTTGGCGGAATAGGCGATCAGCACGTTCGGACTGGTCGGCTCGATCTTGGCCAGGCCCTGCCCGATCGCGCGCGACGCCACCGTTCGTTTCATGTTCTTCGAGAACGGATTGTCGCGGCAGGCATCGAGGATCACCAGCCGCAGCTTCTTGGCGGGCTCAATCGCCAGCAGCACACGGTCGAGCGACAGGGCTTCGTCGTAGACGTCGGTATCGCGTTCCAGTTTCGCATCCACCGGAATCAGATAATTCGAGCCTTCCACCTCAATGCCGTGACCTGCGTAATAGACCACGGCGATGTCGGCGTCGCGGGCGCGGTCGGCAAATTCGCGCAACGCGCGGCGCGTTTCGGCCGCCGGCAGATCCTGACGCGAATCGACGACGTCGAAGCCGGCATGCTTGAGGGTCGCGGCGATCACGGCGCCGTCATTGACCGGGTTCGGCAGCTTCGCCGCGTTCTGGTAGGCCGCATTGCCGAGCACCAGCGCTACACGCTTCTCGGCCCATGCCGGCTGGCACACCAGCAACAGCGCCGCGGCGGCGAGAAAAAACGGGCGCAATCCTTGGGATTGGGGCGATTTCATCATGACGCGTCTCATGCGGTGGCCGTTACTAGCACGGCAGCCTGCCTACCAGAAGGCTGCGGCCGATCTTGTGAGGCAGATCACGCCCGAACCCGGTGCGACCGGGTCGTTGGGAACTGGAACACCTTGTCATTAGTACCGCCAGAGCCCGATCGGTTCGCGCCTTTTCAATCACGTTTGTTGCGTCGCGCAGGGCTCGCTTCACACTCCCCAGGGCAGGGCAAGATTGGATAGCACTAGCCTGTCTTCCGCTCGATATCGACCCAGCGGCTGCTGACAGCGACGGGATCGTCGCTGTCTTTCACTTCCACCTTGTACTGCTCGATGTCAGCTTCATTCACGTCGGCATCGCTCATGGCGTAGCTCACCCGCCGCAGGATCGGCCAAAGCTGGCCGTCCAGATCCGCCAGATCGACCTTGATATGTGGATATCTGGATTGTCCCGTGGCCGGTTTCGCAAACATCGCCTCGAACAATTGCTTCGAACGTTGCAGCCCATCGCCGGTCAATGCCACCGAGCCCGGCTCGCTGGCCGGATCATCGATCATTCCCTTTTGGTGCAGCCGGCCCAACGCATCCGGATCGAAGCCCTTCCCGGCCCGGCCTTGCTCCTGCAGGGTGAGGTGGAGCAAAGCCAGAACGGCGTCATCGATGCGGTCCGTGTCGATCGCCATCGCGATACATCTCCCGTCAAAAAGCAACGGCGCAATCCTACCCGGAACGCGGGCGGCTTGCCACGTTCTCCGGCAGCCATCGCTTCATTCCATTTTTCCGAACGCATCGCAGGCTGCCGCGGCGCCAAGGACTGGAAGTCATCGGTAGCGTGATCGATTTATTCGTGGCTTAATTCGATCCAGAACAGGCCATTCGAGGGAGTTCCAACGTGAGCCATGACCGTTCCACCGTCGAAGCCGTCGTCCAGCATTATTTCGACGCCCTGTATGAAGGCGATGCCGGCAAGCTCGGCGAGGTCTTCCACCCCACCGCCGACCTGCGCTGGGTCGAGAAGGGCGCACTGCAGGTTCTCACCGTGCCGGACTGGCTGGATCGCGTCAGCAAGCGGCCCTCCGGAAAAGCCGAAGGCAAGGCGCGCGAGGATTTCATCGTGACGATCGACCGCTCGGACGATTCCACCGCCTTCATCAAGGTGCGCTGCCAGCTGCCGCCGCGGTATTTTACGGACTATCTGGTGGCGATGAAGCTCGGCGACGGCTGGAAAATCGTCTCGAAGTCCTACCGCTACGATCTGCGCGAGTAAGCATGAACTGGCTTCCCGCTGCGGTCGCATTGACCTCGCGCGGCTTCCTTGCGATTTGAAGGAACGGGGATGTCGAACACGTGGAAGCCCAATTCCAGATCTTTCTGATTCTGCTCGCGGTGCTGGCGGGTACCGCGCTGCTGGCGCGCAGGACCAATATCGCGCCGGCCATCCTGCTGTTGCTGGCCGGCGTCGCGCTGGCCTTCGTACCGGGCATGCCGACGCTGGAATTGCCGCCGGAACTGGTGCTGCTGCTGGTGCTGCCGCCGCTGATCTATTCGGCCAGCGTCGCCATGAGCTGGCGCGAATTCAAATTCAACCTGCGCATCATCGCCGCGCTGGCGGTGGGCTGCGTGATTTTTACCACCTGCGCGGTCGCCGCCGCGGCGCACTTTCTGCTCGGGTTGCCGTGGAGCGTCGGGTTCCTGCTCGGCGCCATTGTCGCTCCTCCCGACGTGGTGGCGCCGCTGGCGATCGCCCGCAAGCTCGGGCTGCCGCGCCGCATCCTTGTCATCCTCGAAGGCGAGGGCCTCGCCAACGACGCTACCGCGCTGATCCTGTACCGCTTCGCGGTGGCGGCGATTTCGACCGGGATGTTTTCGCTGCCGAAAGCGACCGGCATCTTCACCGTTGTCGTGGTCGGCGAACTGCTGTTCGGCGTCGTCGTCGGCTGGCTGTTCCTGCGAATGCGGCATCGCGCGCGGGATCCGCAGGTCGAAATCACGCTGTCGCTGCTGACGCCCTATATCGCCTTCTGGATCCCGCATCATTTCGGCGGCTCCGGCGTGATCGCCACGGTGGCCTGCGGGCTGTACATGAGCTGGAACGGGCCGCTGCTGATCTCCTCGGCAACACGGCTGCAGGGCATCTTCTTTTGGGACCTTGTGATCTACCTGATCGAGGGGATGCTGTTCCTGCTGACGGGATTCCAGCTGCGGCTGCTGTTCGAGAAATCGAAAGCGTTTCCACTCGATGAAATCCTGCTCGCGACCGTGTTGGTCGCCGCGATCATCATCGTCGCCCGCTTCGCCTGGGTGTATCCCGCCACCTATCTGCCGCGGCTGTTGAACCGGCGGCTGCAGGCGCGCGATCCGGCGCCGTCATGGCGCCAGGTGTTCGTGGTCGCCTTCACCGGCGTGCGCGGCGCAGTTTCGCTGGCCGCGGCGCTGGCGCTGCCGCTGGCGCTGCCGAACGGCGAGGGCTTTCCGTATCGCGACCTGATCCTGTTCGTTTCGTTCGGCGTCATCTTCATTACGCTGGTCGGACTGGGGCTCGGGCTGCCGCTGGTCGTGCGGTGCCTCGGCATCGCCGACGCCGGCCGCGACGAATATCGCGCGGAGCACGAGGCTGAAATCGCCGCCCGGCGCGAGGCCCTCGGTGCCGCGCTCAAATCACTCGACGCGATGACCGACGACCGCGAATTGTCCGACGAGGTCGTCAAGCTGTTGCGCGCGCGGCACGAGACCCGGGCCAACCAGATGCCGGATACCCTCGACCCCGACCGCCACGAGGCCTCGGCGGCCGGCACGGAATTGACGCGGGAACTGATCGGCTCGGAACGCAAGTTCATCCACGCCTTGCTGCGCGACGGCAAGATCACCGACGAGACCAGGCGGCGGATCGAACGCGACCTCGACCTGGAGGAAGCCAGCCTGGCCAACCGGGAGTATCGGCGGATGCCGTTGTAAAGGGTGA
>Ga0307297_10000174_pt1 | contig 15172 bp, 14 predicted proteins | sample ER_DNA_157_FD_194464 | JGI IMG/M metagenome (GOLD analysis project Ga0307297, IMG submission 194464) | Bulk soil microbial communities from the East River watershed near Crested Butte, Colorado, United States - ER_DNA_157 | ecosystem: Environmental > Terrestrial > Soil > Floodplain | place...
TTCGCCCGCCGGAACGATGTAGCGGCACAGCGGATAGGGCAGGTCCAGTTCGGGGGTTGGTGTGAGGGTGGGGAGGAGGACCGGAGGACAGAACAGTACCGTGACCTCGGCTTCCCGGAGGATGGGAACGAGCTCCGGGCCGGAGCGGATCTGTTCCTTGGTCAGCATGACCACAGTGCAGCCCTACACCCAGGCGCTGTACATCTCAGAGATGCTGCCATCGTAGCCCAGCGACGAGGTGAGCGAGGTTGCGTCCATGCCCGGAAGGAGATCGAGGTAGTCGGCGTAGCTCAGGGCAAGGTTCACGTAACCTGCGTGCGGGCACTCGACTCCCTTGGGCATCCCAGTGGTGCCGCTTGTGTAAAAGATGGTCGCAAGGCGCTGCGTGGGGTCGTCCAGCCAGGACGGCGGTTCCCTGCGGGGCATCCTCTCCGGCAACGTCAGGACGTCGAGTGTAGGCAGGTCGCGGAACTTGTCTTGCCCCCGCGTCAGAATGACGACCGGCCGTGCGTCGTCGAGCATGTGGGTGACCAGGGCATCGGGCAACGTCGTATCCAGGAACATCACTGTGCCGCCAGCCTTGAGAATGCCCAGGTGCGCGGCCACGATTTGCCAATTGTCTTGCGACATGGCCACGGCCACAACCTGGTCGGGTCCTGTGAGGAAGGGGGAAAGGGCCGCTGCCACGCCCTCTGCTCGCGCATCGAGCTCAGCGAAGGTCAGGGATTCTCCGGTGTGGGGAATCTGCAAGGCCGTCAGATGCGGAAACTTCTCGGCCGATCGGCTGAAGACTTCCGTGAGCCAGCGGATCCCTTTCTGATGCGGTACGTTCACGAGGTAGCTGTCGCCAAAGACATCCGTCAGGCTGTATGGGCAGGTGTCCGCCTGAGGTATTTTCTCAGCCGCCCAACAATAGCGTCGCCAGGCTACAAACGTCAGCACCAGGAAAATCGCGACGGCAGTTGTTGCAAGACTTGCTGCCAAAGTTCGTCCTCACATTTCGCAAGTCTGGACTCTCAAGTTCTCAGAACAGGTTCTCGGAGACGCCTGGGTCGTCGAGCTCAAAAGGTCATGGTTGCTCGCTGCCTGAGCATGGCGAAGGTACTACGTTTAATCGAAGTATCGCTGTAGCGTACCATTTCGGCGGACATCCAGGGTAACGCAATGGGGTCCACCGCCCAACAGTTTGGAGTGCCGCAATTTCAGGGGGATCACATCAAGCCCTTCCTTCTCCAGGAGCCTTATCAGAGACGGCTGATTTCGATCGACCACGACCAAATTGGGATTGATGCTGAATGCATTCATGTCAATCCAGTCACTGCCAATGGATCTGGACAGATAGTCGGCATCATGTCTGTCTGTGTTCTCCATCGGTGGACTGTAGATGACCTTCCACTGCTTCAGGATTTTGGGCAGGGTGTCGTCATTGACACGAGCAGGATTGGCGAGGATCAGGCCAGGGCGCAAGGCCACAAGGGTCGAGTCGATGTGGCTGCCAAAATAGACATCCTTGAGGAAATGGACTCGATATTTGTCACCTAGAATGGACTGCAGCCAGTGTCCCCCCAACTCGTTGCCCGTGGCGCTGACCAGATAAATCAAATCCTCGCCAAAGCGCAGGACGTTAGCTGCATCAAAGGCCGGTTCATCGTTGCGTGGCGTGGGCTTGTCTGGATCGACACCCTCGAAGAGCGAGTCGAGGAGCATGGGCTTGGGAGCGCTGTACCACTTTGCGCCTGACTTCATATACGCCATCAGCAACGTGCGATAGCCGAACGTTTCCTGGGCGCGGCTGCGGATGACATTGGGCGTTTCGATAATGTGGTCACCGATGACCAGCAAAACATCGCGAGGACAATAGTTGTAGTACCCTTGGGCTTCCCAATGGATCGTGGAAAATTTGCGATCGTGCTGCCAGGTGTCCGGACGTTTGACGGTGATGCCCAGGCTTTCCAGGATTTTGGCAAATCCGTTCAAATCCTCTTCCGTCTCTTCAATGACCTGTTGAGGAAAAGGGCCGTGGGGAATTGCGGCCAATGAACGGTCAGGAAATTCCGCCAGCTGGGTGCTTCGATCTGGCGTGGGATACCGCGCATTCAGTGGATTGCCCACAATAACTTCTTCAAGTTGATCCCACTCATTGCAACTCCATACACCTGACATGCTAATCTGCCCGCTCCCTTGTTCCTCAGTGAGAATGACCTGACCTGTATCCTTCGGAGCAGCGCGAGTGCCCCGCGCTTGGGGTTGATGCATTTCGAATTTCGAAAAGTCTTGCATGTTATTCACCATCGGGCGGAATTGCTGAAGAAGTCAGGGAATGCGATTGCCGCGCCGGACGATTTCGCCGCCTCGAGTACAAAATTGCCGACTGCAAGATCAAGAACACCAAGCCCAAATGGCGAAAATATCCGAGGCTTTCCGGGATCAGGTTTGAGCTTCTTCTCTAGAACATCCACCAAACTCCCGGAGACAAAGTCCCTGTTTCCCGTCGCCATTTCTGTCAGGTGGAGCGACGTTCTTGCCTTCAGGCAATGATCCAGATCATCGACAATGTTTTGTGATCCGAGAATCACATTCACGCAGATGTCGCGCAGCGACAAGTGCAGGACAGTGGGGCAGTGCGCGAACAGTTTTTCATCGGAAAGATAGGGATCCAGCGTAGTCGTGGTGAACAATATCAGGGAGGAATCGGATATGGCGCCCTCCGGCCGATCCTGAATATCGGCCTGCAGGTCGTGATGATCGCGAAGCCACTTGCAGAAGTGATCCGCCTCTTTACGGTCCAGATCGTACAAACTGATCTTATCAAACTTCCAGTTTCGAAATAAAAGCCACTCGACGGTCGTACGAGCGATTACGCCGGTTCCGATTACGCCGAGAGTTCCCTTAAAGGGATTGGGGGAGATCTGCTCTGCTGCCGACGCGGCTGAGGCGGCAGTGCGCGTAGCACTGATCAGCGATGCCTCGATACAGGCCAGCGGATAACCCGTCGTGGCATCGTTCAGAATCAGGACTGCCGACGCCCGTGCCAGGTTACTGGCCCTGTTTTCAGGGAAACTCGATATCCATTTGATGCCGCTTTTTTGGACCGCACCGCCGAGATGGGCTGGCAACGCGATGATGCGGGCGCTGGGCTTGTCCGGATATCGGAGGAAGTAGCTGTCCGGATTGAGAGTGTTTCCCGAGCCGTGAAGACGGTATGCCGCCTCGACGGCGTCGAAAACCTGCTTCTTGTTGTCGTCAATTATACGCTTGACCGTTGAACCGGGAACAACATGGAAGGTAGGAGCGGATGGCATGCTTTCGTCCCCCGTTTACGCCCGACTGTTTTGCCGGCGATCGTGTCAAGCATCTCGCTAACGTGCGCCGACGGTGGCGGGTCATGGCTATTGTTACGCCAGAGCGCCGGCTGTGAGCGCGGCGACCAAGCGGTTTTTTTTGTGCCTCACTTGGACAAGACGGACGCATAGGTGTGCGCCGACCTGTCATCTTCAGGTGCGATGAACTTCTCTACCCAGGCGGGGTCATAAATAGTGTCCAGGTACTTTTCGCCGAGATCCGCGGAGATGGCGACTATGGTGTCGCCGCGACTGAACTCTGGAGCGAACTGCTGGACAGCGGCCAGGACTGTTCCGGTGCTTCCCCCAACAAGCAGGTGATAATTTCGAACGAAAGAAAGACAGGCTTCGACCGTTCTTTCCTCGTTCACTGCGACGACTCTATCCGGCTTGGCGAGGTCTGCAAGCTTTGGTCTGACGCTCGCGCCAATGCCGGGGATGTTTCTTTTGCCGGGTTTGCCTCCGAACGTGACGGAGCCTGTTGGTTCGACAGCCACAACCTTGATCCCAGGGAAGTCTGCCCGAAGTCGTTCCGAGACCCCGGCGAGGGTACCGGTGGTTCCGCTTCCAACAAAAACCCAATCGACCTTGTCAAATTCGCACGCAATCTCGTTTGCCGTTTGCTCGGCATGAACATTCTTGTTGGCTATATTGGCATATTGATTGAGCCAGACTGCGTTGGGCTCCGACCGCCGTATTTGATCGATCTTGTCCAGCCTGCTCCCCAAATATCCCCCGGCGGAGTCGCGATCCTCAACGACGATAACCTTTGCCCCATAGAGCTCCATGCCTCTCAAAGTCGCGCGATTGGCGTTCGGATCGGTCACGCAAATAAATTGGTAGCCTTTGATGGCACATATCAAACTAAGCGCCAGCCCGAGATTTCCTGATGACGATTCGACCAATATGGTTTCGTTTGGCTTGGCAATCCCTCGCCGCTCCAGGTCCTCGACAAGCCCTATCGCAGTCTTGACCTTGATCGAGCCCGTTATATTGAACCCTTCCAACTTTAGAAACACGTCGTGTCTTCCGGCAAAGGCCGGAAGACGATAAAATAAATCACGAAAAATCAGCTGTAAGGGCGACTCGATGATCATGGTTCGGCATCCCTTGAGCAGAAGACCTTGTTTCCCCGTGGCCACCGCAGCGGCGTGGCTCATCAGTTTCACCGCCGTCGCCGGCGGGGCGACCTTGAAGCAGGCTCCTTGAACATCTGCCGATTGTGGTGTTCATCGCCTGTTCATCGCCCTTTTGGGGATGCGTTATCGATCATGCATAGTGATTGTCAGATAGGCAATGCCAGAATTTGACATCGTTGCCTGCACGGGCAGGCCGCACCTGTAGGGGGCAGTTGATGTGCGGCTCCTCTGCCTTCTGGATGGAGCTATTCGTGCGCGCTGATCCAACGGAAAACACGGGGCCCGCAATCAATCGTCCCTTGTTCGCCGGTCCCGCGTCTCGTTCGCCGGTCCCGCGTTCTTTGACTTCAACACTTTCAATGCGCGGCGGATCAATGGATCGATGCCGTTTTCAATATCGGTCTTCTTGTTAAGCAGCTTGATGTCGACTGGTACACCCTTACCCTCGTAGCACACCAGGTCAGCTGAAAGGTATACCTGGTACGATAAGCAGTACTCCCAGCCATTGGGGAGTCTCTTCTCAAGCTGGTACGAGAATATGCCGTTCGTATGATCGCCTACGATCGTAACATGAGGCAGCTCCTTTATCGCAAGTGCGAAGGCCTCTCCGCCGCTAAAAACGGAATCACAGGTCAAAAGCACGATTGGCCCGGTGAATTGTACGTCGCCCTGCGGTTCGAGATACCAAGTCTTGAGGGGCGCAAAGGCATCCTTGCCTGGGCCAATCTTCGTCTTCCTGTGAAAAGCGATCCGCTTGCGGTCGCAAAAGCGATTGATGATGGCGATCGCAATACTATCCTCCCCGCCGGGGTTGTCGCGAATATCAAGAATAATCCCTTTCAGGTCCCTGAAGTCACCGGCAATCTTGTCAAGAGCGGCAGTCAGTCTCCGCTTGCTAACGCCCTCCAGCTCGAGGATCCGAATGTAGCCGAATTTCTGCGACCTGCAGTAGCGAAGCATCCAGGCCTCGGTCGCCGAAGGCCTCCCGAAAGAATTGTCGACAAGAGTCTTTTCGGTCGTTTTGAAGAGCCGCTTAATCTCGCGGGTCGTGAATTCTTGCCTGAACCTGGGCTGTTTTTCCGGATTGAAGTATCGTTTCTTCCGACCCGCACCTGCTTTGGCCGTCAACTCTACATGCCCGTCATTTAACGGAGCGAGCATCTGGCAAAAGATCTCGAAAAGTTCGTTGTCGCTGGTCTTGCTTGTGACTCTTGGTCTGTAGGTGTCATACTGCTTTTTCCAATTGACGTTCCTCAATTGGAAAAATGGGTATCTTCTGTTAAAGGTCTCCCACAAGACCTTAAAATTCCTTTCAGGGTCGCGAATGCTCATGCCAATGATCCTAATGCAGCAACAGCGCTGAGTCTGGACGGCTAGTGGGACATTCAAACCGTTAGGTCGAAACAACGAAAAGCAAAGAAAGACGTGTCGTTTTCCGGTCAGGGCGCGAGATCGGGCACCAGCTTTACAAGGAGTTCGGAGCCGGCAAGCTGGATCGCGTAGATTTCCAAAGTGTGCCGACCGATGAAACGCAGGGCGCCGGCTATGGCTTCTGGCGGTTGAATGCGACTCGAGCCGCGCACGAACAGACACAGGCTCGCGGACCAAACGCCGATGCCGAAAATGAAGACGGCGAACTGTATTTGAGGAAACGCATATTCGCTTTGTTCCTGCCAAATGTAGGCGACCACGGCGGCAAAGCAGGCCAGCAGTCGCATTGGGCCCTCGTTCTCCTTGATCGCGGGGGCGGGCGGTGCCGAGCTCAGGGCTGGGCCATGCACGTCGGTAGCTGATCTGCTGTCGACATACCTGCGTTGGCATAAGCCGAACAGGGCCCACAGCCATCCCTCCGAGCCATAATCAACAATTTTGCCCGCTATCGACAATACCGCGAAAAGTGCGGAAACAAGGACGGCGAAGGCGGCCCAACCGTGACGTTGCAAAAGGATTTGCACGTAGGGCCGTGCACAGCGGACGAGTGCAAGGCTCAAAAGAATGTTCGGTGCTACCCAGGTCCAGTTTGCATTCCAGCTTTCGAGTAGGGTCAATATAACACCGAGCCAGATCCAGTGTAGCGGGACGGTCTTGGTCTGCGCGTAGCCCGCAAGAAAGAAGAACGCTGGAGCTGCGAGGCGTCCGAAAACGCTCCACCAGCGGTCGTCTCCCACGAAGAAATGGCCGAAATGGCCGACCGAGACCGCGATGATTGCAACGGTTTTCAGCCAATCGGCGTTGTCAACGGCCTGAGGCGTGTGCGGATTTCGATGAGACGTGCTCGTCGAATGCATGGTGTTTATGCACCCCTGCGTCCAAACTTGTAGTCGTTTAGCGGTACACGAAGGCAGCTGACTCTCGAGGCCGTCTCGCATGTTAAGTTCGCACTGACTCTGCCGCAACCGTTTTTATGGATTCTGAAATGGAGACCAAGTTCAGACGGCTGCCAGCTGCCTGACGGGTTTAACGGGAGCAACGTCGTAGGGATTCGTCGCCCATCATCGGCAAGCCTTGTTGGCCGCGGCGGGGATCGCGAGGAAGGTGATGCTGGCCGGCGCGATCGCCACCGCGCCGCGGGAAGCCTGAACACCTTGCAGGCGCGGCAGTTCACCGCCGGTTTGCAGGGCGAGCGGACGACCGTTCAGCCGCACTTGCGCATCCTGCAGGGCGGCCGCTTCCAGAGTGTAGCGTTCGGAATCGCCGGCAAGTTCCAGCGTGTGGGATGCAACGCGGTCGGTGTTGATGACCAGCAGGGTTACGCCGCCCGGCATGCCGCGCTGGCAGTGGGCATAGATGTGCAGACCGGCGCGAAGCGGCACGCCGGGCTCGAGTACGCCGGTTCCCATTAGCTGCCGCCACAACAGCGCGCCCCAGTAATTTGGCCGGGGCGCCAGCGTGCTTTCGTCGAGCAGGCCGTAGTCGCTGGCCGCGAAGGTGTTGTGCATCACGACCTGAACGCCGGCCCGCGCCAGCCGTCCCAGCTGATCGAGGTATCTGAACGTATCCAGGAAGGTCGCGGCCCAGCGGTTGCCGCCGCAGGCCGTCTCCGCGGTTTCGGTGAGCCAGATCGGCTTGCCCGGTGCGAACCTGTCTCGCAGCAACCGGTAGAACGCCACGGTCTGGTCGGTCCGCACCAGCCATTGTTCGGAAAGCGCATCCTCCGAGGTATGCGAGCCGCGGCACCGCTCCGACAGCGCGCCATAGTGGTGATATGAAAACGCATCGAGGCCAGCGGCGCCGGAGGCAACGAGCAGCTCCTCAGCCATTGCTGTCTCCCCGACGGTGCCCGGACCGAGTACCATGATGCCGGAAAAATTCTGCTTCACGAATGAATGGAAGTGCTGGAAGTCGCGTCCGTAGGCTGCTGCATCGTAGCCGGCCGGTGCTCCGCCCATCGCGGCGAGGTTCGGCTCGTTCATGAATTCGGCGGCGGCGATCGCGCCGCCGACGGAGTTTGTATAGGCGAGCAGGCGGCGCGCCTGCTCGGGCGTCCAGACGCCGGCCGGATCGCGGGTGCCCGGGCTGATGGCAAAGGAAGTCACGATGGCGGCCCCGGTCGATCGCGCGAGATCGACCACGCCCCGCCATTGCTGCCGGCTGAGAACGCCGTTGAATCCAGCGGGCGGCGCCGGCGGGGTGGTATCGGAATCCGCAAAGAAGGTGGCGTTGGCCCAGGTTCCGCTGACACGCAAATAGGCCGGCGCCAGCGCCGCGGCGAGCATTCGCAATCGAGGGTCGGTCAGGTCGATCGGCGGCCGCCAAGCGTACAAATCAGGGGAGTCCGGCGTATTCGGCCCGTATGGCCGCCAAAACCGTCCGCCGGTCACCTCGACCATTTCAACATTGTAGGACTGGAAACGTTCGTCGACCGTGCCGACCCGAGCCATGGTCGAGGGCGTCAGCGTGTCGGCGAGTGCCGGCGGGCAGACAGCTGCTGTCAGCAGCGTGGATATCAGGCCGGCCCGAAGCCAGGGCCCGATCCGCCGGACCTCGTGCACGCCAATGGCCGCCGTCCGAGCGAACAAGGCTCCCTCCTCAGCGACGCACCATGGGGCGCAAGCGCCGTTCGCATCGTCGGAACCCGGATTTCTGAACCTGACTCAGCGGACCGGCGCGTGCGGCGGCAGGATAGCAGGGCCTTTGTCGGTCGGAAATATGCTTTCATATAAAGCGCGTGACTGCTGAATAAGTCTGGCCCTGTCGACCACAGGGTCGGGCTTCCGGAATGGTATGACTTCGCCCATCTGCTTTCCAGTTCGTCAGCAATTGGCTTGCATTTCACGCTTCACGTTTGGGCGTGTAGGTGCCCGCGACGCATTTGTAACCTTGCAGTCGCCACTCCCGGTAGGGACCCTTGGTCAGCCACTCGGCAATACCGATCTGCCCGTTGACCTGACAGGCCGTCATGGTGATGCCCGATTGATCACTGGTGGTGACGACTTTCTCAATGCATAGCTGGCTGTTACAGAGAACAGCGACAAGAGTAACGAACATCATGCACCTTTCCGACGAGAGAGCCCGGTCACTCCGCCTATCCAGCAATCGTGCCACGATTGAATCAGCTGGTGCGGGCGTGTTGGCAGTTGGACGCGCCGGGCTATCAGCACGAGATTGCTGCAGCTCTCAAAGTGAAGCAGCGATGCGTTCACGACAGGTTACCAATGCGTTTACGCGAGGTTACTATCGTGCAAAGCAGCCGCTGGCCGGCTAGAAGTGCAATGCGCGCGTTCCGGGTCGGTGACACCGGGCTAACCCATCGCGTTCTTGATGACCCCCAACAATTCCTGGAACGGTTCAGCGCATGGCTGATCTGACGGCGCTTGCCGCATCACGTCGTACATCTTCGGCACCAGCTGCACGGCCTGATCAAGTTCGCTGTCGCGGCCGGGTTGATAACCGCCCATCAGGCGAAGATCGCGCGTGTCCTCGAAGCGGGCTATCATGGCGCGCAACTTGCGAACAAGGTTGAGCTCTTCCGGTGACCAGACCTGCTGAGCAAGGCGGGATACCGACGAGAGCACGTTGATGGCGGGGTAGCGTCCCTGATCCGCGACGTCCCGGTCAAGCACGATGTGTCCATCGAGCGTACTGCGTACCGTGTCCGCCACCGGCTCATTGTGGTCGTCGCCGTCGACGAGGACGGCATAGATGCCGGTGATGGAGCCCTGGCCGTCGGTTCCTGGCCCGGACCGCTCGAGCAGGCGTGGCAGATCGCTGAATACGCTCGGCGCGTAGCCGCGCGCAATCGCGGGCTCTCCTGTCGCCAGCGCGACTTCGCGTGCGGCGTGGGCAAATCGCGTGATGGAGTCGACGATCAGCAGCACGGATTCGCCGCGGTCTCGAAAATATTCGGCCACTGTCGTGGCCGTCTTGGCTGCCAGCCGCCGCATCATCGGGCTCTCGTCACTGGTGGAGACCACCGTAATCGCGCGCGAGCGGTGGTGAACCAGTGCTTCCTCCAGAAACTCACGGACCTCGCGGCCGCGTTCACCGACCAGCGCGGTAACCACCGTGTCGAAGCCGGAACTCTGGGCGAGCATGGAAAGCAAGGTGGTCTTGCCGACACCCGAGCCCGCAAAAATACCGATGCGTTGCCCGATGCAGAGCGGAGTGAACAGGTCGATGACGCGCACTCCCGTCTTCAACCCGGCGCGCACGCGCGTACGGCTCATCGCCGGCGGTGGGTTGGCGTCGGTCGACATCACCCGCTCGCCGGCATGCAATTCGCCGGCGCCATCAATCGGCTCGCCCAGTGCGTTGATAACCCGGCCTTTCCAGCTTGGATGAGGTGACAGGGTCTTGGGCGGCAGGCGGAAGGCAACGAACCCCAGGCCGGCCGCGACATTCGAATCAAATGGCTTGGCGGTGACGCCATCGCCGTCGATCCGAACCACTTCGCTGAGTTGCACCTGATTTTCTATTTCGAGCCCGATCATTTCGCCCAGCCGGACATGACGTGACAAGCCCGACACGCGATAGTGCGTCGGCGTAACTTCCGAAACGGTGCCGCCAACCCGTACCGTCGGCACGTCCTTGCGCAGCGAGCCGAGTGTGGATTCGAGGCGTTCCAGTGCGTTCATCTGAATCTCATGCTCTGTTGCCGGTCACTATGACTTTGACGGTTCGCCAAGCGACCGAATTGCATTCTGCATCGTGCCCTCGGAGCCCTCGATAACCGCGCTGACACTCTGGAAGGCGCGTGTCGCGGTCATCAGTTGCGTCATTTCCTGCAAGGGGTCGACGTTCGACCCTTCGGCATAGCCTTGCTGGAATCCTGCATAGGCAAAATCGATGACGGTCGTCGCGGCGCGATCAGGAATGACGCCCGAGTTGGCAAACCGCTCCAGTTTCGCGTCGGCCGGAATGTTGAACAGGCCGAGTACCCCGACCTGGTTGGTTCCCTGCGAAATGGTTCCGTTGCGGCCGATCGTCAGCGGTCCGGCATCGGGATCCACCAGGATCGGCGAGCCACCGGCATCGAGGATCGGGAAGCCGTTGACGGTTTGCAGTTCGCCGGTGCTGCTGATCTGCATGCGGCCATCGCGGGTGTAAACCGTGCCGGCCGGGCCGGAAAATGCCATCCACGTTCCGCCGGTAGACGCGGTGCCGCCGAGCGTGAGTGAGTTTCCCGTGGTATTGCCGATGATGGCGACATCGAGGGTATTTCCCGTTTGCGTCACGCTTCCGGGCTTGCGGGTGATGAAATTGTCTCCGGCTGACGAGAAGGCGACCGGTTGGGACGCCGCGCGCGACAGCGCCGCCTCGAACTTGACCGCATCGGCGCGGAACCCAGCCGTTTTCATGTTCGCCATATTATTGGCGATGGTCTCAAGCCGCTTTTCGATCGAGACTTGAGCCGACAGGCTGACATAGAGCGCTGATTGCATGTGGTCTATCTTCCGAATTTGAGTTTCTGCAGGTTTGCCAGGGAGCGGTCTACTCCAGCGACCTGACCAGTTTCCTGGAGATGAGTTGCTAGCTTGCGATTATCGATGCCATCGAGGAATCCCAGGGCCGAGTTACACGCAGCGAAGCTATTCGCGAAAGTCCGCCGCCAAGCTTGTGCGAGGCTGTCGTAACGCCGGCCATGTCAGCCCCGTGCAAGCATCGCTGCCTAAGCGTGGTGTCTTCCTGGTCTGGGGCGGGCGCTTTGAGTATTCTCTTCGGTTTCATCATCACCATCGCCAGCTTGCTGGGTGGCTTCGTAGCGCTGGGCGGGCATCTCAGCGTGATCTGGCAGCCGTGGGAGTACGTCATCATCGCCGGCATGGCGCTTGGGATCTATATTATCGCAAATCCCTGGAAGACCGTCCTCGACACGGGGGCCGCGACGATTCAGGCGTTTACAGGCGCCGTGCCGAAACAGCGCCACTATCTGGACCTGCTGGGTCTTCTGCATGCCCTGATGCGTGAAGTGCGGAACAAGGGCCGCAATGAAGTAGAAGCGCACATCGATGATCCGTCATCGTCGGAGATCTTCCGCAATTTTCCGACAGTGCTGACCAACAATGCCCTGACCCATTTCATCTGCGACTACTTCCGTCTGATCATCATGGGAAGCGCGCGGCCTCACGAAATCGAGTCGCTGATGGACGAGGAAATCGACACGCTGGTTCGCAGCAAGCTCAAACCCTACACTTCCCTGATGACGGTAGCGGAGGGTTTGCCGGCGCTTGGAATCGTGGCGGCGGTCCTTGGCGTCATCAAGGCGATGGGAGCGCTTGACCAGTCTCCCAAGCTGCTCGGCAGCCTGATCGGTGCGGCGCTGGTCGGGACATTCGCGGGAATCTTTCTGTCCTACGGCCTCGTTGCGCCGCTGGCCCAGAAGATCAAGATGGTGCGCGAGGCGCGGTGCCGCCTGTACGTCATTGTCAAGCAGACGCTTCTTGCCTTCATGAATGGTGCGCTGCCGCAAATTGCGATCGAGCACGGCCGCAAGATGATCGGCCCGGGTGAACGGCCTTCGATCGACGTCGTTGAAAGTGAAACGATTTCCGGCGCGCCGAAGAACGCAGGTGCCGACCAGGTAGCGAAAGCGGGAGCGAAAGCCTAGTGTCGAACGCCAAGTCAGCGCAGCCGGATCAAGCGGACCAGCTGCTCGGAGCCGCTGGAATTTCCATAGAACGCATGCCCATGCTGCATGTGATTTTCGATCAGATGACCAACCTCTGCGCGGAAAGCCTTCGGTCGATGTCGCCCTCGCAGTCGTACTTCTCGCTGAGCGGCGTCGTCAGCAGTCGGCTTTCCGAGATCGTCGATCAGTACGAGGGCGAGGCCATTGCGGCGGTATTCTACGCCCAGGCCTGGGACGCCCGGATCCTGATCGGCTTTGATCGCGATTTTGTCTACACCATGATCGAATTGCTGTTCGGCGCGGACGGAGGCGAGCCGCCGCTGGACATGCCAAGGCAGTTCTCGAACGTGGAGCTCCACGTCGCTCAGACGTTGTTCGAGCGCTTTGGCAAGGTGCTGCAGGCGTCGTTCGCCCGTGCCTCGGAGGTCAAGTTCGTTCTGGAACGCGTCGAGACCAGAATGGATTATCTCGCCATCGGCCGGCTCAACAACATGGCGGTGTGCGCCAGAATTATGCTTCAGGGACTGGACCGGGGCGGCGAAATGTTCATCGCCATTCCTCACGCGGGCCTCAATCCAATCCGCCAGGCTCTCTCCCAGATCGTGTCGGGCGAATCCGTCTCCACCGATCCAAACTGGAGCAAGCAGCTGCACAGCGAGATTCAGCGTACCGAGGTGACCCTGAAGGCGGTTCTCGAGGAGCGCCAGCTCAGTCTCGGAGAGGTTGCGGGTTTTCACGTGGGACAGGTGATCAAGCTCAACGCCACGCCAAGTACGATGGTGCGGCTGGAGTGTAACAATCAGCGGCTGTTCTGGTGTCAGATGGGGCAGTTGAACGGCGTCTATTCGCTGCAGGTCAAAGAGTCGGCAGATCAAAAGCGGGAATTCATCGATGGCATCCTATCTCGTTGACGCCATTTTGCTGGCGGCGCTGCTCTTCACCAGCATCCGCGTGACGAAAATGCACCGTGAACTGGTGCGCTTGCGTTCGGATCAGGGCGACTTCGGCTCCGTTCTCGGGAAAACCACCGAGGCCGTCGATCAAATGGTTCTGATGGTGCGCGAATTCAGCGCTGACGGGAAGCAGCTGGTGGATGTCCTCGGAGAAAAAATCGAAGAGGCGCGCAAGGTAATTGTGGAAATCGAGGCTCATGGCGATGCGTCAACAGCAGAACTACCGAGAAAGCAGGCGATATGAAGCGGCCGTTTGAAACCGATCTAACCGACCAGCCGGCATCCGGTGCATCGGATCTGCCCAAGCCGGACGGCGCGTCCTTCGGGAAACTGGCGGATCTCGCCGCGCGAGCGGCTGAAGAAACCAGCCGACTCACGAATCTCGATTCGATCCTGCGAATTCCGGTCACCGTCCAGGTGCTGCTCGGATCCGCAACGATGCCAGTCGCCGACTTGATGAAACTCGGGCGCGGCGCCGTCATTCCGCTCGATCACCGTGTTGGCGAGCCGGTCGAGGTCGTCGTCAATGGACGCATCGTGGCGCGCGGCGCGGTTGTCGTCGTTGAGGATGAAAATTCACGATTCGGCGTGTCGCTGACGGAGATCGTTGGGGGAAACACCGGGGATCCGGAAGGTTAAAGAGATCCTCACATGGCATTCAGTCCGCCCGTCAATCGCACCGCAGATGTCCGCCCGCTGCGCGGCTCCGAGAAGGTCGCCGCGTTGCTTCTGGCCATGGGCCGGGAACTTTCCGGCGGAGTTCTCAAGGAGTTCGATCCCGAGGAGATAAGGATCGTGACGCGTGCGGCCGCGGACCTGAAGCCGATTTCGACTCCGGAATTGGAAGCCATCATCGAGGAGTTCGCCGCGAACTTCTCCATGGGCCCCAACATTTACGGAAATGTCGGTGAGCTCGAGAAATTGCTGAACGGCGTTCTTCCTCCGGAACAGATAACGGACATCATATCGGAGGTCCTGGGCAACAAGACCAAATCGGTCTGGGACAGGATTTCGTTCGTCTCCGAAAGCCTTTTGGCAAACTATCTTCTCAAGGAACATCCGCAGACGGCCGCCTTGATCCTTTCAAGAGTGAAACCGGTATGTGCTGCAAGGGTCATGAGTCACCTGCCGGGGGATATTCGGCACGATCTGATGCGTCGCATGCTGAGCCTCAAGCCAGTGGTCGAGGAAGCGATGTCGATCATCGAGAAGACGATGCACGAGGATTTCATGATCAATTTCGCACGCAATCAAGCCTCGGATACCTATCCGCGCATGGCCGACATCATCAACAAGATGGAACGTACGCAGATGGAAGAATCGTTGAAGAATCTCTCGGAATCGCGGCCGAAGTCGGCAGAGATCCTGAAGGGCATGCTGTTTACGTTCGACGACTTCGTCAATCTCACGTCCAAGGCGCGCATGCTCATCTTTGATCAAATTCCGACCGATCGTGTGGTGACGGCGCTCAAGGGTGCGGATACCAGCTTCCGCGAGCTTATCCTGGCGTCGCTGGCGTCGCGAACCCGTCGGCTGGTCGAGCACGAGCTCGCGACCGGGATTCCGGCCAATCAGCGCGAAATCATGGACGCACGGCGCGCGATCACGGATCTCGCACTGGAAATGGCGGGGCGGGGAGAAATCGAACTCAATCCAGACCAGGAAGATCAG